>Ga0102814_10001404_pt1 | contig 16982 bp, 15 predicted proteins | sample ColrivemetaGS741_FD_79112 | JGI IMG/M metagenome (GOLD analysis project Ga0102814, IMG submission 79112) | Estuarine microbial communities from the Columbia River estuary - Flood tide ETM metaG S.741 | ecosystem: Environmental > Aquatic > Marine > Intertidal zone > Estuary | place: USA... | reverse complement strand
GTGCTACAAAAACACGCGTTCAAAATGCTAAAGTTTATGAGGATAACCTAAAAGTTCAGAAGGAGCAAATATTAAATACCTTAGAAAGAAATGTTGCAAATGCGTTAGAAGTTTATAATAACTCCTTATTTATTTTAAAATCTGAAGATAAAAATGTTGAAACCAATAAAAATAATTTCTCCAGAACCGAAGAAAAATTTAAATTAGGACAAATAACTTCTATAGAATTTAGACAAGCACAAATAAATTTATTGAATGCTCAATCAAATTTAAATGTTGCAAAATACGATGCTAAAAATGCAGAATTAAACCTACTGCAGCTTTCTGGCGAACTACTTAATACAAATTTTTAGAAGCTAAAAATAAGCAATAATGGATTCGGAATTATTCATTTTCAGATTCATTATTGTTTTCATTTTTACTTATTTTCTTTGCTTTTTTACTTCCTTCATAAATATCATATCGTACGTAAACGCAGTCTAAATCACCATTTTTTAATGGAATTCTTTTTGAAGTTCGTAAACCCACATTTTTAATTGCTTCTTTATTTGAAGTAATAAACCAAACCGTTGAATCCGGATATCCATTTTTTAAAGTATCCCCAATATTTTTATAAAACTCATTAATATCAATATCCAATCGTTCACCATAAGGCGGATTAAATAATATGGTGGTTTTTCCAAAAACCTCCTTCATTGAATTGAAGAAATTTACATGGTGCACACCAATAAATTCAGTTAAATTTGCATTTTCAACATTTTCTTTAGCTTTTCTAACTGCTGAAGGTGCTTTATCAAATCCCATAATTTTAAAATGAGAACTTCTTATTTTTTTCAATAAAGATTCCTGTATTGTAAAAAATAAATCCTCATCATAATCATCCCAATTTTCAAAGCCAAATTCTTTTCTATTAATATTTGCAGGAATGTTATTTGCAATCATTGCAGCTTCAATTAAAATGGTTCCTGAACCACACATTGGATCAATAAAATTACAATCTCCGGTATAACCTGATAACAATACCAAACCAGCTGCTAAAACTTCATTTATAGGCGCAATATTTGTTAAATTTCTATACCCACGTTTATGTAAAGAATCTCCTGAACTATCTAATGAAATTGAGCATAAATCTTTTTGAATATGTACATGAATCTTTAAATCCGGATGTTTTACATCAACATTCGGACGTTTATGGTATTTATGCCTAAAATAATCTGCAATTGCATCTTTAGATTTTAAAGAAATATAATGTGAATTAGTTGTAAAATTTTTTGAATTAACCACTGCGCCAATAGCAAAAGTACTATCTACACTCATGTAGCGCTCCCACTCTATTTGCTGAATTTTTTTATATAAATCATCTTCATCAAAAACCTTAAAACGTTTTATTGGTTTTAAAATTCTAATAGCAGTACGCAAGGCAATATTTGCTTTGTACATAAAACCTTTATCACCAACAAAAGAAACATTCCTTACACCTGTTTCAACATCTTGAGCTCCTAAATTTTTCAATTCAGTTGCCAAAACTTCTTCCAAACCAAACATGGTTGTGGCAACCATTTTAAAATTTTGATACATATCTTTTAATTTCTGCAAAAGTACTTAAATAATAAATTAAAAGTATAAAGTTGAATGGTTAAAACTTTTTAATGAAATAAAACTTAAAATTTGATTGCAACAACCAAACAAAATAAATCCAATTGATTATTTTTGTTTCCATTTTAAAATTATGGCAAAAAATAAAGAATGGTTTGCTTCGTGGTTTGATACTAGATATTATCACATTTTATACAAACACAGAGATGATACCGAAGCACATGAATTTATACAAAATTTAGTATCTTTTTTAAAAATTGAAAAAGATGACACTTTGTTAGATTTAGCTTGTGGGAAAGGGAGACATTCTATTTATTTAAATAAATTAGGTTACAATGTGATTGGTGCTGATTTATCTAAAAACAGTATTAAACTCGCAAAGAAATTTGAAAACAAATCATTAAAATTTGTTGAGCATGATATGAGAAATAGATTTAAAACTAAATTTGATGTAATTTTAAATCTATTTACAAGTTTTGGTTTTTTTGAAGATGATAATGAAGATATAAATGTCTTAAAGAACATTAAAAAAGGCTTAAACCAAAAAGGAATTGCAGTTATAGACTTTATGAATGCAAAAAAGGTAATTTTAGATCTTGTACCGGAAGAAGTTCAGATAATTGAAGGAATCACCTTTAAAATTTCAAGGTATGTTAAAAATGGATTTATTGTAAAAGAAATAAATTTTGATGCAGATGGAGAGCATCATACATATTTTGAAAAAATAAAAAGCCTAGATTTAACAAAAATTAATTCATATTTAGATTCAGTTGGTTTTAAAATAAAACATACATTTGGTAATTACCAACTTGATAGTTTTAATGAAGAAACTTCAGATCGTTTAATATTAGTTTTAGAATGACCTACATAGTACTTATTTTATCTGTTTTAATAGGTATGGTTATAGTTTTCGGACTAAAACCAAGCAATAAGACAATACAATTATTATTAGCTTTTAGTGGCGCTTATTTGTTATCTATAACAATTTTACATTTATTTCCTGAAGTTTATACTACAGAAAATTCTAATATTGGGCTCTATATTCTTATTGGGCTTTTGTTACAATTAATTTTAGATTTTTTCTCTAAAGGCGCAGAACACGGCCATATCCATATGCAAGAGGGAATAGCATTTCCTTGGGCTTTATTTATAAGTTTAGGAATCCATGCATTTATGGAAGGAATTCCTTTAGCAAATAACCACCATCACGATCATTTACTATGGGCAATTGTAATTCATAAAATTCCTATTGCTATAATTTTGGCTACTTTTTTTGTAAAATCTCAAATTTCAAAAAAATATGCCATTTTATTTTTGGTAATATTTTCATTAATGTCTCCTTTAGGAAGTTTAGCAGGAGAAAATTTTCAAATTTTAGTAACATATAAAACAGAAATTACAGCCATAATAATTGGTGTGTTTTTACATATCTCAACAATTATATTGTTCGAAACATCTAAAGATCATAAATTTAACTTACTGAAATTTATTGCTATTCTTGTTGGAATGGTAGTTGCTTTTTTGGCTTAGGTTAATTTGGTATCTGGTATCTGGTATCTGGTATCTGGTATTATATACTTAACAATTTACTTTATTTCTCTAAACCTTTAAACCTTTTAACTTATACCTTAATTAGCTACCTGACTAATAAATTTAATTCGCATTAAACGCAACTCTTCTTCGTCATAATCACCATCAAATTCATCTAATGCTAATTGGATGCTATCATTTTCAGCTTCCATAAAGTATTCAAAAATTTCTTCTTGTTGATCTTCATCTAACATATTATCTATACAATAATCTATATTTATTTTTGTACCACTATAAACAATACGTTGCATTTCTTCTATAAGTTCACTAAATTCTAATCCTTTCGATTTAGCAATGTCTATTAAAGGTAATTTTCTATCTGTGTTTTGAATAATATATAATTTCAATCCAGAATTAACACCTGTGCTTTTTACCACAAAATCATCTGGTCTTAAAATATCATTTTCCTCAACATATTTTGCTATTAAATCTACAAAAGGTTTTCCAAATTTTCTTGCTTTTCCATCTCCAACACCATAAATGTTTTTTAATTCATCTATAGTTATTGGGTATTTTAAAGCCATATCATCCAAAGATGTTTCCTGAAAAACAGCATACGGAGGAACTCCATTCTTTTTTGCAACTGCTTTTTGCAGGTCTTTTAGTAACTTAATTAATACCTCATCAACAGAAGTTCCACCACTTTTTGAATTTGATACAATCGCAATATCATCTTTTTCATCATAAATATGATCTTCAGACATCATAAAAGAAAATGGTTTACTAATAAAATCTAATCCTTTTTCAGTGATTTTAACAACCCCATATTGTTCTATCTCCTTTTTAATAAAACCAGCAACCAAGGCTTGTCTTATAAGTGCCATCCAATAAGCACCTTCCTTATTATTTCCAGCACCAAAATAACTTTGCGCATCTGTTTTATGTGATTTCAACAACGCATTTACCTTACCCACTAAGGTATTTACAACTTCTTTTGATTTATATTTTTGATTGGTTTCTTTAACAACTTCTAATAATAACTTTAAATCGTTTTGAGCTTCATGTTTTTTCTTAGGGTTTCTAACATTGTCATCCATATCTGCCCCTAATCCATTTACATCATCAAATTCTTCTCCAAAATAATGCAGTAAATATTTTCTACGAGACATTGAAGTTTCCGCATATCCTACCACTTCTTGCAGTAAGGCATTGCCAATTTCTTGTTCAGCAATAGGTTTTCCTGATAAAAATTTCTCTAATTTTTCAATATCCTTATATGAATAATAAGCCAAACAATAGCCTTCACCTCCATCACGACCTGCTCTTCCAGTTTCTTGATAATAGCTTTCTAAACTTTTAGGGATATCATGATGAATTACAAAACGTACATCAGGTTTATCTATCCCCATACCGAAAGCAATTGTTGCAACAACAACATCAACATCCTCCATTAAAAACATATCTTGATGCTTTGCTCTAGTTTTTGCATCTAAACCCGCATGATAAGGAACTGCTTTAATTCCATTTACTTGTAAAACTTGTGCAATCTCTTCAACTTTTTTTCTGCTAAGGCAATATATAATACCCGATTTATTCATATGCAAACGAATAAATCGTATAATATCAGAGTTAATATTTTTTGTTTTTAATCTAACATCATAAAATAAATTTGGTCTGTTAAAAGATGCTTTAAATGTTTTAGCATCAGACATTCCTAAGGTTTTTAGAATATCTTCCTGAACTTTTTCAGTAGCTGTAGCCGTTAAACCGATAATAGGAACATTATCAATTTTTTCAATAATATTTCTTAAATTTCTATATTCTGGTCTAAAGTCGTGCCCCCATTCGGAAATACAGTGAGCTTCGTCAATGGCAACAAAAGAAATTTTTTGAGACTTCAAGAAATCTATATATTCTTCCTTAATTAAAGATTCTGGTGCAACGTATAGTAATTTAGTAATTCCGCTTTCAATATCACTTTTAACCTGATTTACTTCAGATTTATTTAACGAAGAATTAAGTACATGTGCAATACCTCTATGCGATGAGATCCCTCTTAAAGCATCTACCTGGTTTTTCATTAAGGCTATTAATGGGGAGACAACAATAGCAGTACCTTCTTTAATTAAGGCAGGAAGCTGATAGCAAAGTGATTTTCCTCCTCCTGTTGGCATTATAACAAAAGTATCATTACCTTCAATTATGCTTGTTATAACCTGTTCTTGTAAACCCTTGAACTTATTAAAACCGAAAAAGGTTTTTAATTCTTTGTGAAGATCAATACTATTATTACTCATTAATTTGTATTAAATTATCATTTTAAAAAAATGATTTGAATTTAAAGCTTAAACAAAATCATATTTTTATTTTTTTAATAGTTTATTCAATTTGTAATTAAATAAATTTATTTTTGTTTGATATTAAAGATATAACCTTTTTTTTAATTGTAAAACTTAATCTTTTGAAAAATAAAAATACAATTATTGATATTGCTAAACAAACCATAATTGAAGAAAGCAAAGCTATTGCCAATTTAATAAATTTTGTGAACGAAGATTTTACCAAGTCCGTGAAGTATATTTTAGCGTCAAAAGGTAGAGTAATTGTTACAGGAATTGGTAAAAGTGCAAATATTGCTACTAAAATAGTTGCAACTTTAAATTCAACAGGAACGCCTGCCATATTTATGCATGCTGCCGATGCAATACATGGAGATTTAGGAAATATTCAGAAAAATGATGTTGTAATTTGCATTTCAAATAGTGGAAATACACCTGAAATAAAAGTTTTAGTACCCTTAATAAAAAATTATGGAAATAAAATTGTTGCAATAACAGGTAATTCTGAATCTTTTCTAGGTAAAAATGCTGATTTTGTACTTAATTCTTTTGTTGAAAAAGAAGCTTGTCCTAATAATTTAGCACCAACTTCAAGCACCACTGCACAACTTGTAATTGGAGATGCATTGGCTGTTTGTTTATTAGAAAAGAATAATTTTTCAAGTAAAGATTTTGCAAAATATCATCCTGGAGGTGCTTTAGGAAAAAAATTATATTTACGTGTTCAAGATTTAATTAGTAATAATGAACTACCAATGGTAAAGCCAAATACACCTATTAAAGATGTTATAATTGAAATTTCAAAAAAGCGATTAGGTACAACAGCTGTGGTTGAAAACAAAAAAATTGTTGGTATTATAACGGATGGGGATTTAAGAAGAATGTTGAAAGATAATTCCGATATTAGCAACTTGTTAGCTAAAGATATTATGGGGAAAAACCCAAAAACAATTTCTGTAGATGCAATGGCTATTCAAGCACTTGAAACTATGGAAAATAATAATATTACTCAAATCTTAGTAGAAGATAACTCAAAATATGTAGGAGTTGTACATTTGCATGATTTATTAAAAGAAGGAATTTTTTAAAATGGCGAAAGTAGAAAAAGAAATGTCTTTTTTAGACCATGTTGAAGAACTAAGATGGCACCTGGTAAGATCTAGTGTTGCAATCTTTTTTTTCGGAATTATAGCATTTTTAATGAAAGATTTTATTTTTAATAGAATCTTATTTGCACCAAAAAATGCCGATTTTTTAACTTATAGAATGTTTTGTAAGGTTTCAAATTTTTTTGGTACAGATGGCCTTTGTATAGAAGATATTCCTTTTACATTTCAAAGTTTAGAAATGGCTGAACAGTTTAGTGTGCACATTTGGACTTCTATTACCGTTGGTTTTATAATTGCATTTCCTTTTATAATTTGGGAGGTTTGGAAATTTATTAGTCCTGGATTGTATGAAAAAGAAAGAAAGGGAGCACGTAGTTTTATTATCATTTCATCATTTTTATTTTTTATAGGAGTGTTATTTGGATATTATATTGTTACCCCTCTTTCGGTAAACTTTTTAGGTAATTATTCAGTAAGTAATGTAATTGAACGAAATATTAAAATTGGATCCTATATATCTTTGGTGCGATCTTCTTTATTGGCTTCAGGGTTTATTTTTGAATTGCCTATTATTATGTATTTCTTAACAAAAATGGGTTTAATAACTCCAGATTTTTTAAAAAAATACAGGAAACATGCCTTGGTTATAGTTTTAGTGTTAGCAGCTGTTATAACACCTCCAGATATTATTAGTCAAATAATTGTAGCTATCCCAATTCTTATTCTGTACGAATTGAGTATTTATATTTCAAAAGTTGTAATTAAAAGAGAACTTAAAAAAAGTAAGCAAAATGCCTAATCAAGTTGAAGAATTTAATGCGTATCGTTTAAAAATGAACGATAAAATTTTGGCTGATGACAATAAAGTTATTAAGCGTATTTTTAATTTAGATACAAATGCATACAAAAAAGGGCATTTAGACGTTAAAACAAAAGAATTATTAGGATTAGTAGCATCCGCTGTTTTAAGATGTGATGATTGCATTAAATACCATTTAGAAACGTGTTTTAAAGAAGGTGCAACTAAAGAAGAAGTTATGGAAACGCTTTCAATAGCTACATTAATTGGTGGTACAATTGTAGTTCCACATTTAAGAAGAGCTTATGAGTTTTGGGAAGAATTGGAAGCAATGGATAATAAATAATATTATACAGTTCAAAAATTCTAAGAAAAAGTCAGTCTGAGTTTGTCGAAGACTTTTCACTTTTAAAAATCACTTCGACAAGCTCAGTGTAACATAAAATAACTTGTTAAAAATTAAATGAAATTAAACGATTAATCCTTGAATCATAGATGAAATTAAGAGCAGAAAATATTAAGAAAAAATACGGAAGTAGATATGTTGTAAAAGGTATTTCTCTTGAAGTTGAACAAGGTCAAATTGTTGGATTATTAGGTCCAAATGGTGCAGGCAAAACTACTTCATTTTATATGATTGTTGGTATGATTAAACCAAATGAAGGAGATATTTATCTCGATGACCAAAAGATTACAGATTTTCCAATGTACAAAAGAGCACAAGAAGGTGTTGGTTATTTAGCTCAAGAAGCTTCAGTATTTAGAAAATTATCTGTGGAGGATAATATTATGTCTGTACTTCAATTCACAAATCTTTCAAAAACTGAACAAAAGAAAAAATTAGAATCTTTAATTGAAGAATTTAGTTTAGGTCACGTTCGTACAAATCGGGGAGATTTACTTTCTGGTGGAGAGCGAAGAAGAACTGAAATTGCACGCGCACTGGCATCTGATCCAAAATTTATATTACTAGATGAACCATTTGCAGGTGTTGATCCTATTGCTGTTGAAGACATTCAAAGTATTGTAGCGCATTTAAAAGACCGAAATATAGGTATTTTAATTACCGACCATAATGTACAAGAAACCTTGGCTATTACAGACAAAACATACCTTATGTTTGAAGGTGGTATTTTAAAAGAAGGAACTCCTGAAGAATTGGCTGAAGATGAAACTGTACGACGTGTTTATTTAGGAAAAGATTTTGAACTTAAAAAGAAGAAGTTTTAAATATCCTTTTTAACGAACTGATTTTCTATTATGGAAAGCAACACATAAATTAGGATTACAATAGGAATTGCAATAAATTTTAATGCAACGCATAAAATTGCTGTTATTAGAATAAAACTATATTTAATTTTATTATTTTTCCAGCTATAATCTTTTAATTTTAAAGAAAATAACAAAATTTCGGCATTCATTAAAAAGCATAAAACAACGGTTAATACAATTAAAAAATACTTGTTTTCTATAATTGTTGTCGCCATATTTAATTCACTATAATTTAGTATTAGCGGTAGAGACAACACTACCAAAGCTGATGCTGGTGTTGGCAATCCAATAAATGAACTTGTTTGACGCTCATCTATATTAAATTTTGCCAATCTATAAGCTGCTGCTAATGTAATTAGTAAACCGAAAAATGGAAGCCAATGCCAATGACTTTCTTCAAAAGAAACCCAATTTCCAATTTCACAAGACAATCCGTTTATCCAATTTTCATGTACAGACTTTAAAATTAATTGGTACATCACAATTCCCGGTACTACTCCACTTGTAACAACATCTGCTAAAGAATCTAATTGTTTACCTAATTCGCCTTGAACATTTAATAAACGAGCAGCAAATCCATCAAAAAAATCAAAAAAGATACCCAAAAACACTAAATAAGCGGCAATTTCCAATTCATTATTTACTGCAAAAATTATAGCTATAGTACCTGATAATAAATTTAATAAGGTTAAAATATTTGGAATTTGCTTTTTTAAAGTCATCGTTTTTAAATTTCAGTAAATTTAACAAAATGTTTTTCAGTACGTTTAATAATAATTATTTTTGTAATTATGCCGATAATAAAATCCAACTACAAACCTTCTTTTATATTTAAAAATGCTCATGTAAATACCATTTATAAGACGTTATTTTATTCAGAAACCAATTCATATACAAGGAAAAGAATTAAAACTAAAGATAATGATTTTATAGATTTAGATTTTTCAATTAAAGATTCTGAAACTTTGGTTATTGCTATGCACGGATTAGAAGGAAGTTCTAAGTCTAAATATATAATTTCTGCAATTAATTACCTGAATTTAAACAATATAGATTGTATCGCAGTTAATTTTAGAGGATGCAGTGGTGAAGATAATAACCAGCCATACTCTTATAACAGTGGAAAAACTGATGATGTATCGTTAATAATTAATTATATATTAGATAATTACAATTATAAAAATATTGTGCTTTTAGGTTATAGCATGGGTGGAAATATCACATTAAAATATATGGGAGAAACCACTAAAATTCCACATCAAATAAAAGCTGCAATTGCAATATCTGCTCCGTGTGATTTAGAAGGCTCATCAAAAGTACTATCTAATTGGAATAATGCAATTTATTTAAATAGATTTATGGTTACTTTAAAAGAAAAAGCATTATTAAAGTTGGAAAGATTCCCCAATTGCCAGCTCAATAAATTAATGATTTCTAATGCAAAAACATTTAATAATTTCGATGATGCAGTAACTGCTCCGCTTTTTGGTTATAAAAACGCTAAAGATTACTATACTCACTGCAGCTCCAAACAATTTTTAAAAGACATTAATATACCCACATTATTAATAAATGCATTGGATGATTCTTTTTTATCAGCTAGTTGCCATCCCTTTCAAGAAGCAGAAAATAATAAAAAACTTTTTTTTGAAGCTTCAAAATATGGCGGGCATGTAGGTTTTAATTCTTCACTTTTTGAAAAAAATACTTGCTGGAGTGAAAACCGAGTTTTACAATTTATAAATTACAATATTTCTTAAATTCTAATGTTTAATAACAAAGTTTTTTTACTTTCGTTTTAAAATATTTTTCCTTGAAAAAAATTATCCTCATTTTTTTGCTTACAACACAACTTATTTCAGCACAATCTGTACGGAAATACTCTAATGAATTTTTAAATATTGGTGTAGATGCAGCTGCTTTTGGAATGAGTAAGGCTGTAGTTGCAACAAGTAACGATGTTAATTCAAACTACTGGAATCCAGCAGGTTTAGTTAACATTAAAGATTATCAAAGTGCTATTATGCATACAAATTATTTTGAAGGAATCGCAAAATACGACTATGTTGCTTTTGCAATGCCTTTAGATGATAAAAGTGCCGTTGGAATTTCAATTATAAGATTTGGTGTTGATGATATTTTGAACACCACACAATTAATAGATAATGAAGGAAATATAGATTACAATAGAATCAGTTTGTTTTCTGCAGCTGATTATGCCTTAAATTTATCTTATGCCAGAAAATTAAACATAGAAGGGTTGAATTTAGGTTTAAATACAAAAATTGTTAGAAGAATTATTGGAGATTTTGCTAAATCTTGGGGATTTGGGCTGGATGCTGCTGTTCAATATGAAAAAAATGATTGGAAGTATGGATTAATGCTAAGAGACATAACAACAACATTTAACTCTTGGAGTATTGATGAAAACGAATTTGAAAAAATTCAAAATTCAATTCCAGATAAAAACCAAGAATTGCCTGAAACTAATGAAATAACACTTCCAAAAGCACAATTAGGAATTGCTAGAAAATTTAATATTTCAAAACAATTTAATTTGCTTTCAGAATTAGATTTAAATATGCGTTTCACCAAAACAAATGATATTATTTCCACGGATTTTGTGAGTATTGATCCTGCTTTAGGATTTCAATTAGATTATACAGATATCGTATTTTTAAGAGCTGGTGTAGGTAATTTTCAAAATGAATTGCAATTTGACGACACTGAAGAAACCTCCTTTCAACCAAATTTTGGAGTTGGTTTTAAATATAAGGGAATTCAAGTAGATTACGCCTTAACAAATATAGGAAGTGTAGGAAGCGCTCTTTATTCAAATGTATTTTCAATAAAAATAGATTTTGAAAACCTTAAATAATTATGAAGTTAAAACGTTATTTTTTTCTATTTGTTTTATTGTCTTCAACTGGTATTTATTCACAAATTAAGCTATCACAAAAAGCCTCAATTAGTGTTGTTACTTGTGGTTCTGGAAGCGAACTTTACTCATCTTTTGGACATAGTGCTTTCCGAGTTTACGATCCAATAAATAAAATTGATAAAATTTATAATTATGGTACATTTAATTTTAATGCACCTAATTTCTATTTAAATTTTGCAAAAGGAAAATTAACCTATCAATTATCAACATCAAGATTTGGGTATTTTTTACAAGTCTATAAATATGAAAATAGATGGGTTAAAACTCAGGAATTAGATTTAAATCAAGAGGAAATACAGGCTACTTTCATTTTTTTAGAAAATAATGCAAAGCCACAAAATAGGGATTATCAATACGATTTCTTTTATGATAACTGTTCAACTAAAATTGAAGATGTAATTACAACAGTTTTAAAAGATAAAGTTAGTTTTAACAATAGCCATATTAAGACTAATAAATCTCATAGAGATTTAATTGCTGATTATACTAAAAATCAAAAATGGGGAAAATTTGGAATTGATTTAGCTTTAGGGTCTGTTATAGATAAGAAGGCAACGAAAGATGATTATAAATTTTTACCAGATTATATTTTTTACGCTTTTGAAAACGCCACTATTAAAAATAATGGAGAAATAAAACCATTGGTTAAAAAAACAACTACAGTTTTAAACGCTCAAAAATTAAATCCAATAAAACCATTAGCATTTTTAACTACCCCTTTTACTATAATACTTATAATCAGTTTATTAATTGCTTTTATAACTTATAAAAATTTCAAAAACAAAAAAAGATCTAAATGGTTAGATTTTACATTGTTCTTTTTAACAGGAATAATAGGTTTAGTTGTTTTATTGCTTTGGTTTGCAACTGACCATACTGCAACTTATAAAAATTTAAATTTTTTATGGGCTTTTGCACCTAATTTAATTGTTGCTTTTTATTTATTAAAGTGTAAACTACCACAATGGACGTTCTACTATTTTATTTTATTAATTATCCTAATTTTTATAATGATTGTAATTTGGGTATTAAAAATTCAAGTATTTAATAATGCACTTTTACCACTATTAATTGTTCTAGTTACACGTTATTACTTGCTATTAAAATTCGCAATAGATAAAGCTTAAAAACATCAGCTAATATTAACCCAAATAGTACTGTTTTTACTAATTTGTTGATAGGTATTTCTTAATGCTAAATTTTCAATACTTTTTAATGAAGGGTCTTTAGTTAATGTTTCAATTGCTACCTTTCTTGCAGCTTTTAATAACTGAGAATCTTTTACAATATCTGCAATACGTAAATTCAAAACTCCACTTTGTTGTGTTCCCATAAGGTTACCAGGACCTCTTAAATTTAAATCGACTTCAGCAATTTTAAAACCATCACTAGTGCTAACCATTGTTTCTAAACGAACTTTTGCATCAGCTGATAATTTAAAACTTGTCATTAAAATACAATAACTTTGTTCAGCACCTCTTCCAACTCTTCCTCTTAACTGATGCAATTGCGATAAACCAAAACGTTCAGCACTTTCAATTACCATAACACTTGCATTTGGTATGTTTACACCAACTTCAATAACTGTTGTAGCAACCATTATTTGTGTTTCGCCTTTTATAAAACGTAGCATTTCATATTCCTTATCGGCAGGTTTCATTTTTCCATGAACAATACTTACCTGATAATTCGGCATTGGGAATTCTCTTGCAATACTTTCATATCCATCCATTAAATCCTTGTAGTCCATAGCTTCCGATTCATTAATTAATGGATAAACAATGTAAACTTGTCGTCCTTTGGCAATTTCTTCCTTTAAAAATTTAAAAACTGAAAGTCTGTTAGCATCATATCTATGTGCAGTTTTTACCTCTTTTCGTCCAGGTGGTAATTCATCAATAACAGAAATATCTAAATCGCCATAAACACTCATTGCCAGAGTTCTGGGAATTGGAGTTGCCGTCATAACTAAAATATGTGGTGGTAAAGTATTTTTTTGCCACATTTTAGAGCGTTGTTCAACACCAAACCTATGCTGTTCATCAATTACTGCAATACCTAAATTTTTGAATTTTACTTTATCTTCAATTAAAGCATGGGTTCCAATTAAAATATTTAATTCTCCGGTTAATAATTTTTCGTGGATAATTTTTCGTTCTTTAGTATTTGTAGAGCCTGTAAGTAATTTTACAGTAACATCCATCCCTTGTAAAAGTTCACCCACAGAATTATAATGTTGTGTGGCTAAAATTTCCGTTGGTGCCATAAATGCAGCCTGAAATCCGTTATCTAACGCAATTAAAATAGTTAATAAAGCAACAATAGTTTTTCCGGAACCAACATCACCTTGCAATAATCTGTTCATTTGGGCATTAGATCCTAAATCCTTTCTTATCTCTTTTAAAACTCTTTTTTGAGCTTTTGTTAAATCAAATGGCAAATTATTTTTATAGAAATTATTAAAATTTACACCTACCGATTCAAAATTAAAACCTTTAATTTTTGCTTTTCTAACTAGTTTTTTTCGAATTAATTGTAATTGTATAAAAAAAAGTTCTTCAAATTTCAACCTTCTTTGTGCCTTTGTAAGTAACTCCTGATTTCTTGGAAAATGAATATTTAATAATGCTTCTCCTTTAGAAATCAGTTTTAATTCCTCAATTATTGAAATAGAAAGTGTTTCTTTAAAATTAGAATTCAACTCTTCAAACAAACTTTGGATCATTTTTGAAACAACTCTGTTTGAGATTCCTTTATTCGTTAATTTTTCAGTGGAAGGATAGACTGGCTGCATTGCGGAGCGAAGATTTTTTTTATATTCTACAACCAATTCCATTTCAGGATGAGGCATTGAAAATAGTCCATTAAAATAAGTAGTTTTCCCAAAAATAACATAGGGTGTATTTACTTTTAATGAATCTTTTATCCATTTTGCTCCTCTAAACCAAACAAGTTCCATAAAACCCGTTTCATCTCTAAAAGTTGCCACTAACCTACTTCCTTTTTTTTGTTGAACAGTTTTAATATTGGTGATTTCACCAACTATCTGAATTTCAGAAGAATTTTCTTGTAATTGGTTTATTTTAAAAAATTGAGTTCTATCAATATATCTATTCGGAAAAAAATTTAATAAATCGCTAAATGTAAAAATTCCCAGCTCAGATTTTAACAAATCAGCTCTGCTTGGACCTACTCCTTTTAAGTATGATATTGAGGTATTTAAACTATTTATTGACATTATTTTTTATAAAACTACGAAGATAATAATTCAAAGAGCAATTAACAATTTCTTATCATCTAATTGCGTATATTTGCAGACTTATTTTTTTAACATGAGATTACACAGAAATTTAGTATTTACGGTAATAGATTCAATAAAACTTATTTTTAATGAAGGAGAATATGCCGACAAAGTTGTACAAAAAGCTTTAAAAAGAGATGCTCGTTGGGGCGCAAGAGATAGAAAGTTTGTTGCTGAAACTATTTACGAAATGGTTCGTTGGAAACGTTTATATAATGAAATTGCTGGAACAAAATCTCATTATACCACAGAAAATGTTTGGAAAAATTTTGCGGTTTTCGCCATTTTAAAAGGTTATAAATTGCCAGATTGGAACCAATTACAGGATGTGCCTGAAAGAAGAATTAAAGGTAAATTTGATGAACTTCAGAAAATTAGGGTTTTTAAAGAATCTATTCCAGATTGGTTAGACGAATTGGGTGTAAAAGAATTAGGAGAAAAACACTGGAGCAAGGAAATAGAAGCCTTAAATATGCAGGCTGAAGTTATTTTGCGTACAAACACTTTAAGAACAAATAAAGTTTCACTAAGAAAAAAATTATCTGAGGAAAATATAGAAACTGTATTTATTGATGGTTATACCGATGCTCTAAAATTAGTTGAACGTGCAAATGTTTTTAAAACAAAATGTTTTGCTGATGGTTTGTTTGAAGTACAAGATGCTTCTTCACAATTAGTTGCTGAATATTTAGATGTTAAACCAGGTATGCGTGTAATAGATACTTGTGCGGGAGCTGGTGGAAAAACCTTGCATTTATCAGCATTAATGGAAAATAAAGGGCAAATTATTGCAACTGATATTTATGAAAGTAAATTAAAAAAATTAAAAATTAGAACACGTAGAGCTGGGGCTCACAACATTACAACCAAAGTTCTTGACTCATCAAAAGTAATTAAGAAAATGAAAAATTCAGCTGATAGAGTCCTTATTGATGCACCTTGTAGTGGAATTGGCGTTTTAAAAAGGAATCCTGATAGTAAATGGAAATTACAACCTGAGTTTGTTGAAAATATTATTAAAACACAAGCTGAAATTTTAGAAAACTATTCTCAGTTGGTAAAAGTTGGTGGAAAAATGGTTTATGCAACTTGCTCGATTTTACCTTCTGAAAATGAGCAACAAGTAAAAGCTTTTCTTAAAATAAACCCTAACTTCTCAATTATAAAAGATCATAAAGTATCACCATTTAAAACTGGGTACGATGGTTTTTATATGGCTTTACTAGAAAGAATAAGTTAAAAAATAAAAAAAGCGATTCAATTGAGTCGCTTTTTTTATTCTATTATTGATTCTCCATTTAAATTGGTAGTAAGCACTTCACTCATAAAATCAAAATAGGGCCTCATTGCTTTATAAGATGCATCTACCTCATCTAAAAAATTTGAAGCTAACACTTCTTCGTCTGAAAATTGTCGCGTAATAATAAACTGTTTCATTTTAATTAAATCCATATCCAGATGTTCTTTATCAAATCCTCTAGGTGCAGTTTTCAAGGATTCCCCCTCTAATTTTCCAAAGTGTTTTTTAAACGTTTTATTATTTATAATTGCTCTTATTTCTGAAGCATCCATTTCAAATTCTTTTCTAATTCGTAATAAGTCTTCTTTATTTGGTTCCCAAAAACCACCGGCTAAAAAACTTTCTCCCGGCCTAATTCTTAAATAATATCCTCCTCTCAAACGGTTAGTTGCTCTAGAAAATGAACCTGCAAAATGCGGTTTATAAGGTGTCTTATCTTTTGAAAAACGAACATCTCTATAAATTCTAAAAAATTTAAATTTTTCAATATCATCATGAGATTTCAATTGCAACATTAAAGCATTATAAAAATCTTTTGCTTTCTGCTGCTCAATTTGAAACTCTGGTTTATATTCGTTAAACCAATCTCTGTTATTATTTTCTTTCAGATTTTTTAAAAAATCTATTGTAGATTTATCTATAGATGCCATTTTTATTATTTAGAAATTTCAAAGTACAAAAAAATAATATAATGATTTGAATTCAGCTAAATGCGCCCATGAATCAATTTCAGAATGGCGCATATAAACTTTTTAACTTTAGACTTTTAACTACTTATGTCTTCCTTCCAAAATC
>Ga0102814_10001396_pt1 | contig 17061 bp, 9 predicted proteins | sample ColrivemetaGS741_FD_79112 | JGI IMG/M metagenome (GOLD analysis project Ga0102814, IMG submission 79112) | Estuarine microbial communities from the Columbia River estuary - Flood tide ETM metaG S.741 | ecosystem: Environmental > Aquatic > Marine > Intertidal zone > Estuary | place: USA: Columbia... | reverse complement strand
GGTTGAACACCTTGAATTGATGAGAGAAAATGTGAAGGGTAAATGTAAAATTAAAGCATCGGGAGGCATCAGAACACTTGAAGATGCAAAAAAAATGATTGATGCCGGAGCGGACCGGATTGGAGCTTCTGCCGGAGTTGCCATTGTTGAAGCCTTGAGGGACTAAGCAAATCGCCCGCTTTTATAGTAATTATCTTTGTTTGTTAAAGTAGATTATGATTTTTCCCTTTAACAAGTATATTTTTTATCTTGGTTGTTTCGTTTGAAACATTATTCAATCCCACTATCACAAATGAAGAATAGACGCCTTCCCATATTATTAATTGTTGCAACGATCGTGTTCCTTTCTGCGATAACTGAAAGTAGTGCCCAAAATATCAATATAAACGAGGATCCTGTTATCAGGGATCTCATGGATAAATATGAGCAATGGAATCGGGAAGAAAGCACAATTCAAGGATGGCGCATACAGGTTATCAATACGGACGACCGTAGAAAAATGGAAATCACCTTGAGTGATTTCAGACAATTATACCCGGATATTAAATATGTAAAATGGCGTCAGTTAAGCCCATATTATAAAGTTATTATTGGTGCCTTCGAATCCAAACTGGATGTTTTGGCCTATTTGCAGGTACTCAAAGAAGACTTCCCTTCTGCTATTCCAGTGATAGAAAAAATTGACAAAAAAGAACTTCTTAATATCAAATGAACAAAGAACCGGTCATACATCGAAAAGGATTTGACTGGATCACACTGGCCGTTTTCATAAGCCTGGTCATAGTTGGTTGGTTGATGCAATATGCTGTCAGCTACGATAAAACCCTCAGTTATTCATTTTTTGACGTGAGCAATCCTGTTGGTAAAACTACGGTGATCACCATTGTTGCTTTCATTTTGTTCTTTGCAGGTTTTGTGGTTGAATGGAAGTTCTGGCACACCTTTTCATACCTGATCTATTCCTTTTTCATACTATTTCTCGTGCTGGTCCTTATCTTTGGGTCAAATGTAAAGGGGTCCCAGTCCTGGTTTAACTTTATGGGGTTTTCCCTCCAGCCCTCAGAATTTGCCAAATTCGGTACGGCCCTTGCGATCTCTTCCTACATCGCTTTTTATAAACACAATATAGTTGAGGTAAAAATTCTTTTCAGAGGTTTTCTTCTCATCCTATTACCTGTTTTTCTGATCATGCTACAGCCTGATGCCGGATCAGCTCTGGTTTTTCTTTCGCTGACCATTACTTTATACAGAAATGGCATCTCAATTTACTACCTGCTCATCCCAATTGGGCTGCTCCTGACCTTTGTTTTTGCTCTTATTTATGGGGTTGAAATGATCAGTTTATTCGTTTTGCTGATCGCTATTATGTTTTTAGCATTGGTTTATTACCATAAAAAATATTTGTCTTTGGGCTTAACTGTCTTATCCATCGTTCTCATTTTTTTATACTTTTTGGGGTTCCCGAATACTGCCATCCTGATCAGTGGCATTAGCTTTTTATCTTTATCATTATATTACTGGTTCAGAAATCAAAAAAACTCCAGTTTGTTCATCCTGCCAACAATCTTAATACTGATCTTATTCAGTTTTCTGACAAATTATGTATTTGACAATGTCCTGAAATCCCATCAGCAAGACAGAATAAATGTTTGGCTCAGACCGGAAATGTCTGATCCCAGAGGCGCTTTATATAATATTATCCAGTCAAAAATGGCGATCGGGTCTGGTGGTTTACAAGGAAAGGGTTATCTCAAAGGTACCATGACAAATCTAAATTATGTGCCAGAACAATCCACTGATTTCATTTTTAGTACTGTGGGGGAAGAACAGGGTTTTATAGGTTCTATAAGTGTTATTATTCTCTATCTTCTGCTTATACTTCGCGTGCTGATGATTGGAGAACGATCAAATAATAAGTTCATATTGAGTTATGCCTATTCAATAGGCGGTTTCCTGTTTATTCACTTTTTCATCAATATAGGAATGACCATGGGATTGGTGCCGGTGATCGGAATACCATTACCCTTTATGAGCAAAGGGGGCTCCGCCCTGCTGGCTTTTAGTTTAATGCTCGGGGTTCTGATGAAACTCGATGTCTCTAGAAGGATCCGCTAATATATTTTAAGCATTCAGTGCTTTCGTCAAATTTGCAGACGACTATATCTTCATCGGAACTTCCATCAACAATATTTTTGAACCCTTTTCTGCTTTTATTGAAAATTGTTTCAGATCCCAAAGCCCTATGGCATCTTTTTGATTCAGGGATTCTCCTTCCACCTCTGCTGAACCTTCAATAAGAAATACATAAACACCGTTTTCAGGATTCTTCAACTGATAATCCATGTTTTGCTGTTTATTAAAATTACCCAGGTGAAACCAGGCATTTTGATGGATCCAAACCCCTTCGTCTTCTGCGTCAGGAGACAAAATTTGATTCAGTTTATTCGGACTGGTATCGATTTTTATCTGATCATATCGGGGCGTAACATTTTTTGTGTGCGGGAACAACCAGATCTGCAGGAATTTAACCTGTTGATCTTTGTTTCTGTTGTACTCACTATGTTTGATCCCAGTTCCAGCACTCATTACCTGTATCTCCCCTTCCCGGATTACTGCTGTATTTCCCATACTGTCTTTATGCTCCAGATCTCCTTCTAAGGGAATAGATATGATTTCCATATTATCATGTGGATGTGTACCAAAACCCATTCCGGGGTCAACAATGTCATCATTCAAAACCCTCAATACACCAAAATGCATTTTTTCCGGATTATAATAACTGGCAAAACTAAAACTATGGTGCGAATCCAGCCAACCATGATTGGCATGACCCCTGGAGGACGCTTTGTGAATTACGTAATTCATTGTTTTGATATCTTTTTTAGTTGGCAAATGATTAAAACCTACCTTGTCCATTAATGAATCATAGGTAGATTCCTTCTGTGCTATTAATTTACTTTTGAGCGCCAAAATACCTGACAGTCCAAATATAGAATTTCTGATAAATTTTTTCCGATCCATTTTTCCAGTTGTTTTAATTAGTCTTGGCTTTCGAACCAATATTATCCTATAAAATCGATGTGTTTGTGTTTACCGTCACAGTAGGGTTGTTTGTCACTATGCGCACAACGACAAAAGGCAGTAATCTTTTCTTTGATCTCTTCTTTGCCATCTTTTCCAATGACGGTAACTCTGCCCTTGACCTTTAAAGGTCCGTTTTCAATAATTGTAATTGTTATATTTTCAACGTTCTCCATTTCTTATTCTATTTTTTGATTGAATAGTATCCCAAACACCTCCTGAAAATGTAGTTTTTATCAGATTCGAAACAACACGCATCCTTTTTCAGTTTGTATCTTTTAAAATTGAAAATTAAAAAAAATGAGTTTCAGAATGGGACAGAGTCTTTTCAAAAAGCCATTTTATTAAAGCCATTTATTTTAAAACAAACAATTTGTTTGAAGGTTTAAACAGCTTCAAGAAATCAAGCTGATTCATGGCTCTGATTTACCTCCATTCAAAAAAGTGAAACCTGCGTTTTGCCTTTAAACCAGATGAAGTAAATGGAAATTCAATTTTTATTTACAAACAGAACAGGCTTATTTGTTTGCATTTCCATCCAGATTTTTGCATGAAAACATGCTGTTATTCCCAGTTGTTAAATTAAGAATCTGATCAGAAAAACTTAAAATATTTCTTTCAAAATGACCTATGTGTTTATTTGAATTATTTATGCCTGATAATTAAGCAGTTATTGTTTTTTAGTGTTTTTTAGCACATTCAGGCAAGGTATTTGCGTTAAAATAATATTGAACTAAAAGACATATGCACATTATAGCTATTTTCTTATCAATTTTCTATTTCGGCCAGGCCGGCCCCTACATTGGAGCGCCTCAAATAATAGCTGATTGTTTGTGTGAGCAGTCCTCAGATACGATAATTGTAAATAACGTTTTGGATGCCGGAGAAGGCAGCTTGAGATGTGCCATACTTTGCGCAAATACAAACACGGATTATTCAATTATCCGTTTTGAATTGGGATCCGATTCAACTATAGTTTTACAATCTTCGCTCCCTGTTCTTGAAGAAGCTTTGTCTATCGAATGTACACAAGGGAAAATTACAATCGATGGTCAGTTATTAACTGACCCGGGCCAACATGGCTTTAGGGTCTCCGGAGAAAACATCCGGATCTCCGGACTAAGAATTGAGAATTTTCCAAATAATGCGATAGATAATTATCAGGGCTATAAATATGTTACCATTCACGATAATATTATTATTAATAATGGAAAAGCATCCGAATCCGGAGATGGAATTGATTTTCGTTTAGCCTCAAATTGTTCCATCACAAATAATCACATTCAGTTTAATAATAAGGATGGTATTTATCTACAGGCCTGCAGTGATTTTGTACTAAAAGGAAATACGATCCTTGAAAATCATCAGGATGGGATTAATGTGTTTTCAGGTGATTTCATCATGATCGGTGATTCCTGCAATAATTGTAGCAACCTCATTTCCGGAAATGGAGAAAATGGGATCAAGATATTCAAGGAATCAAAACACCTCAATATCTTTAATAACATCATTGGTTTGTCACCTGAGCTAAATATTTCGATGGCCAATGGAGTGAACGGAATAAAAATTGAAAATTGTGATAGCATTATCCTGGGTGGACCAGGTCAATCTAATTACATTTCCGGAAATGGTATGGCTGGAATTGAATTGTCAGATTCTTGTTCTTACATTTCAATTAGGAACAATCAAATCGGTTTATCCCCGTTTCCCAACGTCTTTATTCCCAATACTGTTTATGGTGTAAAAATTCTTCGTAGCGAATTTATTGAAATTGGAGGTGATTCTTTAATTTACGGAAACTATATCGGTTATAATCCAGTCAACATATACATAGGAGACAGTTCAAAATACTGTTCACTAAGGCATAATGAATTTAACTGCAGCATTAATTCAATTCAAATTGAAGCTGGGTCGAATGAAGATATTCCAATAAATAACAGCTTTGAAATAACGAATGCACTAATGGTTCAAGGCAACGCTGAGCCAAATTCTGAAATTCAGCTATACAAAAAAAATAATGAATGTGTGACTTGTCAGGGATCTGTTTTAATTGGCACTGCGTTTTCATTCGATGGAACCTGGGAAATAGAACTCAGTGAAGTACTGGTTAATGGAGATATTATTAGTTGCATAATAACAGATTCTTCTGGCAACTCTAGTGAATTTTCAGATTGTCTCGAGTATGAATGTGAAAGTTTTGAAGTAACAATTAGTCCGATCGGGCTTGAATATCTCTGTGAAGGCGGAGAACTGGGCTTACAAACGGACATGGGTGAATCGTTCTTATGGAGCACCGGTGAAACAAGTTCAGAAATACTCGTTTCATCCGGCGGATATTATTCTGTAACGGTTTTGAATGACCTTGGATGTCCGGGCACAGACAGCTTTTTTGTCGACACAAGACCCGGGGCGGATCTGAGTTTTTCGATTGAAGATACAAGCTATTTTTGCGGAAATTCAATGATCATAAAAGCCAACGGAACAGGTTTTTTCGAATGGGATTCCGGAACATCCGGTCCGGTCATAGAAGTAACTGAAAGCGGAACCTATTGTGTTAGTTTAACCAATATATACGACTGTGTTGCATCGGATTGTGTAACAATCATAAAAGGAGAAACCGTGGATGCCAACATTCAGGTTTTGGGAGATACAGTCCTGTGCAACGGAGAAAGTACCCTCCTGGTGGCTTCAGGCGGATCAGTTTATAAATGGAGTACGGGAGAATACAATCAGGACACTATTAAAATCGTCCAGAGTGGAAGTTATTCAGTGACAGTCACCAATGATAGCGGATGTGAAGACATTGCGAGTCAGGAGATCATTGTGCATCCTGCTGTAAATGGAAGCATCCTGCCCGAGGGCCAGGTAAGTGTTTGCGAAGGTGATTCTACCGTTCTGATCGCTCAGGGTGGTACTCAATATTTATGGAATAATGGTTCGGAAAACCCTGAATTGACCGTTGGTGCATTAGGAATTTATTATGTGACAATTGAGAATGAATTCGGGTGCCAGGATAAATTATCAAAAATTGTTTCCGTATTGCCGAAACCCGAAGGGGAAATCGTACTTTTTGGCACAAACCCTTTCTGTGATGGGGATAGCATCGTGTTAAAAACCGAGAGCAGTGCGCTGGACTCATTAGTTTGGAACAATACAATCATGGCTGATTCTATTGTTGTTTTTGAATCAGGGGTATTTATTGCGGATATGTATGCATTTGGTTGTCATATATCAGATACCGTACAGATCATTCGTTTTTTACTACCGGAAACACCTCAAATTTCAGGTCCGGACTGGTCAAATGAAGAATTGACTCAAAAGTTTTTAATTGCAAACCCACAACCCGATCACTATTATCAGTGGAGCATTGAGGGCGGATATATCTTATCTCCAAATGGGAATTCTGAAATTCTGGTCCATTGGCAAACGGCTGATATTGGTGAACTTTGCGTTGTTTCTATTGATACCAATGACTGTCAAAGTGAAGAAATATGCAAACAAATTGACATAGCCCCACTGCGCCAGAAAAACCTTGAGCAAGACCTTATTCTGTTGTTTCCAAACCCCTCAACGGGTACTATAAGTATTGCTTTGAATGTTGAAAATACAGCTGGTGAATATAGGCTTAAGATCTATGACCAGGCAGGTGCTGTTCAATATGATAAAAAGCTGTTTCCAGACAAAGAAAATAACATAAAAGACTTGGATATCAGTACATTATATCCGGGAACATATTCATTAACGATAAATCAGGGATCCGCTCAGCTTGCCATCAAAAAGTTGGTTCTGATCCAATAATATTGTTCAATTCTGGTCTTTAAAATCAAATAATCAATAAAATATTCTTATGTTTAACTCTTTATAAATGTAATGTTTATGTCTGATCAGGTATTTATAGTAAAAGGCGGAAACCAGCTTAACGGTTCAATTATTCCACAAGGAGCTAAAAATGAAGTGCTTCAGATTATTTGTGCGGTTTTGCTCACGGAAGAAACGGTCACAATTAGTAATATTCCAATGATCGTGGATGTCTTGCGACTCATAGATCTTTTGGTATTATTAGGTGTGAAAGCTGAAAAGACCGGACCCAATTCCTATACTTTTAATGCGAAGGATGTGAGTCCCGATCATTTTTCAAATGAAGAGTTTCATAAGAATGCAACAAAGATCCGTGGATCTGTAATGTTGCTTGGCCCGCTTTTAGCCAGATTTGGCAAAGCCTTTCTGCCTAAACCAGGGGGCGATAAAATCGGTCGACGTAGACTTGATGCCCATTTCATTGGATTTAAAAGCATGGGCGCTGATTATAAATACGATAAAAAAACGGACAATTATTTTCTTGAGTGCAAATCCCTGAAGGGTCAATTTGTATACATGGATGAAATTTCCGTTACCGGAACAGCCAACATGATCATGGCGGCGGTTCTGGCAAAAGGCCATACGGAAATTTACAACGCAGCCTGCGAACCGTATATACAGCAATTGTGTAAGATGCTGAATTCAATGGGGGCCCGGATCAGCGGGATTGGTTCAAATTTCCTGAAAATAGAAGGCGTAAAATCATTGGGAGGAACCCACCACCGGGTATTACCTGACATGATAGAGATCGGTAGCTTCATCGGAATGGCAGCTATGACACAATCTGCCCTTACCATCAAGGATGCCAGTCTAAATGACCTGGGTATCATACCGAGAACCTTTGAGAAGATGGGCATCGGGGTCGAACAAAAAGGAGATGATATTTATGTTCCAAAACTGGATCAATACGAGATCCAGAGCTTTATTGATGGTTCAATTCTTACCCTTTATGATGCACCGTGGCCTGGTTTCACGCCAGACCTTATCAGCATCATGCTGACCGTAGCCACACAAGCCAAAGGCAGTGTACTGATCCATCAGAAAATGTTTGAAAGTCGCTTGTTTTTTGTGGATAAACTGATTGACATGGGAGCTCAGATCATTTTATGTGATCCGCACAGGGCAACTGTCATAGGAATAGACCGAAAATACAAGCTTAGAGGAATACATATGAGTTCACCTGACATCCGGGCAGGAGTGGCTCTGCTACTGGCAGCACTGAGTGCCGAAGGAGAAAGTGTAATTCACAATATCTCTCAAATAGACAGAGGTTACCAAAAAATTGAGGAGCGCCTCAAAAGTATTGGAGCAGACATCAGAAGGGAACAAATGTAAAAACAACACCCGGTCCTGAATTTTATTTTAATAAGCTTATAGAGCCCGTATAGATCTCAGTCTGCCCGGCTTCAAATTCAATTTCTATATAATAAATATAAACCCCCGGGCTTAGATCTTTCCCTTTAAATGTACCGTCCCAGCCAAAATCGGCATCATTGGGTGAAAAATTCGACATAGAAAACATCGGCATACCCCATCTGTCAAAAATTTTGAAATTTAATACCGTGATCGGCTCATTCGGATCTGACATGATCATAAAACGATCGTTAATACCATCTCCGTTTGGAGAAAAAACATTGGGAACATAAATTTCAAGCTTTAATGTCCCCAAACAAGGGATGCAAATACGACCATCACAATTCAGGATCGTTTCAACATCATTGATCGTATTAGGGTCGCCATCATCACAACTTTGAATCGATACAGGTCCTTCATCACAATCTATTTCTGTTCCGACACAATCTTCACAAATACTACCGTCTGAAAGCAGAATAGTCTCAACATCGTTATCGGTACAAGGGTCGCCATCATCACAAGGAACAACGGATTCACAAGCCGGATCCCCGAAACAAGGTTCAGGATCTCCTGCACAAGGAACACAAATACTGCCATCTGAAAGCAATACGATCTCTATGTCATTATCAGTACAAGGATCGCCGTCATCACAGGGAACTGCCGTTTCACAAGTTGAATCGGTGTTACATGGAGCCGGGTCTCCCGCACAGGGTACACAAACATTTCCATTTGACAATAAAATAATTTCTATGTCATTAATGGTGCATGGATCGCCGTCATCACAGGATCGAACATCGGTTGCCCCCGTATCGCAATCATCTGTTTCACCCAAACATGGTACGCAAACACTGCCATCACAATCGAGGATCGTTTCCATATCATTGACCGTATTGGGATCACCATCATCACAAGGTTGAATCGTTGTGCTACCATTACTACAGTCAATTATTGTTCCGGCACAAGGCACACAAACACTATTGTCACATTCCAGAATGGTTTCAGTATCGTTTTGAGTACACGGGTCATTATCATCACAAGGAACAACAATTGAAGGACCATCATCACAATCCAGGGGTTCTCCTGAACAGGGTATGCAAATGATGGTATTATCACAGGCGAGCACTTCCTGCACATCATTACCAGTACAGTCATTACCATCATCACAACTAATGATTATTGTTTCGCCAGTTGTAGAACAATCTATTTCTGTACCGGCACAAGGTTCACAGATGGTTCCATCACTGTTCAAAACAGTTTCAAGATCATTTTCAGTACAAGGGTCACCATCATCACAGGCCTGTACCGTTGTTGCCCCTGTCAGGCAATCCCCACTAACACCCATGCAGGGAATACAAACACTTCCATTACAATTTAGAATGGTTTCCACATCATTGATCGTTCCCGGATCTCCATCATCACAGGCTTGAACCGTCGTTGGGCCGGTTGCACAATCTATTGGAGTCCCGGCGCAGGGGATACAAACTGAGCCATCTGAAACCAATATTGTTTCAATATCGTTTTTCGTACAAGGGTCACCATCGTCACAGGCAACTACAGATTCACAACTGTCATCTGTTCCGCATGGAGCAGGGTCACCGGCACAAGGCACACAAACACTACCATCACTATTTAAAATGGTCTCGACATCATTTATGGTACAAGGATCACCATCATCGCAGGCAACTTGTGTTTCACAAGCTGGTTCCATCCCGCAAAAAACAGGCTCACCGGCACAAGGCACACATATACTGCCATCCGAAAGTAAGATCGTTTCATTATCATTGAACGTACAGGGGTCACCGTCATCACAAGGAACCTGTGTTTCACATTCATCATCCGTTCCACATGGAGCCGGATCTCCTGAACAAGGTATACATACGCTTCCGTCACTATCCAATATGGTTTCCTGGTCATTCAAAGTACATGGATCACCATCATCACAGTCCTGAACAGTTGTTAAGCCGGTTCCACAATCATCTGATACACCCAAACAAGGCACACAAATGCTTCCGTCACAATCCAGGATCGTTTCCACGTCATTTATCGTATTTGGATCGCCATCGTCACAAGGTACTACGGTTGTCGAACCCGTAGAACAATCTACCGGCGTACCAAAACAAGGTACACAGATGCTGCCATCTGACAATAAGACATACTCAATATCATCTTCCGTACAAGGGTCGCCATCATCACAAATTATCGTAATCTCACAACCGTCATCTGTACCACAAGGTGCTGCTATGCCTTCACATGGCTCACAAACACTTCCATCTGCGGCAAGCGTTTCCATGTCATTGATCGTACAGGGATCACCGTCATCACATGCTAAAGTTGTTGTACAAGACGGATCGCAGCTATCTGGTTCGTCCGTTCCGGCACAAGGCACACATATACTGCCATCCGCAGCGAATATTTCAATATCATTTGTAGTACAGGGGTCGCCATCATCACAAGGTACTGTGTTGGTACAAGCGGGGTCGCAACTGGTTAAATCTATTGTCCCGGCACAGGGCACACAGACACCTCCGTCCGCAGCAAGCGTTTCCATGTCATTGATCGTACAAGGATTGCCATCATTACAAGCCTGTGTAGTGGTACAAGCGGGGTCGCAACTGGTTAAATCCATTGTCCCGGCACAAGGCACACAGACACCTCCGTCCGCAGCAAGCGTTTCCATGTCATTGATCGTACAAGGGTTGCCGTCATTACAAGCCTGTGTAGTGGTACAAGCGGGGTCGCAACTGGTTAAATCCGTTGTCCCGGCACAGGGCACACAGACACTTCCATCTGCGGCAAGCGTTTCCATGTCATTGATCGTACAGGGATTGCCGTCATCACAAGCCTGTGTAGTGGTACAAGCGGGGTCGCAACTGGTTAGGTCTTCTGTTCCGGCACAAGGCACACAGACACCTCCGTTCTCGGCACGCGTTACCATATCATTGATTGTACAGGGATTGTCGTTATCACACGACTGTGTCGTGGTAGAAACGGGGTCGCATCTGGTTATGTTTTCTGTTGCGTCACACGGAATACAGACAATATCTTCATCGCATTCATCCACTGATTTAACGTCATTAATGGTGCATGGATCGCCGTCATCACATGCCACTGTAATTGCATTAGCGCATTCATCAGGAACATCCTGATCATAAGTGATTTCCAGACAGATCTCATATTCCACGGATACGACCCCATCATTGATGGCCGTTTCAGAAAAAGGACAATTATCCGTTACATCCGTGGCAGGGATTATATCAACACCGATTACATCCGTAACATCAATCGGGTTTGAACAAGCTATCAGATCAAGTGAATAATTTCCAGGCACACTTGATCCCACCCCCCAGTTATTACATCCAGGTGTAAGTACTTCTTCAATAATGGTACAAACCCCTGGAGGGGAAAGAGAACAGTTCAATAATATGTTTCCAAACAAAGGGATGCCCTCGCATTCTGCTATGGTGAAAATATCTATTATTTCAATGTTAACAACCAAAGATGTGATTTCGGGATCTTCAATTCCACAGGGTAATACAGGCGGTTCAAAATTGTGCAAATAACCTTCATTTACCATATTGGGCCACACAAAATCATTTCTATCTGGTCCGACAACAGCTTCTTCAAAATCCTGGCAAATAGTAACCGTATATTGCCCAAAAGCACTCTGGGTAAGGAACAATATTCCTGTTAAAATAAATATTTTTTGAAAACCGATAAAACTTCCACAATTTGGCAATTTTTCCATAACAAAATTCTTTAACTTAACAAGTTACAAAGGTTTAAAATTGATATTTTGCAATAAAACCAAATTCTCTTGTTATATATAAAATTTAAATTTGAGGCTTAGATTATTTCATTACTAAAAATAGCCTTATCATTTAAATTGTCTGTCAAAAAACACCATAAACCACATAATCTATAATTCCTACAATTTATGACACGATATTGTCTAAATCATAATTTAATTACTTTCAAAACGCCTAGCTGGTTTTGGTTAAAAACCTTGAAAAAATATAAACCTGATTCGAATGTTTTCATGTCAAAATTGAAAGCAGGACCTGTGACTTCCATTTGATCAATCAGCTTACCTGAAATATCATAAATGAGTATTCTACTTTCCCCTTTTGGCAGTTTTAAAAACAGGGAGTTGACAACAGGATTTGGATAATATTCGATTCCGGAATCTAAAATTGTATTTTCGGTTGCAGTGGGTTTACAACTGCCGATTTCATAACTGTTTTTGTTGGACGAATTATTGCATTCAACCTGTCCAGGACAGGAATAGGTGTAGTAGAAATAAATTATACTCCCTTCACTTGCCGTTAGTTTAAATGGAACATTGGGCGTTACATATTGACCGGGAAGACTATTGGGATTGGTTCCATAATACAAAATACAGGTCGGATTTCCCATGCCCGGTTTTTCGGGAATAAAAGTCAGACTTGGATTGTTTTTATCAGGTGAAAATTCATAACTAAAATCTCCGTTATACGATGTTCCGGAACAAGAAGGAGATTCATTAATCGTAATTTGAATTGTTTCTGATTCCGTTGAACTTCCGGCATTATCCGTTGCTACTGCTGTAATAATATGCGTGCCGACCTGAGGCGTCCAGGAAATTTCGTAAGGCGTCTGAGTAGCCATTCCGATCATTTCTCCATTTACAAAAAACTCAACTTTTTCAATATACCCATTTAGGTCCGAAGCCAGCGCATACACCTGAATCAACTTATCTTCATTAAATTCTGCACCGTCAACAGGTGAAAGAATGGAAACCTTGGGTGCAACATTTCCAGTTGTACTGGCAATAATATAAAGCTCATCTGTATCACTGTATATTCCGTTATCCACCTCTAATTTTACGCTGTAAATACCCTCAACTAAGCCATTGATCTGAGGCATCATGCTTTGTTGATCTGAAAAAACAAGTGCATCAGGACCATATACCTGCGTCCATTGATAAGTAAGATCTTCTCCCTCCGGATCCAGACTATTGCTGCCATCCAGCGTAACACTTGTTTCGGGTAATAAAACCAGAATATTGTTCCCGGCATCCGCGACTGGCTGATCAAAATCAAGGGGCATTTTGTATTCAAAATTAAATTCTCCGAGATTCAATTCTCCATTTTCAAAATAAAGACGAAGCACTTGTCTGCCCTCTTTTAATGGAATATCCATAATGTTTTTCGTTTTCCAGGAATTCCATCCGCCACTATTGCTTACTTTTATTCCTGACTTGACAACATTGCCATCCATTTCTATTTGATACGGACCTCCTCCGGCAGCATTTCCACAGGCATACCTGAATGCCATTGAATAATAACCGGCCTGTTGTACCTCAACCGTGTATTCAATCCATTCGCCTGCTGAGATCCAGCCCACTGTAGCGCCTTCGCTTACATCAAAAACACAATCCACAAACTCGTTTGGTCTGAAACCACCTTTATTATCAGGTGAAGAGTCATTATATGTGATTCCTTGTCCTGGGCCCCCTTCATACAAATCAAAATCACCTGCATCAAAAGTGCCGGGTAATTCTATCGCCTCACCAAAAAATGGCAGTTGCTCCCCTACCCGGATCGTTATAAGGTTGCTAACAACAAAGTTGCCTCCGTTATAGATCCTGGCATACATTCCATGTTGTCCAACTGACAGGTTTTTAGCGTCAAAAACATAAGGAGCCTGAGTGATCTCACCTATGATTTCTTCTCCGTCAACAAACTCTATTTTACCGGGTGTTCCGCCATTCACTGAAACCCTTAGCTCGACACTACCGCCAGGATATGCTTCCATAAAACTTGAAGATAAAATGCCGGCCAGCGTCACATCTTTACTCGTTTTCATTTTCCTTGCAGGCACTTCAAGAACATAACCATCAGAAAAATTGACACTAATGGGGGCATTTGAATAATTATGTGATACATACGTAAGTTCGCCATCCAGATTAAAAGTCGCAGCAAGAGGTGAGTCTGCCGTTATGTTTGTATCTACTTTCCCCAGCACATTCATTGCGTGCAGCCAATGATAGGTTTGAGCATCCGAAACGCCAAATTTGAGCGATCGTTCCGGATATGAATCGTATAGTTCAATGGCTTTTCCCGGATCAGTAAATGCCAGATATTCCCACATGACATCGTGCCAAAGATTATCATTAACTTCATTTGAAAGGATACCTGTATTTTCCTCTATCTCGCTCCAGAGTTTTTCAGCATAGCCCTCATTGTGTCCGAGATACAGTGAACCGCCATGTATTGGGTATAATTCAATGCCGTATGAAGCGGCAATATCATTCGTCCAGAAGGTACCGTTATCATAACTATTTCCCCAAATTCTGGAAACCAGACTATAGGGCTGAGAGGAGGCAAAATTTCGGTTGTACACATCGAACCAATATTCCTCGATAGCTGTTTGTTCTGTCGTATAGAGATAGATGCCCAGATCTCGTATGGCATCATTTCCCGTTATCGATCCCCAATGGATCAATGCAGAATTGAACTGCATACTTTCGGAAGTGGATTCCTGGTCATTTCCCTGTGGGAACGTCGCAAATCCATTTGCCCAGCAATGCCCGGCATAGGGGCTGAAGTTTCTCAAAAACGGAAACATTTCATCATTTCTGTTTTCACCCGCGGCATCCCGGATCAGCAAATTAATCATTCCACCCCACTGATCGGCCCAACCCGGATCAAATTGCTCTACAAAAGCGGCAGCATGAATAAAATAACCCCAGTGAAAATGATGATCATTCAGGTTATTGTCCTGACCATGCCCTGCAGGATAACCGATCATGGAGGACCAGGTATCATTGTAATAGAAAAGGAAGGCAACTTCAGTTGAATTAGCTTTCAACCAGTCCTCAAGCCGAGCTTTGATGGTTTGTAAAATAGTATTCCTAGCGGATGTATTTCCAGACAGGTCAGCTATCCGGGCCGTTTGGATCAGGCGGTTCATAACCTGCCCCTCATTATAGGAGTCGGTCCAGGTGCTCAGTCCTTCGTTTTGCAGCAAATTGACTTTTTCCTGCATTTTTTGCGGACTGAATCCATCACTATAAAAATCCAGATAGGGAAGCGTAGGCAATATGCCATAAAATTTGTTTTCAACACTGAAACTATTGCCATTAAGGGTTTTTAACTCCCCCCGGATCGTCTGATATGAATATTGTTCCGGTACGGGGGATCCATTTGCCAGATTAGCCCATTGATGCGGCAACAATCCTTGCAAAACAGTACTTTCCACCCCTTCCATGGTTTGGGTTTCAATTGTAAAATCTGTTCTTACAATGGATTTATTTTGATCATAACTCCAGTTAACACTCGTGTTTGCAGGAAAGACATAAGCATATTTTTTATATTCATTGGCAACTGACTGGACGCTGGAGGCATCCAGCGGAATAAAGGCCATTGACCAATAATTCTTACCATTGAGGCTTGATGTATACAGGTTGCCATTTTTTATCCATTCACTTCCGGCAGGTGCATAAACTGCAAAATCAGCCCCGTTCCGGACATTCGAAATAACCATCATTTCTCCTGAAACAACAACGGTTCCCGAATTCACCCTTACTTCAGCAATGTCGTCATCGTTTTTTTGGAAGTATAAAAAAGGCATTCCAATTCCCGTAGTCGTCGTAAAACCATGACCAGCATTGTTCCAGTTCATCGTAACCGTCCAATCTGAGAAGTCAGAGATTCGGGCAGCCTGCGCATTGAGTCCTGTTACGCCAATAATAACCGGTTCTATATCATCAATTACACCCCAGGGGATATACGTTGTAACAAGACCTTTATTTGTTGATTTAAGCGTAAAGGGATAATTAAATAAATTATCTGCGTGTGGATTTTTTAGTTGTGCGGACCACCAGTCATTGGTTGGAACTGGTTTGCCTGCTGCAGCTCCGGTTGTAAAAGGGGTCCCGGAGGGATAAGAATTTCTCCCGGCTTCATCCACTCCCGGAAATTGCGTTGTGTAACTCCCATTTCCAACATTAATTATCTGTGCGGAAGCTGTATGAAAAAATTGAAGTGTTAAAAGTGAAAACAAAAATATTTTCAAATAAAAATTTATAGTGGTTATCATATAGTATACACTTTTGATCGCTGGAAAAAATGTTAAGAACCAGAATTTAAATATTCCAGTGTTCATTTTAGAATGCTTAACAAGGGCAAAATTACATAAAATATTGCTGATTCATAAAGGAAATCAAGAAACTGAAAAGTGATTGTAGTGAGATTCAAACCAATCAACATCCTATTTTACCTGTACTGCTATCGTCCAAGGTGGACCAGTAATACAGAAATATCAGAAGGAGAAACTCCACTGATCCTGCTTGCCTGCCCGATGGTTCGAGGTTGAATTTCTTTGAGTTTTTCCCGCGCTTCACTGGAGAGGGACTGTAATCTTGAATAATCAAACTCCGGATTGATCTTGATATCCTCATACCGGCTTAATTTATTCACCATTTCCTCTTCCTTTTTGATATAGCCCTCATATTTCAATTTGATCTCGGCATAATCAATGTTCAACTGGTCGTACCCGTCAAGAATGGCATCCAGCGCGGGTACTTCCTTGCGCATTTCCTCCATCGAAATATGTGGTCTCAATAAGACTTTATCAAGTTTTACTTTTTGCTTCAGAATGGTCGATTGTTTTCGTTCCAAATAGGGGTTTATCTCTTCCGGGGTAATGCTGGTTTGACGAATATGTTTGCTTATTTCTTGCTCAGATCTAAGTTTTTCATTCAGCTTTACCATTCTATCCTCCATTCCG
>Ga0102814_10001391_pt1 | contig 17088 bp, 15 predicted proteins | sample ColrivemetaGS741_FD_79112 | JGI IMG/M metagenome (GOLD analysis project Ga0102814, IMG submission 79112) | Estuarine microbial communities from the Columbia River estuary - Flood tide ETM metaG S.741 | ecosystem: Environmental > Aquatic > Marine > Intertidal zone > Estuary | place: USA... | reverse complement strand
TTTTTGCACCATGGCAAATAATGAAGATCAATTTAAAAAAGTAATCTCTCACGCAAAGGAGTATGGTTACGTGTTTCAAAGTAGTGAAATCTACGATGGATTAAGTGCAGTTTACGACTACGCGCAAAACGGCGCAGAACTAAAGAAAAACATACGCGACTACTGGTGGAAAGCCATGGTGCAGATGAATGATAACATTGTAGGTATAGATGCCGCAATTTTTATGCATCCAACCACTTGGAAAGCGTCGGGACACGTTGATGCTTTTAACGACCCCTTAATAGATAATAAGGATTCTAAAAAGCGTTATAGAGCCGATGTATTGATTGAAGACTATTGCGCTAAAATAGAAGCTAAAATTGATAAAGAAGTCGATAAAGCAGCGAAACGTTTTGGTGATGCTTTCAATAAAGAAGAATTTGTTACTACCAATACACGTGTTGTAGAATATCAGGAAAAAATAAATGCAACGCTTTCTCGTATGGCAAAATCTTTAGAAAATGAAGATTTAGCCGATGTTAAAGCGCTAATTGAAGAATTAGAAATTGCTGATCCGCTTACTGGAAGCAGAAACTGGACCGATGTTAAACAGTTTAACTTAATGTTTGGAACTAAACTAGGTGCTTCTGCTGAAAGTGCCATGGATTTATATTTACGTCCGGAAACAGCACAAGGTATTTTTGTGAACTTTTTAAATGTTCAAAAAACGGGTCGTTTGAAAATTCCTTTTGGAATTGCACAAACGGGTAAAGCTTTTAGAAATGAAATTGTTGCTAGACAATTTATTTTTAGAATGCGTGAGTTTGAACAAATGGAAATGCAGTTTTTTATTAAACCAGGCACTCAAAAGGAATGGTTTGAACACTGGAAAGAAGCCAGAATGAAATGGCATTTGTCTTTAGGACTGGGAGCAGAAAATTACCGTTTTCACGATCATGAAAAATTAGCACATTATGCTGATGCCGCTACCGATATTGAATTTAAATTCCCGTTTGGTTTTAAAGAATTGGAAGGAATTCATTCCAGAACTGATTTCGATTTATCTCAACATGAAAAATTCTCTGGAAAAAAACTACAGTATTTCGACCATGAAACTAATTCAAGCTATACGCCTTATGTTTTAGAAACATCAATTGGTTTAGACCGTATGTTTTTAGCAGTATTTTCAAATTCATTAGTTGAAGAAGAATTAGAAAACAAGACAACACGAACCGTTTTAAAATTACCAGCAGTTTTAGCACCTATTAAAGCAGCGGTGTTGCCATTGGTTAAAAAAGATGGCTTACCAGAAATAGCAAAACAAATTGTTGAAGAATTGAAATGGGATTTCAATGTAGATTACGATGAAAAGGATGCGGTGGGAAGACGCTACAGAAGACAAGATGCTAACGGAACACCATTTTGTATTACGGTAGACCATGACACTTTAGAAAATAATACAGTAACCATTCGTCATAGAGATTCTATGGAACAAGAACGCGTAAAAATTGAAGATTTAAGAGCGATTATTAAGCAAGCAGTAGATGTACGTACTTGGTTAATGAAAATGTAAAATTCCTGCGAAAGCAGGAATCTCAATAAAACACAAAACCCAAGCAAGTGCTTGGGTTTTTCTATTTTCTATCAAATAAATTATTTTCCTATTATTTTAAAAACTTTTTCCAATTTCCCAACTTTAATTATTTAAAGGGTTGTAACCCAAATAAGGAACTTCTTTTTCGTTAAATGTGATACCAAGGGATTTTAACTCGGTTAAAATAGGCTGATATATCTCTTTAATTACAGGAATTTGAACTCCGGTTACGGATATTTTTTTATTTAAAATAGCCAATGTAGCTATGGCTACTGGATATCCCACGGTTTTTGCCATGGCAGTATAGGTTTGGTCTTCACCCAAAACAACCATACTAGCATCTATTTGGTATTGCTTGCCATTTTTTTCGTACCCAAATTTATGATACATTACTATCATATCTTTGTCGGTTTTATCGAGTGTCCAGCTATCCATTAATATTTTTTGAAGAATTTGTGCTGGGGTTGCTTTTTTAAGGGCTACCGATTTTTTAGCACTAAAAATATCGAGTTCTATAAGTTTATCCCAAACAATATCATCCTGGTCAATTTTAAGCTGATGTCTTAATTTTAGTTCTACAGAATCAGATGGACTGTAAGGTAAAAAGGCATTAACAAAATCGCGGTAACTCATATTTTCGCTATCGTCTATAGTGTAGCTATCGTCAGTCATTCCTAAGTTTACAAATATGTTCCACGCTCTGGAAAAGCCAACACGTCTTATGGTACCGCGGTATAATGTTTTTACCTTATTTAATCCATAAATGTTTTGATATTTAAGAGAGTCTCTGTTTGCATAAACTTCAAAGCGACCAAACCCATCAACATCTAAAAATTCGGTTCGCCTGAATAATCGGTTATACGGAATGTATTTATAGGTGCCTTCTTGTAAAAATTTTGCAGCACCACCTTGTCCTGCTGTTACAACATTCCGAGGGTTCCATGTAAATTTATAATTCCAGAGATTATTGTCGCTTTCGGGAGCTATCAAACCTCCAGTGAAGGATTCGAACAGTATTACATTTCCGCCATCATCACGAATACGGTCTAAAACCTGCATCGCACTCATATGGTCAATACCTGGATCTACACCAATTTCATTCATAAATAAAAGCCCTTTTGCTTTTGCTTCATCATTTAAGGCTTGCATTTCGGGACTGACATACGATGCCGTAACCATGTTCTTTTCATACAAAATACAATCTTTTGCAATTTCAATATGTAAACTTGCCGGTAACATAGAAACAACGATATCGGCATTTTTAATGGCATTTTTGCGAGAAGCCTCATTAAAAATGTCCAACAATATAGCTTCAGCATTTTTATGATTTCCTATCAATCTTTTGGCAGTTTCAATATTTAAATCGCCAACAGTAATAAACAGGTTTTCTATTGATGATTTGTCTAATAAGTATTTTAAAAGGTAAGAAGCAGATTTACCGGAACCAATAAGTAAAATCTTTCGCATAATGAGATTTGTTAAGTAATTTTGTAACGACTAATTTAGTAAATACAAAAAGCATTAATGACTAAAAAAACATATTAATATGAACAAAAAAATATTAATTACGGCGTCAATATTAGGGGTGATTGGGATTATTTTAGGTGCGTTTGGAGCCCATATTTTGAAAGAATTAATAACTGCTGAAGCACAACAAACCTTCGAAACAGGCGTGCGATACCAAATGTATCATGCTCTTTTTCTGCTATTTGTAGGCGGGACAAATCTTGTTAGCCAGAGAATTAAAAAGATAGTTTATTATTTGACTGTAGTTGGTGTTATATTGTTTTCAGGATCTATTTACGGATTAGCAACAAACATGTTAACAACTTTCGATTTTAAAACTATTGGTTTTGTTACGCCAGTTGGTGGATTGTTACTCATAATTTCCTGGATATGCTTGTTTGTTAATTTCGTAAAAATGAAATAATAAAATAACAAAAAAGTAAAAATATTGTCATAATTTTGCATAATATATAATTTACATTGATTTTATGACAAAGCACAACCACATAGCGCAAACGATTTCGCTCGATAAATATGGAATAAAAAATGCAAATATTAGGTATCAATTAGAGCCAGAACAACTTCATGATATTGCCATTGAAAAAGGGCAAGGTGTTGAAACTTCTACTGGAGCATTGGCTGTTAATACCGGTGAATTTACCGGGCGCTCCCCACAAGATCGATTTATTGTTAGAGATGCTATTACCGAAGATAAAGTTTGGTGGAGTCATATTAATATTCCGTTTGATACCGATAAATTTGATAGCTTATATAATAAGGTAACCGAATATTTATCGAATAAAGAAGTTTTTGTTAGAGATTGTTACGCTTGTGCCGACGATGATTATAAATTAAATATTCGCGTTGTTAATGAATACCCTTGGAGCAATCAATTTGCTAGCAACATGTTTTTGCGTCCAACGAAAGAAGAATTGAAAAACTTTGAGTCTGAATGGACTGTAATTAACGCGCCTGGTTTTATGGCAGATCCTGAAGTTGATGGAACGCGTCAGCATAATTTTGCTATTTTAAACTTCACAAAAAAAATCGCGCTTATTGGAGGTACAGGATATACAGGTGAAATAAAAAAAGGAATCTTTTCCGCTTTAAATTTTATTCTACCAGTATATAAAAATACGCTACCTATGCATTGCAGCGCAAATGTGGGTAAAGACGGGGATACAGCAATTTTCTTCGGATTATCGGGCACAGGAAAAACAACGCTTTCAACCGATCCAAATAGAAGCTTAATTGGCGATGATGAACATGGATGGACTGCCGAAAATACTGTGTTTAATTTTGAAGGTGGTTGCTATGCAAAAGTGATTAACCTTTCAAGAGAACATGAACCTGAAATATTTGATGCTATAAAAAAAGGGGCGATTCTTGAAAATGTTATTTTAGACAACAATGGTAACGTGAAATTTGAAGATACATCCATTACCCAAAATACACGGGTAAGTTACCCGATTGATCATATAGAAAATATTCAAATACCATCTATTGGAAAGAATCCAAAAAACATTTTCTTTTTAACAGCAGATGCTTTTGGTGTATTGCCTCCAATTTCAAAACTTACTCCAAGTCAGGCTGCGTATCATTTTATATCTGGTTATACCGCTAAAGTAGCAGGGACAGAAGCGGGTGTTTTAGAGCCAACTCCAAATTTTTCCGCATGTTTTGGTGCACCATTTATGCCTTTACACCCTACTAAATATGCCGAAATGTTGAGTCAGAAAATGATAGATTCTGGTGTAAATGTTTGGTTGGTAAATACAGGATGGACAGGTGGTCCTTATGGTGTCGGGACCAGAATGAAATTAAAATATACCCGTGCGATGATAAACGCTGTGTTAAACGGCGACTTAGGTTTGTATGAATATGATAAATACCATATTCACTCTGTTTTTGGAGTGGCACAACCAAGAGAGTGTCCGGGAGTTCCAACAAGTGTTTTAAGTCCCAGAGCCACTTGGAATAATGATGAAGCATATTATACAACGGCGTTTAAATTAACCAATGCTTTTAGGGAAAATTTCAAAAAATTTGAAGCTAATGCAAGCGAAGAAATTAGACGAGGTGGACCACAGCGTTATACATTTTAAATAAAAAAGGGGAAGATTTTAAAATCTTCCCCTTTTTTATTTATTTAAAGTTAAAACTTATTTAGCTTTATTTACTTTTTCAATATATTTTTCTAACGCCATGGTCATAGATGGTGTTTCTGGAGTTGGAGCTGCTATATCTACACGCAACCCTTTTTCTTCAACAGCCTTAATCGTGGTGTCTCCAAAAACAGCAATACGGGTTTCGTTTTGCTTAAAATCTGGAAAATTTTGAAATAAAGAATCGATTCCAGAAGGGCTAAAAAACACTAAAATATCGTAGTATACATCAGCCAAATCTGTTAAATCGCTTATTACAGTTTTGTAAAAAGTAGCTTGTTTCCAATTAACCCCTAATGCGTCTAATGTATCTGGAACTTCGTCTTTAACCTTATCGGTATTTGGTAATAAAAATTTTTCGTCTTTATATTTTTTAATTAAAGGTGTAAGCTCAGAAAAATTTCGTTTACCAACATAAATTTTACGCTTTCTATAAACAACATATTTTTGTAAATAAAAGGCAACTGCCTCAGACTGGCAGAAATATTTCATTGAATCAGGCACCTTAAAACGCATTTCTTCGGCAACTCTAAAAAAGTGATCAACAGCATTTCTGCTGGTTAAAATAATGGCAGTATAATTATGTAAGTCAACTTTTTGTTGCCTAACATCTTTTGCCGAAACACCTTCTACATGAATGAAAGGCCTGAAATCTATTTTTACTTTTTGTTTTTCTATTAAATCGAAGTATGGCGAGTTTTCTATTTTAGGTTCTGGTTGAGATACTAAAATGGTTTTCACTTTCATAAGCGTAGGTCGTTATTTCTTTTATTTCGAAATGTACACTTTATATAATATAATAAAAGGCGCTATTTCGAGAGTGCAAAGATACAAAATAAAATAAAAAAGATTGTGTTTTATTAAAGATTGATGTGTTTTAAGTGAAGTAATTAATCCAATAATAATCACTATAAATAACAATGCGAAAATTATATAAAAAAACAACAAAGTTGGGCTAAAACTAAATATTAAGAAGGCGTTAATTGGTATTAATAGAACGCCTAAAAAGTTTTTATAACTTATCTTTTGAAAAAGATATTGGTCTATGGCCGCGTCAATTTCTAAAAGACTTCCAATCAAACGCTCAAAAAGGACTTTTATTAAAATAAAAATGCAAATACCAAAAGATATTTTTATCATTAAATCAATTGATAATGTATTTGTTTTTGTAAAAAACTGATACATTATAAAACTAAAAAGCGATGTAGAAAGTATTAAATTAGTAAATAATAAAGCATCAAATTTGTCTAGAAACTTCTGTTCTCGGGAGTAAATCTTTATATATTTTGAATTTCCTAATACAGATACAAAATCATCAAATCGTTTAGGAGAAGTTAATTTTGCTATTGCAATAATTAATATCCCTAAAACAAGTATAATTGTATAAAAATCATACGATATCATATCTCTAATCATAGTGTAAAATTATTATAAATTTTTCAGAAGATTGCTTAATTATTAAGGAATATTTAAAATAAATATTAGGTTAATGGTGTACATTTGCTTAAAATTTTAAGAGATTCTTTAAAATAAAAGAATGAGGGATACTATTGTAATTATACCAACATACAATGAAATTGAAAATATTGAAGCTATTATAAGGGCAGTATTTTCTCAATCTAAAGATATTCATGTGCTTATTGTTGACGATAATTCGCCAGATTTAACAGGTTTAAAAGTAAAAGAACTCCAAAGAGAATTTCCTGAAAGGTTGTTTTTAGAAGTTAGAAAAGAAAAATCTGGATTGGGTACCGCGTACATTCATGGCTTTAAATGGTGTCTAAAAAAGCATTATCAATTTATTTTTGAAATGGATGCCGATTTTTCACATGACCCAAAAGATTTGGTGAAACTGCACCAAGCTTGTCATGTTGATCAAGCTGATGTAGCAATTGGCTCCAGATATATTAAAGGCGTCAATGTTGTAAATTGGCCTATGGCTCGCGTACTTATGTCTTACTTTGCATCCAGATATGTACGTGTAATAACTGGTATGAAAATACATGATACTACAGCGGGATTTGTTTGTTATAAACGAATAGTTTTAGAGACTATAAATTTAGATAAAGTTAAATTTATTGGGTATGCATTTCAAATTGAGATGAAATTTAAAGCTTATTTAAAGAAGTTTAATATTATTGAAATACCTGTAATTTTTACAGACAGAACTCAGGGTGTGTCAAAACTAAGTTCTGGCATTATTTCTGAAGCTATATTTGGCGTTATTGCCATGAGAATTAAGAGTCTATTTAAAAAGTAGATAAAGATTATGAAACTAAAAACAACACTAATTAAAAATGTCAACATTGTTAATGATAAGGCAGTTTTTAAAGGCGATATATTAATTGAAGGTGAGTACATTAAAGAAATTAGCGATTCTATAAGTGCAAAATCTTCAGACGTTTATGTTATAGATGCTGAAGGAAAATATCTGTTACCTGGAGTCATAGACGATCAAGTTCATTTTAGAGAACCTGGGTTGACAAAAAAAGCTACCATTGAAACAGAATCTAAGGCAGCCATTGCAGGAGGTATTACATCTTTTATTGAAATGCCTAATACCGATCCGCAAACAACAACGATAGAAAAATTAGAACAAAAATTTGAAATTGCCGCTCAATCCTCGTCAGCAAATTATTCGTTTATGTTTGGTGGCACTAATGATAATTTAGATGAAATTTTAAAAGTAGACCCCAAAACAGTAGCAGGATTAAAGTTGTTTTTGGGTTCTTCAACAGGTGATATGCTGGTTGATGATGTTTCGGTGCTGGAGAAAATATTTAAAAGCACGAAGCTACTTATTTCGGTTCATTGTGAAGACGAAGCTACAATTAAAAAGAATTTCCAAGAGCATTTAGATACCTATGGTGAAGATATTCCGGTAAAATATCATCCCATAATTAGAAGCGAAGAAGCTTGTTATTTATCATCATCTACTGCCATAAAATTAGCTAAAAAAACAGGCGCAAGACTACATGTTTTTCATCTTTCAACAGGAAAAGAAACAAGTTTATTTGGAAATAAACTTCCGTTAAAAGATAAAAAAATTACAGCCGAAGTATGTATTCATCATTTATGGTTTTCAGATGAAGATTACGATAAAAAAGGAACGTTTATAAAATGGAATCCTGCTGTAAAAACCAAAGAAGACAGGGAACAATTATGGGAGGCTTTGTTAGATGACAGAATTGATGTAATTGCTACAGACCATGCGCCGCATACATTAGAGGAAAAAAACAATATTTATACCAAAGCACCCTCTGGAGGTCCATTAGTACAGCATGCTTTACCAGCTATGTTAGAAATGTATCATAAAGGCAAAATTTCAATTGAAAAAATTGTTGAAAAAATGTGCCATAACCCGGCTATTTTATTTCAAATTGAAAAGAGAGGTTTCATAAAGGAGGGGTATTTTGCCGATTTAGTGTTAGTAGATTTAAACAACCCATGGACGGTAAATAAAGATAATATTCTTTATAAATGTGGATGGTCTCCTTTTGAAGGCACAACCTTTAAGTCAAGAATAACACATACCTTTGTAAACGGTAGTTTAGTTTACCAAAATGCTAAATTTAATAATATAAAATCTGCAAAGCGATTAACCTTTAATAGATAATGTTAAAACATTTTACAGTATATATCATCATTATTTTAGCGATTACTTCTTGTAATATAGGCGCTCCAAAAAAGCCGAAGAATTTAATTTCCAAGGCTAAAATGGTCAATATTTTAATTGATGCGAGACTAATTGGTTCTGCCACTTATGTAAACAAAAGTATAATGCAAGAGCATGGAATAGAGGTTAAGAATTATGTTTTTAATAAACATGGAATTGATAGTTTGCAATTTGCGTTAAGTAACGATTACTATGCCTATTACATTAAAGATTATGAAGAAATTTATGATAAGGTTATAGACAGTTTAGAAAAGTTAAAAGTTGTTTTTAAAGAACAAGAACTGAAAGAAAAAAGGGAAAATGAAAAGCGCGAAAAAGATTCTTTGAGCAATTTAGTAAAAACAAAAGACTCGATAGCTAATATTAAAACAAGAGACTCTTTAAGATTGAAAATAACAAAGGATTCTTTAGCCGAAATTTTACGGAAGAAGAAAAACAAAATAGATAAGGGAGTATTGATTAGCCCTGTTTCGGAAACAAACTCCCGACCTCGTAAATAGTCTTATTTATATCTTTAAAATTGTATTTTAAAGTAGATTTTATCTTCGCACTATCATAATTGGTTTTAGTTGATAATGACGTTACAATTTGTTTTGTTAACTGTCTGCGTTTACCAGTTAATTTGTGTTTTAACCAGTCTAATTTCCAGCCTAAAAACAACAACAAAGGTTGTGCTAACTTCATTGGGGGTTTTGCATTAACGGATTGTGCTAAAGTTTGTAAAAAGTCTTTATAAGTCCAGTTTTCAGCTACTAATACAAAGCGTTCGTTAGTAATGTTACTTTTCATTAAAGTAATCATAATAGCGGTAACATCTTCAATAGCGACAAGCCCAATATTACCAGAAGTGTAATGTTTTAAACCTTTATGCGCTTTTTTAAATAAACTACCTGTTCCGTATTTCCAGATACCAGCTCCTAAAATAACGCCTGGATTAACAACAACTACATTTAATCCTTCTTGTGAGCCACGCCATACTTCCATTTCTGCACCGTATTTTGTAATGGCATAAACGCTATTGTCGTCTTCCGGATTCCAATTAGTGTCTTCATTAATCAACTCATTGTTAATGCTTTTTCCTAATGTAGCTATTGAGCTTACGTAACATAATTTTTTAATATTACCTGCTATACAAAAGTTTACAATATTGGCAGTGCCTTCAATATTAATTTTTCTTAATAAATGGTATTTGTCTGGTTCAAAGGAAACAAAAGCTGCACAATGATATACATGCGAAACACCTCTAAAAGCTTCATATAGCGACGGAACATCGGTAATATCGGCTTGCACCCAATCAATCGATTCAAAAAGGGATTTATAATCGTTTGTGTAAGTCTTAAAAACATTTTTAACATGCTCAAATTTACGCTCGCTTCTATAAATAGCTTTAACTTTTTCGTTATTGCTTAAAAGTTTATATAGCAAATGTGCTCCAACTAAACCTGTACCTCCGGTTACTAATATCATAGGTCTAAAATAGTGAATATTTGCTATTGAATAAAGTTTTATGTTGTCGTTTATTTTAAACATTAAAACTTTCAACTTTAAACCAAAGGAATTATGCATTGATTTTTATCTTTGCCATAGTTTTATAAAAATTAAATAATAATGATTAAGAATTTTGTTGAAGAATTAACTTGGAGAGGTATGATACATACCGTGATGCCAGGAGCAGATGAGCATTTAATGGAAAGCATGCGTAGTGCTTATGTGGGTTTCGATCCTACTGCCGATTCTTTACATATTGGGAATTTAGTGCCTATTATGTTATTAGCACATTATCAACGTTGCGGGCATAGACCAGTGGCTTTGGTTGGTGGTGCTACGGGAATGATAGGTGACCCCTCTGGAAAGTCCAGTGAACGTAATTTGTTAGATGAAAAAACTTTACGGCACAATCAGGAAGCCATAAAAAAACAATTAGCACATTTTTTAGATTTTGAAAGTAATGTGGCAAATTCGGCTATTTTGGTTAATAATTATGATTGGATGAAAGACATTTCGTTTCTGGAATTTATACGCGATGTTGGCAAGCATATTACAGTAAATTATATGATGGCCAAAGATTCAGTTAAAAACAGAATTTCTTCCGATTCTTCAGAAGGGATGAGTTTTACTGAATTTACCTATCAATTGGTTCAGGGTTACGATTTTCTTCATTTATATAAAGAAAAAGATTGCTCTATTCAAATGGGAGGGAGCGACCAATGGGGAAACATTACTACGGGCACCGAATTAATAAGACGCGTTTCTGGTGGCAAAGGATTTGCTATTACGTGTCCGTTAATCACAAAATCCGACGGTTCTAAATTTGGAAAGTCAGAAGGTGGTAATGTTTGGTTAGATGCTAATAGAACGTCGCCTTATAAATTCTACCAATACTGGTTAAATTCAAGCGATGAAGATGCTGAAAAATACATTAAAATTTTTACGTTTTTAACTGAACAAGAAATTAGCGGATTAATTGAAGAACATAAAGTAGCGCCACATTTGCGTGTGTTACAAAAGCGTTTAGCTGAAGAAATTACCACAATGGTACATTCTCAAGACGATTTAGATAATGCGATTAAAGCGAGTGAAATTCTTTTTGGAAATTCAACGGGTGAGGATTTAAAGAAACTTAATGAGCAAACTTTTTTAGATGTTTTTGATGGCGTTCCATTAACTGAAATAGCTCGATCAGATATCGACACTGGATTAGATATTATTGCAGCTTTGGCAGAAAAAGGAGGCTTTTTGAAATCAAACGGTGAAGCACGTCGTGCTTTAAAAGAAAACTCTATTTCTGTAAATAAAGAAAAAGTACAAGACGATTATTCTATTTCCACAAAAGACTTAATAAACAATAAATTCGTGCTATTACAGCGCGGTAAAAAGAATTATTTCGTATTAAGAATTGTATAAAAAACAATAAAGCCTGATTTTTCAATCAGGCTTTATACTAACCAATAAAACTAAAAATTAATCCTTCTTTTTCAGAATTTAAGTTTTAGTCGTAGGATCTTCATAAAACTTACATCTAAATAAAAATATTTTTATAGCACCATCAGGTTGCATCCGCGAATATCAGAATTATCAAAACGCCCAATAATTTCAAAAGTATTATCTTTATAAACTCTTCCTAAATCTTGAGTTGCAATAAACGAACAAGAATTTATATTTGCTAAATCTATTACATTAATACCGCCGGGAATTCCTGCCGGGTTTATGCTTAAAGCATCTTCGGTGTCTCGGGTTAAAATACGCATCCAACTTGGGGTTTTAAACAGGCCATTTCCGTTAGAATATGCCTGACTCAATAATTCAGTCATACCGTATTCACTGTGAATAGTATCTAGACCAAAACCATGTATTAATTGCTTGTGTAATTCATCTCGAATCAATTCTTTTCTGCGCCCTTTCATACCACCAGTTTCCATCACAATGGTGTTTTTAAGGTTAAATTGATAGGTTTCAACTAAATCTAAGAGGGCAAAAGAAACCCCAATTAGAAGTGTTTTTTTTCCTTCGGAATCTAATCTTATTAGTTTGTTTTTTAAATCGGATAGATTATTTAAATAAAATCCGCTTTCCGGATGCTTAGAATGTTTAATCAGCGCATCAACCATATAAATTAAAGAAGAACCTTCTCGTTCTAAATACGATGGTAATAATGCTAAAACCACATAATCTTCAATGTTGCCATAAAAATGTAGAAACCCTTTGTTGAAGCTTTCTTCATAAATCCCTAAATTAGTAACCATATGTTTACTAGTGAGGCTTCCGGTAGTGCCAGAACTAGAAAAAATGCTTTGCACGGGTGCTTTTGTGCTTAAAATGGCATGGCTTTTAAAAAATTGAATGGGTAAAAAAGGGATATCCAATATAGTTTTTACATCGCTTGGATGTTTGTATAGTAAATCGCAAAACGAACGATAAACACGGTTATTTTCAAACTGATATTTAAAAATTTGTAAAGCCAAATCTTCAAATTGTTTGTCTGTTTGAATATTAAAAATAGCGTTCGTTTTTATCATGAAACAAAAGTAGATAAAATAAAAAAGCGCTACCAAATGGTAACGCTTTAAATATTTATAATTTGAATTAAATTATTTTATAACTAATTTCCTGGTTTCACTTGTAGTGCCTTCAGTGATTTTTAAAATATAAACACCTTTACTTAAGGTCGAAATATTCAGTTCTTTTCCTGTTAACTGCGTTGAATATATTTGTTTGCCTAAAACATCAAAAAAATCAACTTTCTTCGCTGAATTTTGTTTTGAAGATATGTAGATAAACACTTTGCCATTGGTAACAGGATTGGGATATATAGATAGGTCTTCTATATTTTGGGTCACAACATTTGCATTAACATTATTTTGAGCAAATCCCTTTTGTGAGATTAAAAATGTTAAGGCAAAGAATAAAAATAAAAAGTATTTTTTTTTCATAGGTTCAATTTGGTCATGTAAAGGTAGTTAATAAGTACAAATTTGATGCCAAAAATCTGTTAAAGATTTAGTTATTTGGTCGAAAGTTAAATTCATGTAACTTGTTTGTTACCTTAATGTTATTTAATTTAAGGAATCAATAAATTCTTGTTATTAGTTTTATCTTTACGTTTAGAAACGAGTTTTATTTGTTTTATAATGAAGAAAAAGGACATTAAAATACTATTAGTAGATGACGAACCAGATATTTTAGAAATAGTTGGTTATAATTTAACTACTGAAGGTTATCAGGTAATTACTGCCGAAAATGGTCAAGAAGCTGTTAAAAAAGCAAAAAAGGAGCTTCCTCATTTAATAATATTAGATGTGATGATGCCAGAAATGGATGGTATTGAAGCTTGTGAACTTATTCGAAAAAATCCCGATTTACAAAATACATTAATAGTTTTTTTAACTGCAAGAGGCGAAGATTATTCTCAGGTAGCTGGTTTTGATGCTGGTGCCGATGATTATATTACAAAACCAATCAAGCCAAAAGTCTTAGTAAGTAAAGTAAAAGCACTTCTTAGACGTTTTAAAGAGGAAGATGTTGCCGATACCCTAAGTATTGGAAGCTTAATAATTAATAGAGATGAATACAAAATAACTTCAAAAGGGAAGGAAATTATTTTACCAAAAAAAGAATTTGAATTACTATCTTTACTAGCATCCAAACCAGGAAAAGTTTTTAAACGAGACGAAATTTTAGATTCCGTGTGGGGCAGTGAAGTTATTGTTGGAGGCAGAACCATTGATGTCCATATTCGTAAATTACGTGAAAAAATTGGTGATGATAGTTTTAAAACAATAAAAGGAGTAGGTTATAAGTTTGTAGATTAATGCAATTACAATTTAAAAAATCTTATAAATTCGCGGTTAAAACATCGCTCTATATAACATTATTTATAACGCTCTTATGGAGTGTTTTTTTATATGTTTTCCATACCTTAAATGTATGGTTGTTACTACCCTTCTTAGTAATTGTTTATATTTTTTCATTCCTTATAGTTCAATTTCGTGCCGAACGTTTTATTTATAAACATGTAAAAAAAATATACGATGATTTAACAATTCTAGAGTCTTCAAATATAAGTAGTGGTCTCATTACTACAGATATGAGGACGCTTACTGAAGAGATAGATAAATTTGCCCGAGATAAAAAAATAGAAATTGAAACTCTCAAAGTTAGGGAAGAATATAGAAAAGAGTTTTTAGGGAATGTATCACACGAGTTAAAAACCCCGTTATTTACTGTGCAGGGCTATATTTTAACATTGTTGGATGGGGCCATGAATGATAAAAATCTTAGAGAAAAATATTTAGAACGAGCTAGTAAAGCGATAGAAAGACTTGGATACATAGTGAACGATTTAGATATGATTACCAAATTAGAAGTAGGTGATTTAAGTTTAAATCTTGAAGTTTTTGATATGGTTGAACTTGTAAAAAACGTGTTCGATATGCTTGAAATGAAGGCGTCAAAGAAAGACATTACACTTACATTTGATGGCGATTATTTCAAACCAATACTGGTTTATGCCGATAAAGAACGCATGCAACAAGTTGTTATAAACTTGATAGTAAACTCTATAAAGTATGGACGAGAAAAGGGGACTACCGAAGTAAGTATAGAGAATTTGATTAAAAATAAAGTTATTGTTAGAATTACCGATAACGGTGAGGGTATTGAAAAAAGGCATATAACGCGTTTATTTGAGCGTTTTTACAGAGTTGATAAAAGCGGTTCTCGTAAAGAAGGTGGCTCCGGACTTGGGCTTTCAATCGTAAAGCATATTATAGAAGCCCATAACGAAAAAATTTATGTTGAAAGTGAATTTGGTGTAGGAAGCGAATTTTCATTCACCACCGAAAAGGCTAAATAATTCTTTAAAATCTGTTTCAAACTCAATCGATTTTAGTCCTCTGTAAAAGTCGCAATCTTTAAGTTTTTCAATTGAAAATTCGTCCTGTTTACAACTTGGCACGAAACCTAATTCCGTAAGTCTATTAGCTAAATATTCTTGTTCAAATTGGCCAGGAGTTGGTATAAAAAATGCTCTTTTGTTCAGTTTTGCCAAATCCATGACCGTTGTGTAACCAGACCTGCAAATAATTAAGGCACTCTCATTTATAGTTTTTTCTAATAAGCCGGATGTCATAAAATTGTATAGAGTAAAATTGCCCTTAACTTGTATGGTTTGTTCCCTATCCATCACGCCTTTTACAAAAACAACTTTGCCTTCATAATTTTTTAATTCTAGTAATAATTTTTCTTCCAGAAAACTGCGTTGGGGTTCAGGGCCAGAAAGCAAAACCAATATATCGTATTTATTTTTCAGGTTCCTTTTGTTAAATCTGCTTAATGGACCAATATATTTTGTTTCAATTTCAAACGTATCTGTATGACCCAATTTGCCGCTTAAATTGACATCGCCTTCAACATCCGGAACCCAACAAGCATTAAATTTATTCATGAATTTTTCGTGAATTTTAGTACTTAACCAGGTCGTTGCTCCGCTTAATACATTTAATTGATGCGTAATAAAAACCGAAGGAATATTTTTGTTAAAAACGCCCAATCGGTTGTCTGATATAATGCCAGCAATCTTGTGTGTTTCAACAATATTTTTTACTGTTTTCTTCTCTCTTTTAATTGCTTTAAGAACTTTGGGAGAATCAGTAAGAAGTTTTAATTTTAGGAATTTACCATTTTTTGCATAGCTAATATTGTATGAAGGTAATTCTATAGACGAAAGCTTTGGAAACTCCTTCTGTAATAGCGTAAGCGCAGCACCATCACTTGCAATAATTGGTTGAAAACCTTCTTCAATTAAAGCGTTTATAACCGGAATACTTCGCGTGGCATGGCCAAGTCCCCAATTTAACGGTGCAACTAAAATTCTTTTTTTCTTCATGTAATTTGGGCGTGCCCACAAGGGTTGGACTTTGCGCTATACCTGCCTGCCGGCAGGCAGGTCTTTTTTGTAAAAACAAAAAAGGATGCCGCTGCAATCCCTCACGCAGAGATTTTTTACTAAAAACAAAGGTAAGAATAATTAGGCTTTCTTACTATTTCCTTAATTTTACCAAATTATTATAAAACAAAAACTATCCGTGGGAAGTAAAAATAAATTAAAAAGATTTAGAGAAAATGAGACTTTTGGTAATGTATTTCAACCAACCAGAGACGAGTTAGTTAGTAATTCATTTACGTTAAAAGGTAAATGGAATGCATCTGTTTTTAAAAATGAAAACCCATTAGTGTTAGAATTAGGTTGTGGTAAAGGCGAATATTCGGTAGCATTAGCTAAAAAATATCCCAATAAAAATTTTATAGGCATCGATATTAAAGGTGCTCGGTTTTGGCGAGGGGCTAAAACTGCTGTTGAAGATAGCATTTCAAACGTAGCATTTTTACGAACCCAAATAGAACTTATAGATCATGCTTTTGCTAAAAGCGAAGTAGATGAAATCTGGATAACTTTCCCAGACCCACAAATAAAATATAAGCGTACTAAACACCGTATGACTAATTCCGAATTTTTAAATCGTTATAAAACCATTTTAAAACCAGATGGCGTTGTTAACTTAAAAACCGATAGTGAATTTATGCACGGTTACACACTAGGGTTATTGCATGGAGCGGGTCACGAAGTATTGTACGCCAATCATAACGTTTATAAACAAGAAGGCAGTCCT
>Ga0102814_10001390_pt1 | contig 17117 bp, 7 predicted proteins | sample ColrivemetaGS741_FD_79112 | JGI IMG/M metagenome (GOLD analysis project Ga0102814, IMG submission 79112) | Estuarine microbial communities from the Columbia River estuary - Flood tide ETM metaG S.741 | ecosystem: Environmental > Aquatic > Marine > Intertidal zone > Estuary | place: USA: Columbia... | reverse complement strand
TTAAATCTAAACATTCACCTTCTGGAATTTCTGAACCATCTGCAAATACAAAACCTATTTTGTTAGCTATAATTTTTGCGTTGCAACTTAAAACAACATTCAATGCATCGTTAGATCCACTCGCTATTAATTGAGCTATATTTTCTCCTTCAGATAAGGTAACTGGCAAAAGTTTACTTGTAATTTCAGTAAAAGTCGTACTATAAACGACTCCATTTAGTGTGTACTCTATCTCTGTAGATTCCAAATCACCAGTTCCTTCTTTTTCAGTTTCAATTTTAACTGCATAACTTGAACTTAAATCTAAACATTCACCTTCTGGAATTTCTGAACCATCTGCAAATACAAAACCTATTTTGTTAGCTATAATTTTTGCGTTGCAAAACATTATATTTACACTTGTAATATATCCACTTTCCGATAACTGAGCGCTATTTTGCCCATTTATTAAAGTAACAGGAATTGTCATTGTTCCCAGTTTTGTAAATGTAATACTCTTAGGAACACCATTTAAAGTATAATTAATAATGGTAGGAATAAAAACACCTCTATTTTTAGATTTAAGGGTTATTTTTAATGCGAATTTATCAGTAGAATTTACACATTCGTCTTCAATAATATTTGATCCATCTTCATTAACAAAAACAATTTCCGGATCAAGCAATTCAATACTATCATCTTTGGAACAACCATTAGAAAGTAGCATTAAAAAAACAACCACAATACTATATATTTTAATTTTCATAACTATTCTTTTAAATTTATAGTAATTTCTTTAACATTTCCGCCTACTTTAACTTTATAGGTTCCTGTTTCTAAATTACTAAAAACAGTTTCTCCGTTACTAATACTTTGGGTAGCATATGGAACATCAGATTTACTTAATACAACATCTTGATTATTTTCGGTAAAAAGCACCTTAATTACTCCTCCTTCATAACAAACAGCATCTTTCTTATAATAAGTTGCTATCCCTGTACTTAATTTAACCGTTACAATCCATTGTTTTAGTACAGATTGATCTTCTGAAAGCACCTGAAACTGAACAGAATTAGTATAATTTATAGAATTAGAACCTGAAATCAAATTTTCAGTTCCTTTAAATAATTTTGCTCCTGCACTTAAAGCAAAAATTGCATTAAGAGCGGTTACATCTGTATTATTTTTTACATCAAATGTTATTTCACTTTCAACAATAGCTTTGTCAATTACCTCTATTAAGTTAAAATTAAAATCTGTTATTTCAGCAGCACTGCTTAGTGAAGGGCTTGCGATGCTAAACGCCTGAAACAAATTTCCATAATGCTCATTAATTTCAAAATTCTTTGTTTTCTCAACATCTTTTACCGAATCATTAACGGAATCATAAATTTTAAAATTTAATATTTCACTATTCTCATTTGAAAAAACGGTTAAATATGCATAATATTTATCTTCACTAGCAACATAGGTTAAATTGGTTACACCTCTGCACTCTCCATTTACAAATGCAGCAACCTTATCATCAGCATTTGATAATTCAATTCCATCAACATTTACAAATGACACAAAAGACATTGTATACTGAAAATTATTTTCATTCACAGACCAATTTGGAGATTGACCAAATGCATTAATCCCTATAAAAAACAGTACTACTGTACTATATATATAATTTTTCATATTAATATTTTAGTTTAAGAGTGATACTTAGAAATTTCAAACTAGAATTCTAAGTATCACTAATTTGAATACTACTTTTTAACCACTTTACTTATCACTGAGCCTTCTGTCATTTTTACTTGTAATAAGTATGTTCCCGTTGCAACTTTAGGTGAAATTTCTAATAAATTACTACCTATTTTAACTTCAAACTTTTTACTATATAACAGTTGACTAGTTAAATTATAAAGTTGAATAGTAACTACCTGACTTTCTATTACATCTACTTTTACAGTTAAGTTATTCTCAAATGGATTTGGGAAAACACTTACATTATCTGATAATATTTCTAAGACAACTGGTTTAGCAATTGTTCCTAGAACGTTATTATTTTTAAAACTAAATGTTTTGGTAGTTTCTTTTTTACTTCTGCCATCACCAATATAAAAAACTAAAGTTTCAGGTGTATCACCATAAATTGTTATAAAACTTAATTCTTTATCATTAACAACTTGATTAGTAGCTTTTCCTTTTAACACACCATTTGTATCATAAACAAATAACTCCTTAAATCCTTCAGGTAATAATACAACCGCATTCATATTGGCTGAATATTCCTTAAACTCATTTGCAATTTTAGCTTGAGTTTCATTTTCAATAGGACTAATTGTTTTACTACTTGCTGGTTTTCCTAAATAAGTTGGATACGTAAACGATTGATTTTTACTCGATTTAATCATATATCCTTTTCCAGCTTCAAGATAATTCAAAGTTCCATTCCAACCGTTTAATGGATCATAAATTGCAAATAAGTTCTGCGATTTTATAACATCTCCATCTATAGCATCAAAATAAGCCAAAGCCTCATTTGTAGATTGATTACCTAGTAATGGATATGGCAACCAATTCCAATTTTGTTGCATTTGGAAACTCCAGTTTGAAATATCTACTTTATTCCCTCTAATTTCTAAAGATTGTTCATTAGCAAATTTAACTTTGTACATTTTAGAAACTGAAAGTCCTCCATTTCCACTAATTGTTCCTGACCAAGTACTGTTCGAAGGAATAGATCCATCTTTATAATAAGTCTCTAATCGAGATGGTGAATGACTTAGGATTCTATCATCAGTCTCTAATTTTAAACTTTTAGTTAAAGCATTTAAGTTTACAAAATCGGAATCATTTACATTTAAAGAAATCCAAGTCCAACCCTTATTTAGTTCAATTTCTTGAACCAATACATCAGAATTTTCGAAAATTATTGGTTGACTTAAACTTCCCATAACTTCATTTTCTCTAAATAGGGTAGTAGAATTACCATCAATTTCAGCTTCAATAATTTTTCCTTGAGAAGCATCCCAAATACTAAATGCAATGTTTTCACCATAAACAATATTACTATAAACAGATAAGTATGCATAATATTCTTTAAATGCCTCATTGTATACTAAAGCGGCTGAACCTCTTACTTCTCCATTGCTAAATGCAGCAACTTTATCATAAAAATCCTCAGAAAACTTACCATCAATTTTAACTCTTCCTACAATATTCATACTATAATCAAAATCAGTTGGGTTAATTACCCAATCTGGTTCTTTTGCAAGCACTCTAATTTTAATTTGTAATTTTTCATCATATCCAAAATCTGTTTGTAAATACAAATTTTCTAGATATTCCCCTGGAGTTAACTCCTTATCAATGGTTGCTGTAAGTACAATTCTACTATCAGGTTGTAATATACCTGATGTACTACTTAACTTTAACCAACTTGGTACATTAGAAATGTTGTATGGTTGGCCTTTCCCTCCTTTATTAATTAAGGTTATTTCGAATGATTTTACTTCACCTTCACTTTTTACAATCTCAACAATTTCATTATAGCCTTCTGCAAACCAGCTTACCTCATTTCGTTTAACATAAGCAGTCCAAGTTATTGGAGATAATTGTCTATTATTAGCACTATCGAACATTCTATGCACTGTAATATCAAGTATTTGACCTTCTAATGAAGCCCAATCTGTTACGACAGGTTCTAAAATCATTTGATCTACATTAATTACGCGATTAACCTCAAATTTAAGTAGTTCTCTTTCTGGTTTAATAGCAGGTACATCATCTGAATAATTTACATCACCACTACTTAATAATGCTAAACTTGCTGTAATAGTTTCATTTACATCGGCGTGGAAATATCTTGGGCCATTTCCGTTTTCAGGATCTGGTGCATTCATTTTAGCATATAAGACCAAGCCAATACTTTCTACATCAACTTCATTAAAACGATCTCTACTAATTTGTTCAACATTGCGCAACGTATTCCACAATCTAAACTCATCTATTTTACCTGTAAATACATTGTCAATGGTTTCATTTCCTGCTAAATCTGAAACTCCTCTTGCTCCAATCCATATTTTATTTCCTGAAAACCCTCCTATATCTGCCATTAAATTTGAAGATACAGGTGCTGCATCCACATAAGTTCTTAAAGAGCCTATTCTATTAAATAACAATGTTATATGATGCCAATTATTATCAGCAACGGATTTATTTGTTAATGTATATGAATATCCTTCACTTTCAAAAGTTAGCATCCCTGAATTATTCATATTAATTGCCCATTTATTCGCTCGTCCGTTAGCTTGAACAATATCTGAGCCATCTCCTTTTCCGTTTGAAAATAGTGTTGCTTGTTGAGCCGTTTCAGTTTTCATCCAAAATGAAATAGTTGCATCCATTTCATTTGTTAATTGAACAAACCCAGTATTATCGAGTGTCAAGTATTGACCATTATTAAATTGATAAGAAGTTCCTTTTGGTTTTATATCCCAATTCGCATTTACTTGAGCATGTTTATATCTTGCCAAATCTTTTGCAATCTCACCTCTACCTTCATCCATAGGCCAGTAACCAATTAAATTTGCTTCATTTCCAATTAACTTATCATACATTCTAGCATAGGCATTTTCTAAACTTATGGTTTTGTTCCAAATTCTAAGTTCATGCATATTTCCAACAAAAGTATTACCTCCAATTACCAATGGATTATTATTTGTAAAATCAATATTGGCATTTCCTGTACTGCCTCCAATTTCAGCATCATCCTGATAAATACTAATTTCACCAGTACTATTTTTATGTGTAAATGTATAATGATGATACAATCCATCATTTGCAATTCCTCCTTGAGCAGTTATTCCTCCTAATGAAAAGAAAATTTCACCGTTATTCAATCTGATATTAAAACCACCATCTTGCTCAATTATATCGGCAGAACCGGAAACTGTACTATTATTCATCCAAAACTCTAATGTAAAATCTCCTGCAGTAATTTTTGGTTTATTAATTACGGTTGTATTTGCAGCACCTTCAAAAAATAGTGATACACTATGATTGATTGGTAATTGATTTGTTTGCCCTTTTATCTCAATGGTACTTATTGCTGAATTGTAAAAAATTGGCTCATTAAAACTAACTTTTAAATCTTCTCCAATCCCTAAAATACCATCAATTGGTAATGGTGTTCCAAACCTTTGCGGGCTTGTTAAATCTACCCTTCCAGTTACGACTTCTGAAATATATTCAGTATCGTTTGTACACGTACTTCTTGCTCTTAACTCATAGTTCCCATCTTGCAATTGCAAACCAACAATATCCAATGAATAAATAAGTTCTGGCCCATCAATTAATGCAATTTCAGTTTCATTTGCTAAAACAGCTTCATCATAAAAATCTTGATTTGTATAATAGGTTTGTAATCGCGTCCAAGTTGGAGATGATGCCAAACGATACTCTAAATCAAGTTTTTGAAAACTGTTAAAACTTGTATCAAAACTTGCTAATTTAACTTGCAAAGGATTTATAGTTTCATCAATATTATATGCAGTTTTGTTATTGTAAACCCAATTTGTTAGAGGCGCAGTTACCTCTACTTCAGAACAAGAAGGAACAAAATGAGCTGATAAAAATACTTCAGAGTATACATTTACAGGATCGCAACGAGATTGTAAAACCACTCTAATATTCTCATAATCATAAACATCTGAAACTGATTTGCCCAAAGTCAGAACATATTCCACAGGTTTTCCATATGGAACATATACTATTGTTCCATTTTGAGCCACATTTATTAATGCATTATTCGGATTTGTAGTGTTGTCTACAATTAATTCATAATAATTAAAATCTGAAGCATCACTATTAAAATCAGCTAAATCTTCTAACTTCAATGTAAATTCTGCATTTTTACTTTCAGGAATATTAGTTACGTCATTTACCTCAACACTAATCATTGGATTTTCTGCTTTTTGAGTTGCATAACTTAACTGTTCTTTTTTATCCTCTGGTAATTCATTAATAACTGTAGCTAAAGGATCGTAATCTGTATTATTAAAAAAGTTTGACATTTCAGGTCCTTCATAAGGACAAGATGTTCTTCCTCCAATTGTACTAAAAATTGGCCCATTACCATCAAACAGATTAATTATATCTACGCTTAGTGCATTGGCAGGATCATTATCTTTTAAGGTATAACTTATGTTAACTGTTGAAGTTTCCTCTTCAGATAATGAAGCGTCTACTTCTTGACTGGCAAATCCAGAAGTTGTAAAGGTAAAGCCAACAGCATTAAACGCAAAACCTAACGCAACAGCTACACTCTCATCAATTGTAACACTAAAATCTGTAGTAGTATTTTTAACAACACTAGTTTCAACACTCCTCGTAATTTCTCCTACACCAGCATCAAAAGAAATATTTTCTTGAAAGCCCTCATCTATCATAACACTTAAGCTATTTGATGCTGCTAATTTATTTTTTAATCTGTCTTCGTAACCAGCCCCTCCTGCACCAACATCTGCATTATCTATTGCTGTTTCAAGTTCATTAATAAAATTAGCAATTTCTGTATCAACTTCTGTTTTTAAAGTTGCACGATCATTTATACTTCTATATTTACTTCGCTCATTTTCTAAAATAATTTTTCTCCAAAGATTAATTTGCTGTGCATAGTATACTCTATCAATTACACCATCATCATCTTCACTAATTATCCCATTATCTAAATTAAAAATAATAAGTTCTAATTCCGGTATCACAGTTTCTAAAATATATTTTTGAGATAAAACAAAAAACGTTTCAGAAGGTTCTTCACTAAAATACATTGCCTTTTGTTTACTTATAAAAATACTATGATTTGAACTGTTTATTAATTCAAGTGAAGGTGAATTGCCAATTTGAGCTAAAGAAGATTGCACATTATCATAAGAACCATAAAAATAATTTCTTGACTCTCCTATATATAAATCTCCCTCAGATCCAACATATTCTGGGTCGTCACTTGTAGAAATCGCTTGGTTAAATGTATAAGTTTTGGTTAAGCCTTTTGCCTCTTTTGAAGAGGTTTTAACTGAGAAATCAACTACAGTATTATTAATTGTTTCAGATTTAACTACTGGTCCAACCAATCCTCCTCCGGTTTCTAATATCATACCATGTGAAATTTTTAATGACTCTTTTAACCCTCCAGAAGCTTGAACACCAGCTTGTGTAGAAAAAGTAATACTTTCTCCTTTTTCAATGGTTGTTGAACTATTTGATCCAGGAGGATCACGTAAAATAATATCTGGAACATCAGGAGCAGCAGTAAGAAATGTTTGACTTCCATCCGATTGGCCACCAAGAATAATACCCTCTTTTAAATAATTTTCTGCTTCATAATCAATACCATTTATTCGGTATTTTAAATTTAATGTTCTTGTAAATGGTGGAGATATTGAAGGCATTCCTCCCTTAAATTTATAAATAATTACACTATCATCATTTGGGTCTCTTTCAAAGGTTTCAGAGTTCTCTAATGCCAGATTATTTGTTCTTTTAAACTCACCATCAATAATTGGAACTATGGATTCTACATCAATGCCAGAATCTTTATTAATATACCTTTCAAAACTTTTTAAAGATATTTGGTAATTACCAAACTGAGAATAAATTGGATATTGAAATCCATTAGTACTTATAATTGTACCATCAATATTAACAGTATTATCAGAAGTTTGGTCTTGAACCCTTAAAACTGGAGTAGTTCTATATGTAAAACTTTTTTCATAGTGGTATGGAATACCAATTTCAAAAGTTCCATCAGGATATTGAAATTCTGGGAAGGATAAATCTTCAACTTTAGAAACATTAACTGTTTCATTAGCTTCTAATATAGTTATTGCTGAATTATTCTTAATCCGTAACCCATTTAATTGGTTTATTTCATATTTTAAAGGCATTACAGATATTCTATACTCTCCAGTTTCAGTATTAGTTTCAAAATTAAATTCTGTTTCTATTTCACTTTCTGTTCCTCCTGGAGGAATATAACCTAATTTAATTGCAGCAACACCTATATTATTTTTAGAGCTTATTGTTAATGTTTCTGGAACACCATTATTATCAACTTGTCTTTGAAACAAACCTTGGTCTCCAAATCCAATAGGTTTTGCAGCTTCTACACTACCACCTACAACTTTACCTACAACTGTAACTCTTGTACTATCTACAAAAATTACAGCCTCATTTGAATCTTCAAAAAACTCTTTAAAAGTACCTGATTCTGCAGGAAATCTTCCTCCATACTTAAAATCGTGACCATCCTTTTTAACTGATATGTAATGGTTCCCAATAGGTACTTGAATATCAAAAAAGCCATAAAGTCCGTCTGCAGATTTTGAAACAACTGGAGAATTATTTTCGTCTAAAACAATATTTCCGTCTACATACACATTAACATCGTCGGAGTAAATTGTAGCATATTTCTCATACCTATCAGTAACTTCATTGTACCAATACTCACCTTTGCTTAATTTACCATCACTTAAAGTTTCATAATAATTATATCCTTCGCCAATAATTTTATTAGCTGCAAAATATTCATCTCCATCATTTACTTGATTAGCTGTAGTTGTTTCAACAAAAGACTTAAAAACACCTCTGGTATCATACAATATTTTTCCCTTAAAACTAAATGAAGAAACATCTATAAAATCAACTTTATTAACTACTTCAGATCCTTGACCCAGAAATACCAATTGCTGACCAGGTTCAAATTGATGTACTCCGTAAAGTGGAGTAATATTAAAAGACTCTCCGGTTCCTGAATATGGAATGGCCGTTATTTCATAATTCCCATTTATATTTGTAACACCTAAAATACCTAATTGATCCGGTGGTGGAAAATTTCCTGTGTCCGTTGCCCATGGAGTCTTTGCATCCCATAATTTCCCGTGATTTTTATTATAATTAAACCCACTTCTTGATAAATCATAAGCAAAAGACCCAACTTTTTCATTGGCGCTTAAATATGAAATCATTCTTGAATCATTACCACTTATATAGCGTGTATAATCTGTTCTTATTAATGTTGGTTTTAATATTGCTTTCCAAATTCTAATTTCATCAATAAAACTACCTTTTCCTCCTCCTACATATACATTTCTCCATTCTGTAGAGGTTCCTCCAGGACTAAGTATAGTTCTTTGTGTTGGAATGGATACATTAAAATAGGGTGCAGTATAATTCGAATCAATACCTATTAATTTATCATTTACATCTTTTTTATAAATTTCCGTAATTTTTCTACCATTTACATATAATAAAGGCACACTATCATTTTGTATTCCTACCGAAAAATGCACGAAAGAAGTATTAAAATCTGCAACAGGAGTCATTTTATCATCTCCTCTAGAATTTAATTTTCCAGATGGAAAATAATTTTCTAATCGATACTGACTTCCTCCAACATTAACAACTAAAACTTTTGATGTTACCAATAAATTTACTGTAACATCAATTGTATTTGCAGCTAAATCTGAAAGTTGAAATAAATTTATTGGTGCGCTATTATTACTAAAACTAGCTTGAGGTTTTACCCAAGCTTGCAAGGTTGCCGCATTCGTAATTGAATTCTCAATATTTTCGATTCTAACCTGGTTTGTTGCTGGAACTAATAATGAACTTCCCGAGTTTTCTCCACTACCATCAGAACTTGCTCTAACAATTACATCTTTAACAGGGTTTCCTCCTTTATAACTAATATTACCTGTAACAACAGCAGTAGGATTTCTATACCCAATACCTGTTATATAAGTACTGTACAAACTCTCTATTTCACTAACGCCAACTGCAACAACTTTATACTGGTATAAAACACCACCCTCAGTATATTTATCTTCAAAGGATGTTTCACTTTTTGAAACACTAGTAACAAAATCATATTGGTGATCTATATCATCTTGAGGAGTTGAATATTCTCTATACTCTCTTTTGTATATTTTAATATTAGTTATTGCATTGAAATTTGATCTTAATTCCCAATTAATTAAAATCTTATCTCCAAAATACCCTTTTGAAACATCAAAATCTTCTTCTGTAAAAGTTTTATACAAATAAAGTATTCCCCAAGGAAATCTAATATCTTCTGGATTAGTAATACGTTCAACACTATTTATGTTTTGTCCCAAATAGGGACGACCAACTTGTACAGTATATCCGTTATTTTGTATGGCTTGTGATACGGTTACAATCTTAGCTCCTTCATCGTTTTGTGCCCAAAGCCCTGTTACCAGGAACCATAGGCCCAGTGTTATAATTATTTTTTTCATAATTATAACCTTTATAATTTTATTATATAATTTACACCGTAGTTTATTGGGCGTGTTTCAGTTGTAGATCCTCCGGCTATAGCAGTTTCGCCACTTATTGTATGGTTGTGATCAGCTTCACTTTCAGATGGCACATCTGTTATAACTATACCTGGATTGGGATTATTTACGTCAGGGGTATAAGAATCAGCTGTTAAACCTCTTGCTTGAGCCGCTACAACACCTGAACCGTTAAAATCGTCATTTACAAATTTAGTTATATGATTATGCCCACCTGCTGCTCCATTTACTAAATTCCCTACACCATGAAGGTGATTTTTAAAAACATCTCCCTGTTCAGCTTTTAAATTAACCGTTTCTGTTTGAGCTCTACCATCATCACCAGCTCCTCTTAAAAACATACCTCTTAAGTTTGGAGTTGTACCTCCAATTAAATCGTATAATGCAGATGGATTAGGAACATTTGTAACTCCATCACACAATAACCAACCCTCAGGCGCTGTAGTACCAATATAAGGCATTATTGAACCCGTAGGCACTCCATTATTTGCAGAGATAGCATAAGGTACTTGTTTAAACTTTTCATCCGAAATAATGGTTGTTCCTTCTGTAATTTTTAAAAAAGACTGATTATTTGCCATTAACATCCTATCTGTTTCATCTGGCTCAATAATTACTGAAAAAACTCCAAATGCGTCCGTATTTACCGTTTTATCAATATCCAAAATTTCATTATTTGCACCATAATAAATTCGGAAATTTAAAGTAAGTGTAGCATTCAATCTGGCTGTGTTGTTATTATCTCTGGCAATTCCTTGTATTGCAATACCAGAAGCAGTTACAGATGATTGTGCATAACTTGTTGCTACATTTAATAACATTAAAAAAGACAGTAAAAGTAATTTTGATTTCATAGTTAGTAGATTTATGTGATTATTTTAGTTTTGATTTTTAATATTTTAAATTGTTCTAATTTTATTAAATAAAAAAAACCTCAAAAGATTTTAAAGCTATGTGCGCCTATAAAAAATCACTTACATTTTCAATCTACTTTTAAAAAAAATTGGGTTTTAGCTATATTAGCAACTACATTTTTTTAAATAAAACTAACTTTTTAGATTTGTAAAAGTGAAAACTATACAAGGCAAATTTGTTAGTTATGTAACATTTGTTGCATTTCAAATATAAATTAAAAAATCGAATAAAAATTTAACTTTATACGATTTTTTAATTTCGCTATAGATTTATCTCTCTGAAAATCAGAATATAAGACTAATTAACCTTATTTATTGAAAAAACTAAAAACCTTTAATCTTTCTTATCCAAAAAGAAAATTTCATTAACATTTTTATTAAATATTCTAGAAATTTTTAAGGCCAAAACTGTTGATGGAACATATTTATTTAATTCCATGGCGTTTACAGTTTGTCTGCTTACACCAATCATTTCAGCAAGTTTTGCTTGTGTTAAATTATGAATAGCGCGTTCCACTTTTATATTATTCTTCATAACTAATAGACTTTTTAGTTTTATATAAGACATAATGAAAACGAACTATAAAAAACAATAAAATGGTAAACATATTATAAATTAATACGTTAAAAAAACTCATATCAAATACAAAAAGTATAGTTAAAATTAATACTATATAATTTACATACGTTGCCCAAATTAGTGAGTCCATTCTAATTTTAGAAATATACTCATCTTCTTCCTTTGTTTTAGAGAAACAAACTAAAACTCCCCCAATAATAATAAAAATTGAAGCCAATTCATCTGCAATATTATTGGAACTCCATGTTAATGCAGCATTTTTAGATAAAAACCCTTCCTCTCCAATCAATGGAAAAACTTGCGCTTCCCAATGTGGAATATCAAATTCATTTAGCATTAGAGTTATTCCTAAAATCATTCCTGCTAAAAATAATACCCAACCGAATGGCTTATACTTGTGCGAAAATAAAAATCGAGATTTCATAATTTTAATATTTTATAATCAAATGTAAAGTTTTTTTTACTTTTAGACAAATATTTTTTACTATTTAATTTCGTAACATATAAAATATTATATTTGATACAACTAAAAAAACCTCATTTTCTAATGCGAATTTTCAAAAAAATTATATTTATTATTGTCATTTTAGTGGCCTTGGGAGTTATTGGTGGCTGGATTTATTTCAACAGTTTAAAACCTAGTTATTCAGGTACCGTTAATTTAACAGATATTGATAATAAAACTTCTGTTTACTTTGATGACTTTGGAATTCCTCATATTTATGCTGAAAACCAAAAAGATGCTATGGTTGCCTTGGGTTATGTTCACGCACAGGATAGACTTTGGCAAATGGAATTAATTCGCAGGATTGCTCCAGGCAGACTTTCTGAAATCTTTGGAAAAGACATGCTAAAAAACGATATGTTTTTTGTGAGTTTAGGTATTGAAGAAGCTTCAGAAAAGTCGATTGAAAAATTGGATAAAGATGGTGAAATTTACAAACTGGCGACGGCATATTTAAGTGGAGTAAATCAATTTATAGACGAAGGCCCTACTCCAATTGAATTTACCCTAATTGGAATTGATAAAGAACAGTATCAACTTAAAGACATTTATAATGTATTAGGCTATATGTCTTTCAGTTTTGCAATGGCTCAAAAAACAGATCCGTTATTAAGCGTAATTCAGCAAAAATTAGGAAATAACTATTTAAAAGAACTTAATATAAATATAGATCCAAACACTACACTTATAAAAAATTCAAAACCTGAAATTGAAAGTTTTGAAAATTTAGTTTCCAATGTTCAAGAAATTTTGGGTAATTCTCCTGTTCCTGCTTTTATTGGAAGCAACAGCTGGGTAATTTCAGAAAATAAAACAGCTACCGGTAAAGTACTTTTTGCAAACGATCCACATATTGGGTATTCTCAACCTTCCGTTTGGTTTGAAGCACATATTTCTACTCCAAATTACGAAATGTACGGCTACCATATTGCAGGAGTTCCATTTCCATTGTTGGGGCATAACAGAAATTACGCCTGGGGATTAACTATGTTTGAAAACGATGATATCGATTTTTACAAAGAGGAAAATCATCCAAAAGATAATACAAAATACAAGACACCAGAAGGTTATAAAACCTACAAAACAACGACTAAAACCATTAAAGTTAAGGATGGAGAAGATATTGCAATTACTATTAAAAGTTCACGTAACGGGCCAATAATTAACGGTATGATTGATGAAATTTCAGAAACTAGCCCAATTGCTATGTCTTGGGTTTACACTCAATATGAAGGACAAGTTTTAGATGCTTTGCATACCATTTCAAGAGCTACAAAAATGGCTGATGTTAAAAAAGGTGCTAGTATGATTCATGCTCCTGGCTTAAACATTATGTACGGAGATGCAAAAGGAAATATAGCTTGGTGGGCTTCAGGAAAATTATATAAACACAAACCACATGTAAACTCAAAATTTATCTTAGAAGGCGCTTCCGGGCACGATGATATAATAGAATATTTAGATTTCTCTGAAAATCCACAAGCTGAAAACCCTGAATGGAATTATGTTTATTCAGCTAATAATCAACCCGATACTATTGCTAATATTTTATATCCTGGTTATTATTTACCCGAGGATAGAGCAAAAAGGATTGTTGATTTAATTGAACCTAAAAATAATTGGGATAAGGAGGCAATGGCTACAATGATAAATGATGTTACTTCTTCCGTTGCTCCAATTGTTGCTAAAGATATCATCTCAAACATTGAAAGCACTCCTTTTTCAAAAAATGAACAGGAAGCACTAAATATTTTGCAACATTGGGATGGCTCTAATTCAGAAGCAATGATTGCTCCAACAATTTACAACAAGCTAATTTATGTATATTTAAAAAACACTTTTGAAGATGAATTAGGAGAAAAACTTTTTAATCAACTATTAGATACTCATTTGATGAAACGTGTTATAGCAGATCATTTAAAGAGAGATAATTCAATTTGGTGGGATAATACAGCCACTCCAAATTTAAAAGAAACAAAATCTACTATTTTAGTAAATACTTTTAAAGAAACCATAACAGCACTAGAAAATCAACTCGGAAATGAAATAAATGCATGGAATTGGGGAAAAGTTCATACCTTAGAGCATCCGCACCCTCTTGGTAATGTTACAGTCTTAAAAAAATACTTTAATATTGGCCCATTTCCAATGAAAGGTGCAAGGGAAGTTATTGATAATAGGGGTTATTTGTATGATAATACTGGATTATACAAAATAACAGCAGGTCCTTCAACAAGAAGGATTATAGATTTTTCTGATATTGAAAATAGTATTAGTATTTTGCCAACAGGTCAATCTGGAAATCCTTTTAGTATTCATTATAAAGATCAATCTGAAATGTATAACAAAGGTGAGTTCAGAAAAATGAAATTAAATAAAGAGGAAATTATTAAGAGTTCAACTAAACTAATTATTCTACCAAAAAATGAATAAGAGAATAACTATAAAACAAATAGCTCAAGCATTACATGTTTCAATTTCAACGGTTTCAAAAGCTTTAAATGATAGTTATGAAATAAGTGATGAAACAAAAAGTAAAATTCAGGAATATGCAAAATTACACAAGTATAAACCTAATACACTTGCGTTGAGTTTACAAAACAAAAAAACCAAAACAATTGGTATAATTATACCAAATATTTTAAATTATTACTTTGCCAGAGCGCTACGTGGTATAGAAAAAGTAGCTACTGAAAAAGGTTATAATATAATAACCTGTATTACAAACGAAAGCTATAAAAAGGAAGTAGATACTATGGAAATGCTATCTAATGGAACTATTGATGGTTTTATTGCGTGTATTTCAGTTGAAACATTAAAACTAAAAAACTTTGACCATTTTCATGATATTTTAGATGAAGGCACTCCTATAGTATTATATGACAGGGTTCATAAAGATATTAACTGTGATAAGGTAGTTACAGACAATATAAAAAGTGCTTATAAAGCAACTCGTTTTTTAATGAAATCAGATTGTAAAAATATTGCACTAATTTCAACTTCTGAAGGGTTAAATATTAATAAGTTTAGGGTAAAAGGGTATTTAAAAGCGCTTACAAAATATGGAGTTAATCCAAACGAAAACCTCATTATTAAACAAGAAGGTGAAGAAAATTTAAAAGAGCGTATTGTTGAAATGTTAGATAATAATAAAGTAGATGGTATATTTTCTGTTGATGAGGTTTCGGGAGCAATTGCAACTCAGGTTTTAAATAAACGAAGTATCAAAATACCTGAAGAAATTTCAATTATTGGTTTTACAAATGGTATTTTATCAAGATACGGCTCACCGCCATTAACAAGTGTTAATCGTTTTGCTCATACTACTGGTGAAGTTGCTGCAACCCGATTAATTGACAAACTTGAAGGTAAAATTGAATTTGACGATATTAAAACAGAAATTATAAAAACCAAATTGGTAGAAAGAGAATCAACAAAAAAACTTTTTATAAAGTTTTAACTAAAAATTAAAATTGCTATGCTAGTTAAAATTTATGGCAGCGCCGTTTTCGGTGTTGAAGCTACAACTATTACCGTTGAAGTAAATATAGATAAAGGAATTGGTTACCATTTAGTTGGCTTGCCCGACAATGCCATTAAAGAAAGTAGTTACAGAATTTCTGCTGCCTTAAATAACAATAGTTATAAACTTCCTGGTAAAAAAATTACCATAAATATGGCTCCGGCCGATTTACGTAAAGAAGGTTCTGCATATGATTTAACCTTGGCTATCGGAATTTTAGCTGCCTCAAATCAAATTAAACCTGAAAAAGTTGGTGACTATTTAATTATGGGAGAACTTTCTTTAGACGGAAGTTTACAACCTATTAAAGGCGCTTTACCTATTGCAATTAAAGCGCGTGAAGAAGGATTTAAAGGCTTTATTCTACCAAAACAAAACGCAAAAGAAGCAGCAATAGTAAGCGATTTAAAAGTTTACGGAATTGAAAATATTACTGAAGTAATTAATTTTTTCGATGAAAAAGTTGATTTAGAACCTACAATAATTGATACGAGAGCTGAGTTTTATAAAAATCTTGACAATCCTGAATTTGATTTTGCTGATGTAAAAGGTCAGGAATCTGTAAAACGTTCTATGGAAATTGCAGCTGCTGGGGGTCATAATATAATTCTTGTAGGCCCACCTGGAAGTGGAAAAACTATGTTAAGCAAAAGATTACCTTCTATATTACCTCCAATGACATTACAAGAAGCTTTGGAAACAACTAAAATACATTCCGTAGTTGGTAAAATTAAGGAAAGTGGATTAATGTGTCAAAGACCATTTCGCTCGCCTCATCATACAATTTCTGACGTTGCCTTAGTTGGTGGCGGACAATATCCTCAGCCTGGGGAAATTTCTTTATCTCACAATGGCGTATTGTTTTTAGATGAATTACCAGAATTTAAAAGAACAGTGCTGGAAGTAATGCGCCAACCTTTAGAGGATAGAGAAGTTACTATTTCAAGAGCGCGATTTACAGTTACGTACCCAAGTAGTTTTATGTTAGTAGCAAGCATGAACCCAAGTCCGAGTGGTTATTTTAATGATCCTGACGCTCCTGTCACCTCATCGCCTGCTGAAATGCAACGCTATTTAAGTAAAATTTCAGGGCCTCTTTTAGATAGAATTGACATTCATATTGAAGTAAATCCTGTTCCCTTTGAAAAACTTTCAGAAGAGCAACTTGCAGAACCAAGTAAACTTATTAGAGAACGTGTTACAAAAGCACGTGAAAAACAATCTAAACGATTTATTGAATTGGAGAACA
>Ga0102814_10001385_pt1 | contig 17135 bp, 34 predicted proteins | sample ColrivemetaGS741_FD_79112 | JGI IMG/M metagenome (GOLD analysis project Ga0102814, IMG submission 79112) | Estuarine microbial communities from the Columbia River estuary - Flood tide ETM metaG S.741 | ecosystem: Environmental > Aquatic > Marine > Intertidal zone > Estuary | place: USA... | reverse complement strand
TAAGCTACAAAAATGGTAGACCTGTGGAGTTTACCAATGCATTTATCCAATACAAGGCAAAAGAAGCCTTAGAAATGTTTTATATTGAACATGAGAATCAAATGAAAGAATATTTAAATGATCCTCAACTGACAAAAGAAGAAAAAGAAAATTTTAAATAGTCAAAAAATCCCCTATCAAAAGTTGTTTGGTAGGGGATTTTTACTTATCTTTGTATCGAACCAAAAAGATATAAAATGAAATTTCCAAAGTACAAAGTTGCTCGTTTCATTATCAAGCTGATTGATAATGATTATTTTGGTACAGAACAAGCCATTATAAACAAAAAACGAGAACGTGATCTTGCAGCAAAAGCTGGTCAAGAAGTGAGTGAATTTACGGATGCACGTATCGAAAGTTTTATGCGTTCTAATGAGTTTAGAAGCGTCTATACTCACATGGCCGTGAGGCTGTTTAATAATGCTTTAAACAAAGATTTAGAAGCACTGACTAAAACTCTACGCTACGATAATAAAAAGAGCTTACAACTCTTTAAAATGTATACTGGCATTGATCTGGGAACTACTGACAAAGTAATTCGCCAGCGATTGAAAGAATATTGCAGCTAAAAAAACTTTTATAATCCATCTAACTAAATTTGGTTAGATGGATTATAATGTTTATCTTTGAGTATAATCAAAAGAAAGAAAATGAAATATTCTTATCAAGCCAAAAATACGATCACTGATAAAATTTATGCAACAAGGTTGCAATTAATTGATCGTCTTAATATCGACATTAATAAAAATCCAAATATGTATGCTTATTATATGAACGCATATTTAGGTAGATTAATTTGTTAATTTATTTGGTAGTATCAAAAATTATTCGTATCTTTAATGTATCAAAGGGTACAACCGCTGGGAGCAATCCAACCCTGCGCGGTAGTCAGATTTGTTGGTTTATGTTTGAAAAATAAACTTTTCAAACATTTGTTTTGAAAGAAAAATTAAAAATAGATAAAAATAAATTAGGTTGTTAACTGGGAAAGGCTTATCTTTGATTATCATTAAAAAGCAAAGATTATGTTTCAACTGACTGAAAACGAATTAAACGAAATTGTTCATACCATTGAGCAATTGGAGAAAAATTTAAAGGCTGCTTTTTCGCGTTATCGTGAAATTGACGATGAAACTTTCCCATATAACAAAAAAGTAATTCGTTATAATTTGGCGTTTCACACTATTGCGCTAGGTTTGGCAAGTCAAGACGGTCTAACTTTTCGTGATTATGGAAAAATTGGAACGTTAATTAATTTAGATGATTTTTAACTAAAATAAGACTGTTAATTGTTTGGTAGTCTTATTTATTTTGTCTATCTTTATGTTATTATAAACGGGGAAACATCCCACAACAAGTAACCAAAATGCAAAATGCACTAGATAACCAGTTAATGCTACAGTCTAATCCTAGCATTTATGACGCAAAGGAACTTTCATATAGTTATGAGAACGGTGCAACCTATGCACCACCAGTGGGAAGGTATTTGGCACAATTTGTAAAAGACATTCAGTTTTTTGTAGAAAGCCAAATTGCAATTTATTCTCGCACCGAAATTTCCCAAGGTGATTGGGTTTTACTCAAAGATGGTACTTATAGCCGTGTTACTGTTAACTGTTGGGATGACAGTATTCAGGTTGGAGGTTGTTATGGAAATGCCGTTTATATTAATGGTAATGGCTTTGCAAGCTATTCGGGAACTTGCGGTGATGTTATTGAACGCAAAGATATTGAACCTAGTGACTTTTATAAAGCTGGAAAATGTTGGATTTTTTCTAACCGCAATTCAGGTGCTCATAGAGGAGTAACCAATATTCTTAATTTTAAGGTCTGGATACAAAAATAAATAAAAGAAAGTTGGACAAATGCTTGGTTGTTTGTCTGACTTTTTATATCTTTGAATATCATCAAAAACGAGATATTATGAATTATTACATCCTACCAAACGGCAATCTTTTATTCACTGTAACACCAACAGAAATGTTGGATATGGACAAAGAAGTTTTATTCCCTGTTGACCTTTTAGAAGAAAGTGGAGCATTGGGGAATGGGTTTCACGATTGTACAGATATGATCGGTCTGACATCTGCTCCGGCTATCTGTGATGATTTGGACGATGAAGGCTATCCAAGCGACACAGCTAACGTTTGGTACTATGCCGACTACAATACTTGTCTTGAAAAAGAAGTTCTCTTAAATCAAGGCTATGTAGTTTATACAGCTCACGAAGATAATGAAGTAGGAGCTGTTGAATATCCGTCAAACGTTTTAGATGCCATTTTCTTCACAAAAGCAATGTTTTGGAAAAACTTGTCTTTTTGTGGAGGAAAAATGATGTTTCAAAATGGAGTTTACAGTGGACAAATTTCATCTGTAATTCGAGACGGACAAATTAACCTAGACTTAGGCTTTCAAGCTATGGTTAATTGTCTACAGGGATATATGCAAGTAGGATATTGGGGGGTAAAGGTTTTAGAATACAATCCAGATAATCAGTTAATTGAATTGGACGTTATTCTTAACTCTTATGATGGTGAACGGCCAAAAGGAGAAGTAAGAACGGCTCTTAACGGCAATCGACATATAAATAATTTAATTATTTTGGAAACACCTGATTGCAATTAACTATCTTTTGGACAAAATAAATCCCCCATAATTTAATTAACGTTAGGTTATGTGGGATTTTTTGTTTATCTTTATATTAGAATCAAAAACAACAGTTATGAAAAAATATCTAAAGTTAAAAACTTCAACTTCCATTTTTTTTGATGGCCCTGAGATAGAGCCAAAACAATGGGCGAAAGTGAAAAAAGCTGTTGAAAATATTGGGGGAAAATGGGATACACCATCTCAAAGTTGGATTTTTCCTTTTGATGTAACTAGATTATATGAAATAATCCAAACGGATGATTTTAAATTGTCAAGCCATTATCAATTTTTTGAAACCCCGGCATGGTTAATTGGGGGTTATATGTCGATGCGCTATCAAATGATGACCGCTGATGCTTTTTGCAATCATTATAAGGTGTTAGAACCTTCTGCGGGAAGAGGAAATATTCTTTCTTTCTTAAAACAATGGGGTTTAGACGCAGATTATTGCGAACTAATGCCTGAAAACAGGGAAATCTTAGAGAAAAAGGGATTTAAACCCCCCATTGGAGAAAACTTTTTAGATTTGGACAAACCCAATTATTATGATTTGGTGTTTGCGAATCCACCTTTCAATAAGGATACACAGCACATAAAGAAAATGTTTGAAACGTGTAAGTCAGGTGGTTACATTGTAACTCTGGCATCTGAAAACATTTTTGAAGATGAAAAATTTTCTTCTTGGATTGAAGCAAATTCAAAACAAATAGATGCTGTGGTAATTTCCCCATTCAAAGACAGTGCTGATATAATCATAGGAGAGCAAATCTTTAAAGGCACGAAAGTAGGATGTACTTTATTGGTGTGTCAAAAAAAATAATTTTTTTAAAAAACCCCAATAAGAGTTGTTTTATTGGGGTTTTTTTTGTATATTTGATATGCAATCAAAAACAAGTATGATGAAAGTCAAAGTTAAGTATAATAAAAATGAGGAAAGATTAGTAAATATTCCTCAAGAATTTATTGGGTTTCAGAAATTCAATTATAGAGTGATAATTGGTATTTTCCCTCAAAAGGCTGAATGGTGTGAAGAGGGGATATATGAATTAAAGATTATAAAGATTGAAAAAAACACAATCATTCGCACTAATTTAAGTGTGAATGTTCATACCTTACAACATACAATAGATTGTTTAGGTAAGTTAGGACAGAGTGAAGAAGACCGTCTAAAAGGTGAGGTGGTAAATTATCTAATTAATTACTTTAAAGAAGATCAAGTATCAAAAGATTTATTTATTAGTATCTTTAATAAATCTTTTGATGAATTAAATCAAATTATTTACGATCACTGATAAATATATAAACAATGAATGACGAACTATTATTGGCGTTAGAAGCCTTAATTCTAGAAAAAAATGTGGAGCTTTATAAAATCAGGTCTACTACATTGAAAAATGATATGGGTGAATTGGACATAATTAACGATCCAATGCAGACTAAATCATTTTCTAGAGGGAGATCATTTGAGTTGGTTACAAGTATTAATCAACTTATTGAGATTATTAACAAACATAGATATTTATCTATATGAAAAACAAGAAAAAAATTAAGCAACGAAATTTCGTGCTTAAAAATATGATGGTAGGTGAACATGGTGCTAAAAGAACTATTGTAGTTCACCGAAGTAAAAAGAAATATTATCGTAAAGATAAACACAAAGGAAATTGGACAGATCGTTCAGCTTCCTTTTTTTATTTTGGCATCGGACGTTACGTTACATGGTTCGCAAGTCTGCTCAAACCTCCGGTTTTCCTCCTACGTCGTCACCATTCCACATCACTGATGCATTAACTTTCATTTTTTATTGAAAGTTTCTTAACAAGTGTTAAGATTTATCAATCTCGGACAAAAGACATTCTTACTAACTGACAGTCAATCATTTATAACTTTATTTATTTTTAACCCCGCTATATTAGGATATTACAGTATAATCCTTTACCTTTGTTTTATTAACAAACAACAACAATTATCTTATGGACATTCTAAGAAGCTACGGACAATTTGACCTTAATGAAGATACGCTAACAGGTCTTTTTAATGTTACAAACCGTATCCTACTTGAACAGACTACAGATGTAGGTGCGTCCTTTTGGTTTGGTGAAGAACTAAAAAACAAACTAATGAGGATGGGAGATGCCACATTTGGACGTAGATGTAAAGAACTGGCTGGCAACTCTATTGAGCCACAAAAGACTTACAACGTCATGTTTAATGTAGGTAAGGCTAAATACGTTATAAATGACTGTGATGGCGTTCAAAGACACGATGATGGTGGTTTGTTCTCAGGCATTGAAATTTTTTCAAATAAAAAGAAATTTAAAAAAAGAATAAAAGAATTGGAAATTTTAGGATATATCTATAAAAGTTAGTATCTTTGTAAGGGACTAAAAAACAATACAATGAAAGGTAAAGATTTAAGATTAGAGACACAAGGTGTCACAGGTGGAAACACAAAAACCGTTGAAAAAAACGGTTTTGTTATGGTTAACTGTGAAGAACATCGGGTTACATTCGATAATTTTCAAGGTAGAGGTGAAACCTATCGCCAAAGGGAAAACCCACTGATTGAAATTATTGAAAGTGGGGTAGTATTATTCAGTGGTAATTTTTCCGAGTTAATATATAGATTAAAAAATTAAGAACTTTTTTATAAAAATAATATTAAAATAAGATCGTCAAATCCTTGGCGGTCTTATTTTTTTTGTATATCTTTGATTAATCAAATAATAAAGATCATGGACAAAGGACAATTCATCAACCTAGTAAGTGAAATTACAGCACAACGTATTAATATCCTTGTGCTTGAAAATCAATCAGCAAAAAAGGATTATGAAAAAACATTTATTCCATTTGACGTAATCGAAGAAAAAACCAAGTATTTGGTTCTTGCTGATAACGATCAATTATTTGAGTTTAAAACAGGTAAGCTTGAAAATCTGCTAAAGACTTTTATTAGTCAATATATTAGTATATATGCTACTAAGATTACAAGGTACAATGCAGAAGGTGATACTCCTTTTACCTGTTTGTCTAAAGCTGAGTGTCTTGCTCAATTATGCGTTAACAGTCGTCGTCTAACATGGGGTTTGAGCTATTCTACCAACTATGGAATTGGTATTTGGCAAATTTTTATGTCAAATGATAATTTAAAAGAAATTAAAACAGCCATTGAAAATCTTTTATCTGAAAAAGGGTTTACCTATCGGACGGAAACTTCCGAAGCTGGATGGGTTTGGCGTTATATTATCACTGGTAATAGCTTCCTTGATAATAATCTTTTAATTGAACAACTGCAAAAAAATAGCTAATTATGGCACAATATATAGTTTTAGGTGAAATTATCGGTTCACAATCAGGGTATGAATCATTTGGCGTTGATAACGTTCTATTGGGTATTGTAGAAGTTAACAACTTAGAAGAAGCATCTTTATGTGGTGAACTTCTTTTAGACGATCTATGTAATGAGCATTATCAATACATTCGTTATGAATGTTCGCTTTCTTATGTAGGTCTATTATCTCAATATAAAATAAAAACAATTTAATTATGACAATTCTAAGCAAAATATTTCTAACAACAGTATTTATTCTTCTATTTGATATGATTACTGGAAAATATATTTTTAAAAGTAAACAAGGCATGGTAGAAGTCCTTTTTAAAAATAAAAAAATAATTGATTTTCTTAACAGTGTGTTAGGATTATTTTTATTAATTGATTTATCAATGATTGTAATTTGTGTTTTACAGTTTATTTGGACTGGTGAAGCCAGTTGGTTTTTTATAAAATAAAAATATGAAATACGCAATCATTCCTGACTTACACGAACGATGGGATTTATTAAAAAAAACTTGGGAGCTTCATTCTAAAGGATATCAATTAATTCTTTTAGGAGATTATGTAGATTCTTATACGGCTAAAGGTGATGCAGTTAAATTTCTTTTAGCTGTTATTCATCTTATTAAAGAAACAAAGGCAATTGCCTTACTAGGTAATCACGATTATCATTATATAAAACCAGAATATGGTTTTTGTAATGGATATCAAAATAAATTAGCTGCTCCACTTAAAATTATTTTTGAAGAGAACAAACGTTTATTTAAAAATATGTTTGTTTGTCTAGAAACAAAATCAATTTTTTCTCATGCCGGACTATCTAAAGAATATATTACTTCATTGGAAGAAAAATATTCTATGACTACTTTGGAGGAAATAGAATATATTACTAACGCTGATGTTAGTGAATTCTTTTTTTCTTCTGTTTACCACGATGGTAGGGATGCCTTTGATGGCCCTTTATGGTTAAGACCTTGGCAATACACCGAAGAACTGTTTGGAGACTACACGCAGTACGTAGGGCATACCTTTGGTGAAAACGTAAGTCAGTACAAAAATATGTTAGTTCTTGATACTGGTCGTCCATTTTTACTTAAAAAATAAATTTGGTGGTTTGAGATTTTTTATGTATCTTTATACTATCATTAAAAACGAAGATTATGCAATTGCAATGGATTACAGTTTTAGAAAAAGATAATGAAGAAAGCCCAAACGTAGGCACACTTCAAGTGAATTCAAATGTCAAGCAATCTTTTAAACAGGCAGTCGAAGATCATTTTGATGCTGAACTGGTGAAGTATTCTTTTGACCATCCAGAAATTGAAAATTTGACTGATTGCATTAGTGGTTGTCCTATTGATGTAACGGTTGTCATTGATGCAGATGGCATAATGGAAGAATATAAGTTACTGTTATCTCAAACAATTATGTATGGATAACAAAGAACGAGCGCAATAATTAATTTAAAAAAATCCTTATCAAATGTTGTTTGATAAGGATTTTTTATGTATCTTTATGATAATAATTACGAAGTGATTATTTATCTTTGATCATAACCAAAAAAGAAAAGATATGTACGCAATACTAAATAAAGCTGGGGTTGAAATAGAAAACAGTATCAACGAAAATGAACTTAAAAACAAGTTCAATCCTGCAATTCATATATTAATTAGTGAAGATGGTGACACAGACCTAACACAATTGATGGGATTATCGGTTGATAACATTCAAAGCTTTTTTGAATTTGCAGATATTGACGTTCTAACAATGACTGCAATTCATTACGAATTGAATTTAGAACAGGCTTTAGATAAAATAAAGTTTTGTTACATGGGGAAATATAATGACGACCGACATTTTACTTTTGTAAAAACGAATCAATTATATTCTTTTGCATCTTACATTGAACTTGATTGGGATGCAACAACCAAAAAATTCATGTTAGAGCATGAGGAAGTTGGTATGGGATATTATTTTAGGAAATATTAAGTTCACTTCTAGGATAAATGTATATTTTTTTGTATCTTTATACCATAATAAAAATCAAAAAATAATGATTACAAAAGATTTAGCAAACTTACAAAATATCCTTGAAATGATGGGATATATAGTTGAACCTTATAACAGTAACTACAATTTAACGGTTATGAAACACCGTGATTTTCAAACTAATGAGGAATTGCAAAGAATTGTCTGGAAAGGCAAAGAAGTCTCTTTAATTGGTAGGTCTTTAAAGTCTATCGGATTTTTGTTTGCAACGTCATATGATTATCTAGTACCTATTATTAGTAGGGCTATGAGGATTTGTAGTGAACATGAATTGCACGAATTTTCTGTTGATTTTGAAAATTATATTCTTAGTATGGATAAATCATATATCTATGATGATTTAATAGTATTTACTGAATTCTGTAATAAGAATAACATCTCTTTAAATGATTAAAAAATAGATAAAAAAATCCTTATCAAATGTTCTTTGATAAGGATTTTTTTTCATACCTTTAGACCATAATAAAAAACAAAGAATAATGATCAATTATCAAACGACCGATACCATCACTAGTAAAAAAATGCTGAGAGAAATGAACAGCCTTAAAGATCGTTTCTGTGGCTTTAAATTCTTTGATTGTCGCTATAATCAAAAGACTGTTATAGTTGATGTGGTTTTATCGGATACAAATCATATCCAACTTCTTACTAAAAGAGGAGAAGGAGAAATCACTGGTTTCACTAATGAAGGTGATTTGCTTCATTCTGGCAAACAAGGTCAATATTTGGGAAAAGACATAAAAAAACTGTTATTGTTTATTCCTAATGAGGTAAAAACCCATTTAAAGGAGCAATATGGAATTTCTTCATATATTGCTTTAACAGACATAGAATCACTGTTTAAAGGTAAATTTAAAGATAAAGAAACTGCCACTAGTTTCGTAGTAGAAACAGTAGGTGAACGTTTTGGAGATACACTTGAATTGTGGGAGAAGGTAACAGAATCACCTATATACTTAAAATTTTTCAAAGCAAAATTTGATAGAATCCCTGATAATTTAGAAGATTATCACCCAGATGTTACATGGGATTATCTTGATAATCTGCAAGAATATTTAATAAAAGAAATTTAAATAATAAAATAAATAATCCTATTAAATAATAGGATTATTTATTTTAAATGCTTATCTTTATGAAGTCAAAGGGTAACACCGCTGGGAGCAATCCAACCCTGCGCGGTAGTCAGATTTGTTTGTTTTTGTTTAAAGTTTAATTATAAAACAAACAAAAGCTGGCAAACAAAATTTTATTTAAAATGAAGTTTATTTGGTGGTTTGGATAATTGATCGTATATTTGACCTATCGTTTAACCTAATATAGTAACCATGAAACGATTTGAATTTAGAACTGGAAATGTAATAATTGTTTTTCGCATAGGTGAAACAACAAATGATAAAATTTCTAACGGTCTACCTCTAGTACAAACATACACTTACAGTGTAGACCAATTTAATTATATTGCCAATGGTGGTGGTGTTGGTGGGATGTTTGAATTTGACCAAGATAATTGTCTAAATTGTCCGTTATCTGGAACAAACCGCAAAGAAGGGCAACCAAAATGTTATACTCATAAGTTTACTCAAGCTCAAGGATTTGTTAGTCAAATTCGTGCTATTATTCGTAAGTATAACGGAGTTGATAATATTCCTCAACTACCCAACGTCATACCTAATGCCCTTTTAAAGGCTTGTAAGGATATGTACGTTAGGTATGGTGCATACGGTGAACCTGTTTTTATTCCAATTGATTGGATGAAGGCTATAGCAAATGTAGCTAAAAGTTATACTGGTTATACTCACCAGTGGAATAAAGAAGAATATTTGCCTTATTCGCTTTATTTAATGGCCAGCACTCATAATATCTTTGAACGTGCTTTAGCTGTTGATCTAGGTTGGCTTTGTTTTACATCAAACAAAGAATCAATTGGTGATGTGGTTTGTCCGGCATCAAGTGAAGCTGGGTTTAAAAGTAATTGTGCCAAATGTGGTTTATGCTCCGGCACAACTGGCAAAGGAAGAGTAAATATTCAAATTCAATTGCACTAAAATAAAATAAATATTCCCTATCACTTGTTTGGTAGGGAATATTTGTTTATCTTTGAAGTATCAGTTAATCAAAAAAAAATAAAATGCGCAAAGTAGCATCAATGTTGAAAAACGGTTATAATTACTTCGGTAGTGGTTCCGTTAATAGTGTTGAATTCAACGAATTTTTCACGCTGTTCAAAAAATCTTTCACCAAAGAGTTAAAATCAATCAACGCTGAAAATATCGTTTTTAGCAAAGGTCATTTTTATCTCAGTGGTTTTTTCACCGTTCAAAATCAAGTAATTTATTTTTCCTTGAGTGATGTTAGAACTGATTTTTCAAAGGAAAAATTGTTAGTCCGAACAGCTACCTCTTATACTGACTATACCGGAGGTGTAAATCAGTATGTGAAAATTCAAAAGAATATTGGATATGAAATTTTGTTGACTTTTAATTTAGATACAAGTGTAATTGAAAATCCAACAAAATTATCTATAAAAGAAAAATGTGTTTTAAATTCAGTCAAAATTTATAAAGAACTAGAATCTAATCGCAGAGTTGAAAAAACTATTGCCAGTGGCAGTCAAGCTTTCTGGACAATGTATGGCATTGTTAACCTAATGGGATTTAACGAACCTATTACGGAGACAAAGATCGGACGTAAACTTTTGTCTCTTTCATATAAAGGTCATGGAACATATATGTTTTATGATTATATGACAAAAAAACTAACTGTCGAAAAATAATTTAATAATTTCCCTATCAAAAATAGTTTTACTGGAAAATTATCATTATCTTTGACTTAACAAAAAAAGAAATAATGCAAAAAGAAATAAAAATAGACGGTTTTTTAACATTGAATGATAATCTGCTAATCCAATTACATGGAGCAGATGTTTATCTAACAGATGATTTTAAGGTCTTATCTGTTTGGCCGTTAAACAGTCAATATGAATGGATTGGCGTAACGGAAAATGATATGCAAGAATTTTTCTGTTATCCTGCAAGTTTGCCATCAAAAGAAGTTATTACTGAACTTCTTTCTGTAGCTGTATTTTTTGAACGTAATTATCTCAGATATTGTGAGATGAAAGAAGTTCAAACAGATATGATCGAAGGAAAGACTTTTGAACAATCCATGAAAGAAATTTATGATCATTGGGCAAAATCTGAAACTGGTGAAATTGTTTCAACTGAATTTGAAATGTTTGAAGGAACATATCTGGAATTGAAAAATAAAGAAATTAGCTTGAAAAATCCAAGGATTGAAACTGAAAATGTTTGGTAGTCTGGATTCTTTTTCATATCTTTGTTTCATAAGCTTGCTTCGAGAACGAAGCTACGCGAAGTGAACTTACTAAAAATACAAATTTATATGATAATTCAATTGTTAGGTGCTAACGGAGAACCAGTGGGTCTTTTTGAAACTACACGTACTGATGAAGAAAACTTTCAAAATGATTTTGATGCTGCTTTATCAAACTTAGATACCGAAGATGTATTGGATAATGCAGAAGATTGGCTGTCTACCCACAAAAACATTCATCGAATTTATGTTGACATTGTAGTAACAACAGAAACCCTATAATAACAATGAAACTTTTTAACGAAGAACAATTTTGGTGAAAACTCTAAAAATTGTTTATTATGAAAAGGAAGTATAAAACGTTTGAATTCTACGACTACGAAAGTCAGTCAATGAAAACCATCAAAGGTCAAGATGTTTGGGATGCTTATCGCAAGGCAAAAAATGAAGATCATTGGTTACGTAGACCTTACAGTGGAAAGCCTAAGTCTAAGGCTACTAAAATTTTCAAGAAGACGATTAATCGCAAAGTTAGATATACTCCATTAGATGAAGTACCTAACTTGAAAGCAGTTAAAAATCTTTGGATTTCTAAACGTAGAGGAATTGTAGAATTCGATTAAAAAAAAACTCTATCATTAATTTGGTAGAGTTTTTTTTAGTTTTATTAAGATTTATCAATTATAATCCTTATCTTTGAACTATCAAGTTAACCAAAACAAAAACAATGAGAAACGCATATTTTATTACTGTTAACAATCCAGATAAAACCAGTTTCAATATAAACATCACAAGGCCAGTTTATTTTGCCTTTGCCAATTCAAAAGAAGAAGCAGTGGGTAAAATGATGTTATCGTCTTGGGGGTATAAGCATTTGCCTATTTTGAAAATCCTTTGCAATGATTGTAACAACGATCAATACACAGATTACGAAGTTTTTGCAATTGAAGTAAGATGGCAGGGATTGTCAGGTGATCAAGCATTTATTGGAAAATTTAAGGTAAATAATAGTGTTCTTAATGAATTAGAAGAAACATTTGCCGGACAAATTTCAATTAATGTTTTGGAAAATGTTTGCAATTTTGACACTAACACGCTGGATGAAGTCATTCATCAAATGAAAAACACCGATTACGGTAAAATTTAATTTATTAATTTCCCAGTTAAAAATTGTTTAACTGGGAAATTATTTTTATCTTTGAACTATCAACAAAAAGATAAATATTATGGGTATCATTGCATATTTTGGTCAGGTAACAACAGATGAAGAATTATCAGTAGGAAAAGAAGTTTTGGTTGCATCCGTCAACGGTGATCTCGATTTTGGCCATGTTCTAAAGTATAAAATTGGTATTATTGATTCTGTGCGAGATGAAAACGGGTTCAATATTTATTCTATTGACGGAGCAGAATATATCCGTTTTGAAATTACTCTTTTTGAAGAATTAGAAGAAATTTAATTAGGATAAATCAATAATTTTCATTATCTTTACACTGTCATCAAAAACAAAGCTTTTATGAGCAAGATTAATTTTCGCAGTCTAAAACAATTCGGAAATAAGAAAACGAAAACTCGTTATACTACTTATTTCCCGTTTTTCATTCGGTATCAAAATTCATTGGTTTTACTCCCTTATGGGACATATCACAATGATACTTTATCCATCTGTGAAGGTGGATTTAATAAGCGAATCACGTTTACCGAATTTTATGGTGTTACCTTTGAGACTCCTAAACTATCATTGACAGAAATGCGTGATTACAATGAAATGGTTGGTAAATTTCTCTTTGATACCAAAGATGTTAATTTTGATTCTTTGGATGAATTAGAAAAAACTTTGATTGATGGAGGGATTAGTAAGGCTTCACACATGTATGGAGGAACAATCCACAGTGAAATTCTTCACGCAGACAAACAACGATTTCAGATCAAACGATCAAACGATAAGTTTTTCTGCACTCTTTGGGCGGTTGATGAAAGTGAAGTAAGTCAATTTCTCATCAATGAAGGTCAGAATCCCAGTGATTTCACATGGGAAGTCAATATGAATTTTTCGTAAATAAATAATAAATAAATGACAGACAAACTTAAAAGAGAAAAAGCAATTATCAAAAAAGATGATGATACTGGTATTAAAAGAGAAAAATGTTAATAAACAATAAATAAGACTATCAATATTTGGTAGTCTTATTTATTTTGCTTATCTTTATAGCATAATCAAAACCAAATATTATTATGGAATTAATTAAAGGTCAAACAGTATTTGTATTTCTTTGCGGTGTGGATTTAGAGTTTTATGATAAAAACACACCAAATTCTTATGAAGGTATTTTCGTAGGAATGCGAGAAAATCAGATAATGATTGAAAATGATGAAGGAAACGTAAACTGTTACGAGCCAGAATCTATTTTTGAACTGAGTGAAGAAGAAAATGAATATGTAATTTATTACATAGACGAACATTTACAAGAATCAGTTTATTATTTAACTAGTGATAAACTATTCAAAGAACATCACGAAGGAGAACAAATTGCTAAAATCTGTGGAGTTCCCTTTGAGCCAACTGATTATGATAAGATTAGCATTTTTTCTAAAGAACAAATTAATATAATTAGTTTTTAAAAAAATAAAAAAAAATAGCAGTCCGACCAGCAGACGTTACGTTTTATCCTCACTAGAAATAGTGGGGATTTTTTTGTTATTACAGTTGGTTTATTGGATAAATTAACTTATCTTTACCTTGAATTAAAATAATAACAATGGAAAAATTTGAATTAGGAACTCCCGCTGTTTATGGTAATGTAAGTGGGGAAATTATTATGAACAAAGAAGATGTTGTTCATAATGGTTTAACGTACAGCCCTAATACTATCAAAGGTATTAAACTATATAAGGATCACAATTATTCGGGCGATGGGTATCGTTTTATTATTCCAGATTGGGATAATGTTAAAACCTTCAATGAAAAAAATGAAGAAGAAAGAATAAACTCATTAATCAAAGAAGGTCTAAAGACATATAATAGATATTTAGAAATTGACAAAGAACTTCAAAAGATAGCAGGTGAAGAAGTTGTAAGATTAGTAGAATTAAATAAATTTAAAGAAGCTAAATTATATTTAAAAGACTTTTATAAAGATTCTTTTGATAAAGATTCTGAAACTTGCTATTTTTTTGGAAGAGATTTATTAAAAATGTACATCATTCGACAAGAAAATAAATTTAATTCTTAGTTGTAAAGATTAAGTTCACTTCGCTGCGTTTTTTTTCGACGCAAGCGTAGGTTTTATCATTCTTAATCCTTATCTTTGAAGTATTAAATAACCAAAGTAATTTATTATGCCAATCAAGACACTTAGAGTATGCGCAAAAACAGTTGACCGTTGTGCTATTACTTTTCTAAATGAAAAAGGAGAATCGGTAGGAGAGCGTGACTGTTATGTGCCTAACTACTTCCCCGAAGACCATTACGGAGATTATCTAGAATTAGATATTGACGTTGAAACTGGTCAAATTCTGAACTGGGTAAAACCTACTCAAAAAGAATTGAAACAATCTATTCAAACAATGTATTGATTTTAGTTTTTATCAAAATAAGATCGTCATTAATTTGGTGGTCTTATTTTTTTTGTTTATCTTTGAACTGTCAACAAAACAACAGACAATGAAAAATCTTAAAGGTTTAATTGAAGCCAACCCAGAGGTAGAAGTAGTTGAAATTGAAGACGGCCACTTAATTGATCGTTTTCAGGAAAGATATACTTACACTGGTGAAGATATGCTGGGATATGGGTTTATTGCCTTAGAACGTCGCATATCGCTTGGTGAGGGCAAAGATCAGCTAATTGTAGCCGAAGTAAGCAAGGTAAGCTACCAAGAACCTTTGAAGGTCAAAATTAACTCTTTCAAAGAGTATCATCGGGTTGTTGATGCTTACAATGAAATTGAAAATATTGTTGAATCTATTGAATATCAAGAAGAATATTTACATAAAGATCAATATGAAACATTGTTAGAATTGCTTGAAGAAAGCCAATCCAACATGAAATTTTCTTTGAAGGAATTTATTAAAACAAAAAATTAATCTGATGGATACTTACAATTTTTTATTAGGGATTATGTTTGGTAAAGCAGAGGAGCAAGCTTACGACCAACTACACGACAAGCCACTGCCAAATGATCCTTCTAAAGGTCGGGTTTGGTTAGTTTTGAATTGCGGTGAACGGATTACCATCGCAATTTGTAGGGGTTGGTCAGCCGTAGGAGGTAACAATTTGGCTTCGTTTGGTTATCCAAAATCAGACAAATATGATGGTGTGCATGAGGAAAAAGGGCTTTATGACGTTCTGTTTAAAAGCAATGATGTTACTGTTAAAAACGCAATAATTAAAGTCGCTGAAACAGATGAACCTCACGAAAACCGTATGGAATTAGAAGAAGTGGCTAAGGTAATTGATCTTTGTGGTGGAGTCAATATTCAAGCTACATTTGAGTATCTTCACTCAAGGATTAATATTTTTAATTAAAAAAAAGAAAAATGTTAGTTAACAAACAGCCAACAAATTATACTTACGAAGAAGCTTTATTCGTGAGCAATGAAAACAATGAAACTGACGAAGATGGTTGGACATACAAAGTAGTCCCTTTAGGGGTATTTTCTTTGTATAACGTTGAAGCCTTCAATGAAGAAGGAATTTCGGAGGGACTTCTTTAAAATAAAAGTCTTTACAAATTAAGTTCACTTCGCTTTGCTCGTTCTCGACGCAAGCGTAGGTTTTGTAAAGACTTTTTTATATCTTTGACTTAATCAAATAAAAAAAAATGAAAGATTTAATCATTGCAGCCTTAGACGAAGCATTTATTACCCTAGTGAAAAGAGTTCCTTTAACTAGAAAGGAAACTAAGCAGAAATCTATATCGGATGTTGAGCCGCTACAAATAGCATCTTTCATGGAAAAGAATGGTATTCCTAATGATGCATGGTTTGATGGCATAGATAACGGCTATGATGGTTATAGCGATGTTTGTTTATCTTGGTACATCGAAGTTCCTACAACTAAAGAGGAACAACTTAAATATAAAAGAGATAACTTTGAAAGAATATCTCATACTTTAATTTTCAAAACCTTGAAATCTAATGGGTATAAGAGAAAAGGATTTTTAAGTAGTTTATTAAAGGAATTTAAAGATACTACAGTCTTTGATATGTACGCAAATAAAGACTTTGATAGATTGGTAGATTATTATAGTCTTTTTTATGGAAAATAATAGGTTTATAGCATAAAAATGATTATCTTTGAACTGTTAACTAAAACTAAAAAGAAATGGAATACTATATTACCGACCTTAAAGGAATTCTTCTCTATGACAGTCTTGATGCCGGAGATATTGAGGGAGTTTTTAATCCTAAATATCATATTCTTTTCTGGGAACGCGGTGAAGATGTCAATGTGAGCGAACTACTTAATTTGACAGTCGATAATATCGAAGTGTTTTATAACACTAACATTGATTTGGTAATTATGGCTGCCAATCACTTCAAATTGGATTTGAAAGATGCTCTAAAAAAGGTAGCCAATGATTATATGGGCAAATATGGAGACGACGAAGAATTTACAGAATGCTTCTTAGGTGTGTTAGACCAGCGTATCGTTGTTAATTGGTATGAAACTGCCAAACTTTACCTGGAAGGCTTTGTAGAAGTTGGATTTGGCTTTTACTTTAAAAAAT
>Ga0102814_10001379_pt1 | contig 17191 bp, 14 predicted proteins | sample ColrivemetaGS741_FD_79112 | JGI IMG/M metagenome (GOLD analysis project Ga0102814, IMG submission 79112) | Estuarine microbial communities from the Columbia River estuary - Flood tide ETM metaG S.741 | ecosystem: Environmental > Aquatic > Marine > Intertidal zone > Estuary | place: USA... | reverse complement strand
AGTTTCTTTTCTATTTTTTCCGTCAGACATTTAGTTAATTTTATTTTCATACTTATCAACTGCCGGATTTGCGAATATTTTAATTTGTTTTACCGATTCAATCCAATTATACACTACGTCGTTTATACTCTTGATAAACTTATCTAGGTCTGGATTTACGCCAAACATTTGATTAGACAAAGTGTTTTCCATGATTTTATCTTTGTAATCATATCCACGGTGCAACCTTTTTTCCCTTCTCTCAAAAATTGGTTTATATATGCTGTCTTTTACCATATTATTATTTATTTACATAGTTGGCCTAGGAACTATGTCATTTATTTTTATGTTTACTGCCCCTAATGAATCTTCAGATATTCCCTCTTTGTATTCGTTTCCATATCTATCGGTAAATCCTCCACGTATTATTGGAAGTTCCTGCGTTCCTATTACAATGTCATTAAAGTCATCTAATCCTACTAGTGATCCATTTGAGTTTAATTTTTTAGCATCCTCATTATTCTTAGCAACTATTGTAATAGCTACTGAATCTACTCCACTTATATCTTCAAGTAATTTAATTAAATCACTTTTAGGAACTCTTTTTCTTCGAGTATTCTGAACGAAGTAATCTCCAATTGCAGAGTAAATATCATTTTTAATAAGTTCAGTTGAAACGTCATCAAATACAATAACTGATGTATTTATAACATATCTAGTAATAATCGGATCGACTAATTTAATATCGGAGCCAATTAGTTTACTTCCACCTTTTTCAATGTATCTAAGAAGTTCTGATTTTTGATAAGTTCCTAATCTGAATCTATCAAGATCTGCTGAAAAGTAATCCTGTGGATTGCTAAATGTTTTTCTAATATCTGGCACTAGAAACAAATTCAATACCCTACTGTCAAGTTCATCTAAGTAAACAGATATCATCGAGAATATATTTAATTTTCTTAGTGCAATTTCATAGTGATCTGGATTAATTAGTGCAAAGCTCTTTGATGTTCTAGGTGCAATTAATCTAGTTAATTCAGAACTTTCAGGATTTGCTCCAAAAAATGGAGGATGATTTGTATTAATGATAACATAATCATTAAGTTCAATCTCATCACCTAATATTGAAAATCCTGTGTCTTCAAATGTAAACTTAACTCCAGATGGATCGTTTGTTCTAATATTTCCTCTTGGTCCTTCATTTACTAAATATTCTACGATTATCTCAGCTCCACGTGCTGGTACTAATCCATATGAAATATTTCCAAAATATATATCTAATCCGCTTGTGATCCCAGTTTTAGTGATATATCCTTTTGCTCCTCTTGGAATATCTAACATGGATTCATATTTTTTCCACTTTTCCCCATTTACATACACGTTAACGAAGAAATTATCAATAAAGAAGTTTTGTGGGCTTCCAATCGAGAAACTCTCTAGTTGTCTACCTTGGGATATTACAGTCTGAGTCTCTAGGATCCCTTGTCTTATATTTAAAGCTAGTCCGTTGTTATCTCCATTCAAAGAGAATTTAACTTCATCTTGTGGAAGATCTAGTATATAAGTCAATCCATTATTTGAACATGTAAGTCTAGTTAAATTTGGAAGTATTACGAAATCGACTGGAAATTCTTCCGCATCCGTGTTTATACATAAGGACACTTCTCCAACTGCAGATACTGCTCTACTTGGGCTGTGTCCAGCCAGTGTAGCAAGTGAGTATATTGATGTTAATCTCGATGCTTCATTGATGTTCAATTCTGTAATTGCATCCTCGATATAGAAAAATATCAATTGTGATAAATTTTCTACAACTATTAATAGTTGTCCAAATGGAGATGCTGCAGTAAACACCGACTTGCTTTGATTAAATCTACCAGATAGATACTGTACGGTATCTAATAGTATATCCTCAACAGTCGCCTTAAGCGTCTTAAATATCTTATAGTTTCCAAGTTGTGTATTAGCTGCCATTATGATTTCCTGTCTATTTGTATTATTTATACTGAAAATAAGGTGTTTCGGCTCGTTCATATTTATTTAACACCGATTACATCAAATAAATAAATTAAAGATTATGAATTCTTATGTACAAAGAACTAGATAAGCGTGAAATTTATGAGAATGCATTGATATCATTTTCATTTGAGTTTAAATCCCCGATTAGAAGAAGAGACCTTGCGTCAAAACTATCTAAAAATCTAGGTAAGAAAGTAAACTGGTTTAAAGGAGTTGATGAAAGCTTTAAACCTAATAGCGAAATATTTAAGCTGTCTAATAAATTCAATGAGTTCACTAAGATGTTTGTGTTTGAAACTGGATTCATGACGTATCAAAATGCTATGCATACGATGCTTAAAACGATGAACATCGTGGATCACTTCGGGCACACTGACGACCGTTGCGAAGTTAAGGTGAATATATCTATAAACGAGAGACACATTGAATCAGGTGTACACATATCAAAGCTCAATAAATTCAAATATTTAATTGGATTAGATGAAGATAAGATATTAGAGGATTGGAACACTGATTCTACCGACAGACATAAGATAAATCAAAATCAATTTTTTAATATACATGCTAAGGATCCTTATAATACGTTCATATCTTCCGCATTAATTGAAAGAATGGATCCAATGGCTTTTAATTTTCCAGAATCTGATTTCTTTGGACATGATTTCTCTCATTTAGGTGAGGGATATTTAACTATCAATTATATCGGCGGTAAGGACTATCAAAAAAAGAAACAAGAGGCAACTAATACAATTAATACTGTGATTGGGAGATTATATGAAACTCTTTCTACTAATTATCAGTATGGTACAAATGAAAAGAGAAAGATTGAGAAAATAGTTGAAGAATATAAAAATACAGTAAAGGCTACAAAATATCCAATGGATCTTAAAGCCAACTATCCGGATATTAATATATACTATAACTTAAAGTCGATGGCGTATTTAATTGAATCTAATTATCATCACTTTAGAGAAAAGATATTTGAATTATTAGTGTTCGGTGGAGTTTCTGAAGCAGATATAAATTATGATAACGATAGGAAGATGATTCAAGTTAAGGATGCGACGATAAACAAGAATGTAATTATAGAGAATTTTGAGTTCTATAATTGTATAATCGAAGCAGACGCTAAGAACTGCCTATTTAGCAATTGTACTATTAAAAACTCTAAGTTAGAGAATTGTGACATTGTATCTGGAAACTATATTAAAGGATCAAAAGTAATTGAATGTAAATATCACGGTTCAGAAAATGAGATATCAAATAGTTATTTAGACAATAACCCTAAAGATATGATAGATGCTAGACTTAAAAATTGTTTAGTTGTAAAAGGAAACTTCACGATTGCATCCGAAGTTGATAAAGATACAATAATCTTGAAATAAAACTCAGATGTTAATTTCTCGTTGTTCTTATCAACAATATCTTTAATAAATAAAATAAAATTAGGATAACTAGATGTCAATATATAGTAACTTAGAATCGATAAGACAATTAAGCAATTCAAGCTTGACATCGATAGTAGACGTCACTAATTTAAACTTTAAAAGTTTATCAGAAGCGAATCTAAATTATTTAAAGAATATTAAATACGATGAGAAAGCGAACGATTTCACCGTAAATAAGGGTACGTTTAAGAAGGTTGATATAACAGATACACTTTCTCTTACATTAGATGGTATTCCGACGTTTACTATAAACTCATTAGGTAAAGCAGAAGGACAGGAACTATTAGTAGTGGTTTCTGAATCACAGAGACATAGATTTACGGATTTCAACGATTGGCCCGAGATTGGAGTTCCGGGAGAAGTTATTTACACAGGAGTTCAAAATCAAAGACCTGAATTCGGAGAAGATTTTATAGGATATTTAGATGGTAGAGGATGGGTAAGTTTAACTAACTTAACTGCTCCGGTTGATGGATTATATCTATTACCAGAAGCAGGAAGTCCGCTTGTTATTCCAACTGTTCCAAATGGACAGGGATTACTATGGATAGGACCTCCCGGAAATCAAACAAAGTACGAGCCAGTTAATACTACTGTATACTTTACAGATGATGAAGGTAACACATACGACATCATGACTGATTTCGCATGGGAGATAATCGGAGATGACGCTAAGTTTAAGCCACCTGGAAAAGCGATAATCGGAGATGTATTTAATCCTGGTAAATTCCAATTTGTTGACAATAATGAACAACCTGGTTACGTGTTGCATTCAGATGGGAATGGTAACGCATATTGGGGTCCTAATTTAGGAATATCAGGACCAAGCTCTCCTAACTATTCATATTGGGCAATAGATTCATACACTGCAGATGTTACTAAAACAGTATATCACAATCTAGGAACATTAAATATTGTAGTTGATTTAATTGATGTAAACACTAATGAAAAGATAGAAGGACACATTGATAATTATAAGACTAATTCAGTTGACATAACACTTGTTGAATCTAAATCTGACATAAAGGTAGTTATATTAGGATCGGGTGGAACACCACTTAATCTTAACGGAGCAACTATATTAAATGAGCTAACTGACGTATCGTTAATGTCTCCTATTGCAGATGGCGACGTTTTAGCATATGACTTATCTAGTGGAACATGGATCAATACGCCAGGTTCAGCCGGAGGTGGAGAAACACTTGCGCAAACACTAGTTTTAGGAAAATTAACCGGAGGTAATGATATAGTGACTTCTGACGGAGATGTAATTGTTGCTCAAAATGGTTTAGGTCAATTGAATCTACGATATAATGGTTGGAATGTAGATGATGTTATATTATCAACAGATGGTGGTGCATGGTTTAATGAAGCCCAATTACTTCTTAGCACGGATACGACTGAACTTTCAAATTATGCAACTAATGGTAAAATAGGAATACTTGCTAATCCAACTACAAGTGCAAGTACAATTGATGGGACAATATACATAGTAGGTAAAAATACATCTATTAGGTCTAGATATTTCCAATTGTCGTCACCTCCATTAGCAGGGTTTACTTCGGTAATAGGTGAGTTCACAATCGTTCCTACATCGTTAAATTTAAATCTAGTAACTATAAATGATATCGCATCCGGTGATTTAGAACCAACTGCTTTATCAACAAAATGGGCTACTGCTGATCCTGGAGTTAAAAACTCAGTAGCATTAGGTGGAGTAGGTATATACATGAGAACACCCAATACAGCTTATGTAAATCAGATTGCGTTCAGTACAGGTGGTAACTTTGAAACAATACTAAATCGAATAACAGCTACTGCAGATAGAATACATACTCTACAAGATGAAAGTGGTACAATTCCAGTTGGTCCTAATTGGGACACGTTAATTGCAAATCCAACAGCATTTGAAGATGGAAAAGTAATTGCATGGAACAGTATTAATAACGAATATGAATTAGTACCAAACGGCGGAGGCTCAAATCCAATACAAACACCAGACGATAAATTCTTAAATTCTATCGCGACAATAAACGATGGAGATGTCGCATCTAATGGAACAATTACGAATACACCAGTTGATGGATGCTATGTTGAGGCTAGAATAAATGGAATAGAATATGAGGTTGGAAATGGAGTAACAACTAAGGTTTGTTATTTTGCAGATCCTGCCACTCCAACTGTTCCTAGAGGATTCTCATCATCTCATCCGAACGGACAGGTACAAGCAGGTGATAAATTATACTGGAATGGATCAATAATAGGATTTCAATTATTAAATGGATGGAGAGTATCATTTCACTACTTAACTATATAATGATAGGATAAATAAAAATAAATTAAAATAATTAATAAGGGAAATGGGACAACAAATTAGATCAAAACAAGTTTTATTTGATTCTCAGCTTGATTTTACGTCGGCTTTGAAAATAACAAATTTAGCAAATGGTACAGCATCAGGTGACGCAGTTAATTTATCACAATTAAATGCAGTTGCTAGTACTATTAATTCACTAGAATGGCAAGATTCAGCAATTGCCGATATTCAATATATTAAAACCACAGCCGGTGCACCAACTATTACAGGTGGAACTGCTGGAGAATTGATATTGAATACAAACAATAACACATTATATACAGTGCTAACTGCAACCACCGTTAATGCTGGTGTAGCACTAACAGAGGGACAGAGATATATCTTTAAAGAAAATGGTACTGGTACGGGTACTGGATTAGTTCCAACTGCTAATAATAACATATATGAATCGATTTCATCTGTGTCAACTGCAATTACTCCAACTACTGGAACATTTATTAGTATAGATGATGATTCTAATAATTTATGGTATTGGGGAGGATCGTCATGGGTATCTAAAGGATTCGAGGCAACAACTGCTTCTACTGGTCTTACTAAAGTAGGACTAGACATTAGATTAGATTCATCTGCTGCAGGTAACGGTATTGGATTTGCAACTGGAGTACTTAGTTTAGATTTAGGTGAACTAACGTCTACTGCAATTGACGTTGCCGCAGATTCAATCGCCTTTTTAGATGCAACTGATTCAGGTACTAAATTAGAATCAGTTTCAGATTTAGTTGGTTTTATTGCAGGTACTACTGCAACATCAGGATTATCCGCAACATCAGGTGTAATGAAATTAGATATTAATGGACTTACTGCTGATACTACATATAGTGGAACTGATAAATTTGCAATTTACGATGGGGCTAATAAAGGAATTACTTTTGCTAATTTCGCTACTACGTTAGCAGGTACAACTACTGCATCTGGATTAAGTGCATCTGCTGGAGTTCTAACATTGAATATTAATGGATTAACTGCAGACACTGCGATAGGTGCAACTGATGTATTTGCAATGTACGACGGAGCAAATAAAAAGATTACATGGACTAACGTTTTAGCAGCAATTGATAACTCTATATTTACCACAGGTAATTTCGTAGATGGTACAACAATTGATTTCACAGTTACCGCAGGAGCATCCGTAACAGCTGAAGTAGCCCTTGCTAGTTTAACAGCAGCTTATTTAAATGACACAAACGTTCCTACTGCAGGACAGGTTCTTTCAGCAGCAACTGGAGCAGCAGGTACACAATTCACATGGGTTGATAACGCGCCGGCTAATACTCCAAAAAGAGTAAGATCAGCAGCAACTGCAGTACCATCAGGAGAAGGAATAGCAATTACTGATGTATTTGGAGCTGACGTTCCTGCATCGAATACGATTCCAACTGTATATGTTAACGGAATCGCAGTATTCGTAGGAGATGTTGGAGAAGCTGCTACTGCAGATTGTTGGTTCGCTGAAGTAGCAGCAAATGCAGTACCTGTTGCATTCTCAGCACTGAGCGGAAATGAAAACTTAGTATGGGATGTAGTTAATGCAGGATATGCATTAGATACGAGTGATAGAATTGAGGTTAGATACGAAGTATAATCCTCACATACCTTAAACAGAAGATGACAAATGTCATCTTCTGTTTAATAAAACTAATATTATATAAATGTCAAATGCAACTAGAATAAAACAATTACAGGGAGACACTATCGGTAGTGTCTTATTTATTGGGACAGGTGGACGCGTAACAGAGGACAACTCTAATTTATTCTGGGATGATATGAATAATGCACTAGGCATTGGAACTAATAATATTACGTCGAATTCTAAAGTAGAGATAGTTAAAGGAGTAACAGTTGCTAGTGATGCTTCTTTATCTCGAGCACTTTATGTAGAACATACAGCAGTTGGGAATTTACCTGCTTCCGGGCCTCAGATTGGTTCCGCTAACGTATCAATTATAAATAATCAAACTGTAAATAATGCATCAAATGGGATAACGGGTTCGATGAGTATTGCGGCATGGACTCAAAGCACTACCGCAAATATAAGTATGTTAGGAGGAGATGCTCTCGTTGGCGCTTTCGGATATGCTCAGGTAATAGGTAATGGAACAACTGCTAATCCAACAGCAGCATTCGTATTTGGACTAAAGGGTACTGTTACTACTGTAACCTCAGACGCTAATATAACAGAGGCACATGGCGTTAAGCTGGAAATAGCTGGTGGAAATGCAGGTACAATATCTAGGTTCAGAGGGGTATATATTCCAGATATGTCTGCTATTACAGGAGCACCTGCTGCGTCATCTAGATATGGATTATACATCGAGGATGGAGGCTATAATTATATAGAAGGTACTCTAGGAATTGGAACCGGAAATCCGATAGCAAAATTAGACATTAGAGACCCATCGGCAAGTTTCGTAACAGTCGCTCAAATAATTGCTGATACTACAACTGCTATTACAGGAGTTAGAACAGGAATTACCGTACAGAATAATTCAGCTAACCCAAGTGTTGGAAACATTGGATTAAGAGCATCTGCTAACGGCAATATAGCTAATAGGAATATTGCAATTGTTGGAGTATCAGGCGGGAACTCAGGGTTTACTATACCAAATGGTAGAGATGTAGGAGTAATCGGACAAATTAATAGTACACCTAAGGCGTCATCATCTTCAGCTATAATAGCGGATAATAGAGCATCAAGTGGAACTAGATATGCAGTTGAAATAGACGATGGTAACGTAGCATCAAGTGGAATATTTTATGGTACATACTATCAATCAACTGCTGCGAATATCACTACTAAATATGGGCATCATGTAGCAATAGGGTCGACTAATACTACAAGCTACGGTTCCTATATTGATGTATATGGAGCAACTAATCCATATGCTCTTGTTATAAATCGAGGTAATACTATATTCAATGAATCAGGAGGAGACTATGATTTTAGAGTTGAAGGAGATACAGACCAGAACCTATTGTTTATCGATGCAAGTACAGATAGAATCGGAATAGGTAACAATACCCCCAGTGAAAAACTAGAAATTACAGGTAATATCGTATTATCAAGCGGAGCACAACGTACAATTTCAGTAGCATCTGTCGCATCAGGAACCGGAAATAATTTAGAAATTAAATCTGCAAGTTCAAGTGGAGTCAATGGTATCGGAGGAAATATTATTATAAGTGCAGGTAATGCCACTGCAGGTGGTTCGTCACAAGGAGGTGTTATTACAATAAATGGTGGTACAGGTAATGGTTTCCAGCAAGGAGATGTAATATTACAAACGGCTAATAACGCCAGAGTAGGTATTGGAACTAGTTCTGCTTCAGTGAAATTACATGTTGCTAAAAGTGTTGGTACTATACCTTCTCTTAGTGGAGACACTATTGCACTTTTCCAACATAACTTAGTTTCAACAAGCAATGCTCAGATTTCAATCTTGGGAGGTTCTGCTGCAACATCAAGAATTTACTTCGGCTCAGGCAGCGGTGAAACTAAAGGTACAATATCATATAATAACGTAACCGATGTATTATCAATAGGTACAAACTCAAGTGTAAGTAATGGAGTTGAAATTGATGAAAACGGAAATCTTAACACAAACGGAGTTTCTGCATCTACTAGATATGATTCAGTCGCTTCTGCTACTACTATTGCATTAGCGGCTAATATTGAATTTATATTAGCAGAGGCAGCAGGAGGAAGATTTTCAGCGGATTTACAATATAATTTACCAAGCGTAGGTACACATAATATTAAGGATGGGCACACTATTACGTTTAGAACACTTGGAATTACAACAGGAAGTATTACACTCGTTGCGACAAGTTCTTCTTTCCATACGTTAAGTGGGACTACGCCTGCATCTATTGCATGTACACAGAACACGGCGTATAAATTTATATACCAATCAACTTATGGTAGATGGGTACAGATAATATAAAAAATTAAATTTTAGAATGAGTCAAGGAATACAAAATACAAACGATGAATTTAAAAACTCAACATTAACATTTTATGCTGATAAAATAGAATCTGATTTATTTAATGCTGAAGTCATGATGGACTGGGAAGATTCTATTATGGCTGAACATGCTAATATCGTATGTCATAATCAGGGCGATGTTTTAGAAATAGGTTTCGGCATGGGTATAAGTGCAGACTACATTCAATCATTAAATCCGACATCGCATACTATAATTGAAATTCATCCTCAAATCTGGACTAACCTTCAAACATGGGCAGTTGGAAAAACAAATGTAACAATTATAAATGCAGATTGGAAAGATATAGAAAATACTCTTGGGCAGTACGACGGTATTTTTTATGATGCAATATATGATATTAATATAGTTGATTTTATGAAGAATTTTACTTCTAATCATATTAAAACCGGAGGTAGAATGACTTATTTTAATAATGGTGGTAACAATGACATCTATGGAATAGGTGCAACCTTTACGTCACATGTCGTTACTCCAACCACCAATGGATATTTTAATGATAATAATTATTATGTTCCAACAGTACAGTATTAATACTGATAAATAACTAAAAATAATACGATGTAATGGCGACATTTACAGAACAACAAATAGATGAATGTATAATTAATAGATGCGAATCTTTTAAGACAAATGGAGCACACGACTATTGGGTATTTCAGGTTACGGATGTTGATGGATGTTCATATGAATGGAGAGATACTGAAACCGCAGGAAACGCAGATGATGCTACTCTTAAAGCCGCAGCTCGTGTAACTATGCTTACTTATGAATGTAAATCAGCTGAACCTATTAAATCAATAGATTCAATAGATACATTAATAGGAACAACATTGGCTTAAAATAAAAATAAATGACTTGTGAAGACTACTAAGAAGAATATAAATCTATCGATAAGTGGATTTCTAGAAATAGCAAATTCATATCGATTACCTGAAGTAGATGGATCCTTTGGATTCGTTATGGCAACTGACGGTATAGGAGGAGTAACTTGGGTAGATCCAGGAACATTAGCATTAGATACTGATGACATAACTGAAGCATCTAATTTATATTTTACAAATGAGCGTGTAGACGATAGAGTTTCTTCTCTGATTTTAAACGGTACTGGAATATCTTGGACCTATAATGATGTATTAAATACACTCGTTGGTAATGTGTCACTCGCTCCCTTCTCTACTACGAATTTAGCAGAAGGTATTAATCTATATTTCACAAACGAAAGAGTTGACGACAGGGTCGCTAGTTTACTACAGAACGGCACAGGAATATCATGGTCATACAATGATATATCAAACACGCTAACTCCTACTATTTCATTATCACCATTCAATACTGATAATCTTGCAGAGGGTACTATTAATAAGTATTTTACAACGGAAGCAATTGATGATCGTGTCGCAGTATTAATAAAGAATGGAACTGGATTAACTTGGACGTATAATGATCCTGCTAATTCATTTACTGGAAACGTATCACTCTCTCCCTTCTCTACTACGAATTTAGCAGAAGGAACTAATTTATATTTCACAAATGAGAGAGTTGACGATAGAGTATCTTCTCTTATCATCAACTCATCATCAATAAATTGGACATATAATGATATTGCAAACACATTGGAAGCAACAGCAGTTGCGCAACCAATCACTGTTAAAAAGGCAGGATCATTAGTATCATCTAGGAGTATTTTAAATTTTATAGAAGGTCCAAACACAACGATTAATATAATCGATAATGGAGGAACACTAGCCACTGATATTACAATATCTTCAACTGGCGGCGGATCTAATCCAGGTACATTATATGATATATTGTCAAATGGTGTATCAGTAGGGGACCTGGACATAGAACATTTAAATTTTAGTGATAAATTCATGTTAGTAGAATCTCCTGATAAGTATATCACAGTAGATGTTTTACTATTATTATCAGAATTAGCGGACGTAGATGCTACTACTCCAAGTGATGGAGACATATTAATATACAATGGATCACCTGGAATGTGGGTATCATCTCCTCCACCTCCATCACTTGGAGGAGTAGTTAGAACATGGACATGGTCAGCTGCAAGTAAGAGCACTTCAACTAATGTTTATTTAAAGGGTAACGATGGTTCGTTTACTAATAAATCTCCATACATTGTTCCATTTAATTGTAAATTAACTGCAATCAGTGCAAGCACTGATTCTGCATATACATGGAATGCAGAAGTCCATGTTAATGGAATAAATGTTGGATCACTATCAATATTTGCATCGGACTCAGGATACGCATCTCCTCTAAATATATCTATTAATGCAGGGGATAAGATTTCGTTCTATTGCAATGGTACAGCTATAAAGGGTCCTAATATTACAGCATGGTTTAATGAATTATAATTTTATATAAGATAAATAATATAGAGAAAAAGGTAAAAAAAACAAATTTAACAAATGGCACAATTTTTAATTAGTACAACCGGTGTAGTTACACTAGCAGACTTAGGTAATAGAATACTACCGAGTGGGCTAAACAGTGTTGACATTGGAACAGAATTTAAAATCGAGGAATTAAGATATTCCGCAGATTTAGCATCAGCAATTCAAGCTGGTACACTTTCCGTAGTAGACGACGGTAGAGGAAGAAGCATATCAGGACCTGTATCAAATGCAGTTGCTACTGCATTCGTAGAGGATATATATCACTATGATGATACTGATGTAACAGCAGTTATAGGATTAACTACAATAGATCAATTAAGTGGAGTAACACTATCTTCTCCAATATTAGATGGTCAAGCGTTAGTATATAACTCAGGAACTGGAGAATGGGAAAATCAAGCAGTCGCAGGAGGAGTAACTTCAGTTAACACTCAAACTGGAGTAGTAGTATTAGATGCAGATGATATTTCAGATGCAGCAACTACTAATAAGTTTGTTACAGCAGCTGATATTACAAAATTAAGTAATTTATCAGGAACTAACACAGGAGATCAAACAAGTATAGTAGGAATAACAGGAACAAAGGCACAATTTGATACTGCAGTAACAGACGGAAACTTTTTATACGTAGGAGATGCTGTAACTACAATCGCAGCTGGATCCGCTAATTACTTAAGTATTTCGAGTGGAGAACTTAGTGTAAGTGCATTAGCAATTACATCAGTTTCAGTATTCGGAACATATACTACACTTGCGGCATTTGTAACCGCTGAATATTCAGCAGGTAATGAATTCCAAGAAGGAGATACTGTTATCCTAACAGCAATTACAGGAGGTACTGAAACTTATATCCACAACGGAGGAGTTGCAGGAACTACTGCAGATTTCTCTCTAATTCAACAACCAAATGTAGATCAAACTACAGTTAGAAGTTGGTTCAGTGGAACTGCACCAATTAGCTATAGTTCAGGAACTGGAGCATTTTCATTAGCATTAAAAGCTAACGGAGGTTTAGTTATTGAATCTAATCAATTAGCATTAGATTTAGGAGCATCAGCTATTACTGGAACATTAGCAGTAACAAACGGTGGTACAGGAACAGGAACATACGCACAAGGTGATATTTTATATGCAGATGATGCCAATTCACTTTCTAGATTAGCAGCCGGAACAACAAAACAAGTTCTTACAATGGGAGCAACTGTTCCAGAATGGTCAACATTACCTGCAACTAAAAAGACATGGTCTTGGGGAGCATCTAGTTCGGCATCTAATACTACAAATAGATATTTAGATAGACATGATGGTGTACCAACTAATCAATCTCCATATGTTGCATGGTATGCATGTGAATTGAGAGCAATTAGTTTTGCAACTGCAACTGCAAGCACATGGACAGCGGAAGTTTATGTTAACGGAGCAAGTGTTGCTACATTAGCTTCAGGAGGATCTCAATATGGACAATCAACTGGATTATCCGTTTCAATTGCAGCAGGAGATAGAGTAGCATTTTACGTAAATGGAACAGCAGTTGATAAACCATCAATTGATGCACTATTTGAAGAAGTATAAAAATTAAATAGTTAATGGCAATATTAATTACAACGACTGGAACACAGTCTACAATAACATTTGACGATCTGGGTGGGAGAACTATTTCTCACCCAACGTCAAATCTTGACCTGACGTTAGAATTTGATATTGATGATATACGAAAAAGTAATTCAATTCAAAGTGAATTGAATGCTGGTACTATAACTGCATCATGGGAAGGTAGATCAATAACTGACTTATCTATTTTACAGGCCGATAAAGAATTATTCTCAACTACTCAATCTGGATTAGTTCCAACATCAACAGGTGGGACTAATAATTTTTTAAGAGCAGATGGATCATGGGCAGTACCTTCAGGAGGAGGAGGAGGCGGTTCACCTAGAATATCTGGATCAGTTACAACAACAACTGCCACTCCATCATTATTAGATACAATAGATACTCTTACTAATCCAGGAATGCACATAATAGAAGTATTTATAACAGCTAGGGCAACTGCAGCAAATGCAGAATGGGGAGTTTGGAAAAGAACGCTAGCTGTTTCAAATTTTGGAGGAACTGTGACAATAAGACAAGTTTCATCTGATATGGATAAATCATCAACTGGGTTAAAAGCAACTAGTGTCGTATTTAATATAAGTGGATCAACAGTAAATATAAATGTGACGGGTATAGCCGCGACAACAATTGACTGGGATAGTAATTATGAAATAATATCTGTTAGCTAATGGCAACGACTAATTTAATATCGAGAACATTGGGTGATATACTAATTGAGACCGGAAATGGAACCCCTACTCATGCGTCACCAAAAGGTACTATGTATACTGACCAAGATTCAGGCATAAAATATATTAATCTTAATAGTTCAACTACATGGTCAGATATGACGATTGTTTCATTTGGGGAAAAATATAGAACTGCAACCTCGACACTTTCACCATCTACTACAGGATGGACGGAATTAACGACTAACTTATCACTAAGAAATTCATCAGGGATAACTCTATCAGGAGGAAGACTTGTTGTGGGAGCAGGACTAGCTGGAAAATATAGCATATTTACAAGTGTTACATTTCAATATAATGCAGTTAGTACGTTATATACGGCAGGTGTTTTAGTTAATCAAGCTGCTCCTGCAACAGGTAGAACCTCATCCACTTCGGTCAGCACAACAAGAAATACCGGTAACTGTAGTGTACTAACTAGTGCAACATTAGCGGTAAATGATACAATATCAATAGGAGTACAAGCAGGACTTGCTGGAAACGTTAATATTTTATATCAAAATGTATTAATCTGGAGAATGTCTACATAATATGGCAATATTAAACGAAATAACAGTTGGTGATATTAAATATCAGTTGGTAGATTCAATTCCAGTGTCGACAGAACCAAGGGGGACTGTTGCTATATTGAAACAACCAACATTAGATTCAGCAATATCATATGTTAACATTGATGGTGGAACAAAATGGGTTCAATTAATGACACCTGCATTTGGTAAAAGTTTTTTTACAGGAAATACTACTGCAGTGAACCCTACTCAGAACACATGGGTTAATTTGAATGCATCATCATGGTCAGCTGGAGACTTAAAGAATTTTACAGTTGCTGGTACAAATAATGAAAGATTAACGTATAACAGCGGACAGCCGGCTGCTTTGTTTGCCATATTTAGTGATACTACAATAAATGGGGTATCTCAAAGGGAATATCGTGTAGAAAATGCACCTGTTATTAACAATACATCACCAGTGGCAAATACACAAGCTGGAAGTACTACTGAATCAGGTGTACTAGCACATATTTCAACGATAAGAATGGAAACATTAGTAGGAGGAGATTATATTAATTTTGCTCACAAATGGACTGCAAATAGTGGCGGAGGTCCACAAAATGGATATATACTGAGTAATGTTGCATATAACGTAATTAAAATTAGGGAACTATTTCAAACTATATTATTTAGTGATGATTTTGAAAGCGGTAATTTTACAGCAGGCGGATGGACAGTGGTTAATGGTGCAGAAACTAATAAGTGGACAGTTGGTACAGCGACTGCGAGCACTGGTTCAAATTCAGCATATATTTCAAATAATAATGGTACGTCAAATTCGTATACAAATACAGCAGACTCACAATCTCATATATACGTAGATGTAGCTATACCTGCTAATGCACTTAGCACGACTATACAATTTGACTGGAAATGTCAAGGTGAAAATGCAGCAGGTGATGATCAATATGATTTTGGTAGAGTATATGTTGCTCCAACTACAATAACACCTACTGCTGGTGTACTTCCTAATGTAGTATACCAAGTCGGATTAATTAAATATAACCTACAATCAACCTTTACATCGACATCAATAGTATTGAATAGTACATATTCAGGCTCTACTCGAAGGTTTATTTTTACTTGGAACAATGATGCGACAGTTGGTACAAATCCTCCGTTTGCAATAGATAATGTTAGAATATCGAGTATACAATAAAGGTTATAATATTAAGATAAATAAAATAAAAGGATAAATGAAACTCTGGAAATTAAAAGATTCTTATATTTCGACACATGGTATTTTAAATGAAGCAGATGCTTCATTTAACAAATACGAAATTGCAGATGTAAATCCTGATACAGATAAATATGATGATATTTCATCAATAGAAAATTTCTATGCGAATCCAAGTGTATTTAATGATTATCTACAAATGAGACGCCATATTGATGATCTAATCAATACTGGATCTCCATCAGGATGGGACTCGTTAACTACTGCTGAAAAACAGATATTAATAGATCTTCACTTAAAGGATAGATCTTTATCACAAGCAGCAAATGACACAAATAAAGTAGTATTTCTAATGACTAATGGATTAACCTTAGAAGAAGCACAAGGACATTTAATTAATGCGTACGCTGAACATCATGTAAATGATAAGATTAGTTGTACAACTCGGGCCAATTCTAAGAGATCAGCAATTATAGTTGCAAAATATTTACAACTATCAGATGCTACTGATTTTATTAATGAAATCAAAAATTTATTAGAACTTTATATATCTAGGGGAATTAAGGGAATTGAGTATGATAGTCTTGACTATGGATTATTTGATTACTTTAAATCTACACCAGGATCTCCCTATGAATTCACAGGACTTGCAAGTAATGCATATGCTTTGAAAACGGGTACTCTACAAAATTTAATCGACGAACTATTAGATGTTCTTTGGCTTGGAAAATATTAATAATCATGGCAATACAATATTTAGATACATATGAGAGAATGCTATATCAAACTCTAGTAGGAGTACAGATATATGATAATAGTAATGTTTTAAAAACAATTAGTGATATTAATTTTACATCTAGTATTAATAAGGTTGTT
>Ga0102814_10001376_pt1 | contig 17208 bp, 13 predicted proteins | sample ColrivemetaGS741_FD_79112 | JGI IMG/M metagenome (GOLD analysis project Ga0102814, IMG submission 79112) | Estuarine microbial communities from the Columbia River estuary - Flood tide ETM metaG S.741 | ecosystem: Environmental > Aquatic > Marine > Intertidal zone > Estuary | place: USA... | reverse complement strand
GTTTACACCAAACTTATCTCTGTAGCCAACTCCTGCCCATACTTTTTCTTTAAACCTGCCCACAACACCTAAATCCAATTGAGATTTTACTTCTGGTGCTAATCTTACTTGTGCTATTGGCGTTATGGTTAAAACATCTGGTTTAGCTATAAACGTATACGATGCTGTAGCTAAGTAGTGGCGAATGTATCCAAAAGAGTAATCAGCAAAGTTTACATCATCAGTAGCAATATTCTTATTGGCTAAAAGCTGATATCCTGCAATGCCAAAATTGTATTTGTTATTTCCATAGTTCAAACCAAAATTAGCATCAAAAGCTACATCTTGCTGCACACTGTTTATTAGAGTAATTTCCATTGGGTTTTCCGATGTAATTCTATCAAACATTAACCGCATCTGCTCAACACCTAATGAAACTCCAAAAGATAATTTACTTTCGTTTTGCATTGGCAATTTGTAACTATACGTGCCAATAGCTCCAGTTTTTCCTAAAATATTTACAACATCGTTGTAAAGCATAAATCCTAAACCTACATTTTTAGCTGGTATTGCCCCATCTATAGTAAGTAAAAAAGTTTCAGGGCCCCCTTTTACGTCCATCCATTGCGAACGATTTATTAAGAATATATTATTCCCATTGTCGCCCACGCGAGATGGGTTTGACAAATATGGATTGATGAAATAATGGTCTATTAAAGGGAGTTGCTGAGCATAAGAATTTACACTTAGCACTACAAGAAGTAATAGAATACTATATTTAATGTTTTTCATTTTGATCTTTAAAAATTGATTAATAATATGCGGATTATTTATTTCTAACAATGGTTATAGCTCCTTTATAAACTGCAGAGTTACTTTCAAAAGACACTACATAATAGTAAGTACCATCTACAAGCAGCGAGCCATCAGAATTTGTAGCTCCCCAATCGTTTTGGTAGTCGGTAGTTTCAAAAACTAATCTACCCCATCTATCAAATACACTAACCGTGTTGTCTGGATAATTGTCAATATTTGAAATAATCCATACATCGTTTGCTCCGTTTCCATCAGGCGTAATAACATTATTAGGTCTAATTTTATAATCATCTACCACAGTAAGAAAAATAGAGTCTCTACCAGTGCATCCATTTATATCCGTAGTTTCTAATATAAATTCTGTCGCAACATCAATATCGGCTATCGGATTAGTAATAAACGAGTTAGAAAGAAATTCGGCTGGTGTCCACGAGTAGGTTAAACCACCGCTCCCTTTTAGTTGATACCCAATGCCTTTTGAGATAGAAGCATCTGCACTGGCAGTAGGTTTAACTGTTTTGTAAACCGTAATAAATCGCGACAAGGAATCTGAACAGAATGCCGGACTAGAAACTACCAGTTTTACGATAAAAGTACCTGGCGTGCTAAACACACGTTTTGGATTTTGCAAGGTTGAAGTTGTTCCGTCTCCGAAATCCCAGAAATAATCTAAACCTGCTCCTAATGGATCGTTAGTTAAATTCTGACATGTAATGCTATCAGTACTACAAACCACATCAGCTGTTAAGCCACCAATAAATCTAAAGTTTGCTGTCGGAGCCTCGTCTATTACAACTGAACGAGTAACCTCGTTGGTACAACCTTTATCTGAACGAACTCTAAGGTTAACTAAGAATTCTCCAGAGCTTATAAAGGCTTTTTTGAAATCTTTTTTACCTGTAGTAAATCCATCACTCACTGCCCAATAATGGTCTACTATAGACCCAGACAAGATAGTAGACTTATCGGTAAATGTTGCAATTCTTCCTCCACACAATCCATCTGCATCAAAATCGGGTTGAGGATTTGGGTTTAAGCTAAATGTAACTGCATTTGTATATGCGTCGGGACATACGCCATTTTTAATTTTAGCTCGAACAGAAAGTGGACTATTAATATTAAAATAGGTATATGTTGCCGTCATTAAGCCCGCAGAGCTAAACGGACTAGCAGGAGATAAACTGGTTTCCCAATCTATCAAAGATCCAACTTGACCCTGAACAAATATTTCTCCTGTATTGGCACTGTCGCAAACTTCTCCCCCGCCTAATAATGTGCCTGTTACTGTCGGAGTATAAACCTTAAGCAAACCAGCCTTGGAGTTTACACTACCACAAACACCGTTGCTTAACACCGCTCTATAATAAATATCTTGATTTTGATTAGCATAAACTATGCTATCTGTAACGTTTGCAACATCCATCCAAATATCATTTAACGTAGCTGCAGTTTGCCATTTTTCTATTTTACCTGCATGACTTTTTAGTTTAATTACACCCGTTCCTATCCCTTGACAAGCTTCTGAAATCGGATCAACAATCCCTCCGACTGGCTCGGAGTATACATTTACAAATAACTCATTTGATGTATCTTTTTCGCATCCATTATTTTGCACTATTACTCTAAACCACGTTGGATTTTTTAAGTTGAAATAGTATTCTTGACTAGTAGTGTTGCTTATGTACTTCCAAGTTACTCCTCCATCAGAAGAAGATTCCCATTTTTCAATATTCCCTTCGTTTCCAGCTAACGTAAGCGATCCAAAGTTTATTCCTTCGCATTGTGCCGTATCCTGAGATGTTATAGTACCTCCACTTGAAGCAGAATACACTTCTACAATAGCAACTGGCGTGGTTAACTGTGAGCAAACCCCACTTTTTATTATCGCTCTGTAAAACGTAGTGTTTACCAAATTAGAATAGGCTAATACAGAAGAGGTATCTGCTATTTTGACCCAAGGATTTGCACCCGTTTCCGAAGATTCCCATCTTACTACATCGCCAATCTGATCTATTACCTCAACATTACCGCTACTACCTACGGAGCAATATGCTGTATCACCAATTAAGTATCCTGCATCGGTATTTGGAGTAACGGTTATAGTTGCTATACCCGATTGAGCTTCGCTGCAAACACCGTTTTGAACAGTTGCTCTATAAAAAGTTGTTTCTTCTAAATCTCTAAAATCTTGACGAATTGTAAAATTAGAAAGTCGTGTCCACGCAGCAGAAGTACTATCGGTACTTTTCTCCCAAAATTTCACACTACCAATGTTACTATTCAATGACATCAGACCATAATTAGAACCAGAGCAGACTTTAGCATCATTTAAAACAATTCCTCCATCACTACTGACATCTACCTGCACTTTAAAAGGACTAGATTTAACTTGAGAGCAAACACCATTTTGAACAACTGCTCTAAAAAATAAATCAGTTGTTAAATTCACAAAACTCAAGCTATCTGAATTGTTCACAGCATCAAGCCAAGGTGCAAAACCAGTCGTGCTATATTCCCATTTTTTAATATCTCCAAGATATCCTAATAATTTTATTTGACCACTATTCGTGCCCTCGCAAACGTGATCATCACCAATATGATACCCACTTTCTGAAAACTTATTTACATTTATGGCAATTGGAGCTGACGTATCAGGCGTACACCCTTGATTTGAAACGATAACTCTATATTCCGTTGTGTCACTTAAACTACTCCACGAAACACTGTTACTTATAGTCGAAATATCAATCCACCCACTTGTATTCTTATTAGCATATTGCCATTTTACAATAGAACCTACATTATTATTTACAATTACTACCCCAGAGTTAGAACTTTCGCATACCGTAACAGAACCCGATAGGGTACCTGCATCCGAAGCATCAATTACAGAAACTCCTACACTGGTAGATGGTGTTTGATTACATACTCCATTTCGCACAATTGCCCTAAAATAGGTAGAATAGGTGATATTTTGAAACTCTAACGTATCTGTTGTATTATTCACTTGAGTCCAGGGAGATGTATTATTAGCAGAATATTCCCATTGTACTACACTGCCCCTATTTCCGGATAAAACTATTATTCCTGTGTTGTTTCCTTCGCACGCTATCTGCGTACCTGTTGCTGTTCCGCCAATTGTGCTTGCATCAACAGTAATTTTTTGAGGAGAAGATGCGGCCTCATTACACAAACCGTTTTTAGCAACAGCTCTATAAAAAGTGGTGGTACTTAAATTATTATACGACTGAATGGTGCTTCTATTTACTATTGATGTCCATAAGAATCCATTAGTAGAACTTTCCCAACGCTCAATATTGCCAACTGCACCTGTTACATAAAGGCTACCAGAATTAGAACCAGCACAAACAGTATCTGCTCCTATTATGCTACCTCCATAAGATGCTGGAGTTACGGTAACAATTGCATTGGTAGAAGTATCTACCGGACAAACTCCATTCTTAACCAACACTCTGTAAAGTGTTGTTCCAGATAAATCTAAAAAAGGTCTAGAATTAGAAGTTGAAGTTATGCCATACCAAGGGCCTGAGGCAGAACTTGCACTATCCCATCCTTGAATATTTCCTGTTTGTCCAGACAAAGTAACTGTGCCTGTATTACTCCCACTGCATACTGAAGCAGAACCAGACAAAATGCCACCTATAGATTTATTAGTAATACTTACATTAACCGTTTTTGTTTGTGTTGCACAGCCGGTTGGTATAGTAACTTTTACAGTGTATTGACCCGCATCTGTTAGCTTAACCCCATTTATAGTAGGTTCTCTTTGAGTAGAAGTAAACCCAGTTCCACTAGGGCCTGTCCATGAATAAGTTGCCCCCGGCACTGCATTTACAGTAAGTTTTAAATCTTGGCCTTCGCAAATTGGCGAATTATAGGTAGGGGTTATTGTATATGTATTAGAAACTTCTGTACCGAATGTAATTGCCATTGTAGAGGCAGTATATCTGCGAGCCTGAATCCAATCTACTTCCAGAGTACCCCCAAGACAACCAAGTATAACTTTTTGAGTTTGACCAAAAGAGAATGCTGTACCTGCAGCATTTGAAGTACCACTTGGCCACGATGCTTTTTGACTTCCTACGTTATCCCACCTAAAAGTCCATACACCTGCAATAGTGCCAGCAGTTGTTGTTGAGTTTATTGAGGTTGGAGTATAACACGAGCCTGAAGATGTCATTCTATATTGGCCCACAGAACCATTATGTATCATCGCATAGCCATTATCAGAAGTGTTTGAAGCTCCCAAAAAGGTATTTCCTCCACTAGAGGAATTTACTTTCATTTCTATAATGAGTGGCCCGGTAAAAGCGGTATTTGTTTTTAAGGTGCGTTGTGTCGTAGACCCCGATGTAAGTGTTAAGGCTCCTGAAGAAACTGTGCTACTTCCGCTTCCGCAAGCGGACCAAGCCGACCCAACAGATGAGCCCGAAAAATCATCGTATAAAGTATACGTTGAAGCTCGATTACTTACGGTACTCGCACTCGAGCTTCCATAAAACAGGTATAATGTATCTTTCCCATAAGCAATAATAGAATCCGTTTTAACCCATATTTTGGTTGCGGAGGTATTCATTGTGCCGTCTTCAATCCATAAATTTAGTGGATTCCCTAATCTATCCAATACTCTAAAATCGGCACCGCTACTTTGCATTTTACCAGCAGAAACTAGTGCGGACGTGTTTAGTGTAATTGAAATTTGCAGAGCTTTTTCTTCGGCATTAGATGAATTGTCGACATATACAGGCAACCTATAATTAAACCCAGAATAGCAGGGTTGAGCGAAAGACTTAATACTAAGGCCAATTATGGCAATGGTTAGGACAACTAAATTCTTGTTCATTTTGTTTAAAACGATGGACATACTTTATAAAAGTACAAAGATATTTCTCAAAATTGGAAAAGATTATTTAGCCCGACTGTGGAAAACACTGTATTTTAAGCAATTACATTTAAATAAGTCATATTTTAAAACTTACAAATCTCAACATACGCAGTGTTGTTAGTTGACTTTCAAACCATTACGTTCAATCTAAAACACAGAATACAAAAACCGTCCCAAAATGGGAATACGCCCTTTACGTGTACACAAAAAAGGAATGTGTGTTAATGAATAAAATTACTAAAAAAATGACAAAAAGTGACACATCAATCCAACAAAAACCAACTATTTGATTGCAGTTCTTTTTTTTGAAGTCTTTTTGTGCACTAGAGAATTATTACTTTCCTTGAAAAACAGGCTTACGTTTTTCGTTAAACGCGGCAACCCCTTCTTTGTAGTCTGCCGAATTGCCAGCAATTTCTTGGCTATATGCTTCATATTGCAGCATCTCATCCAAATTAGAAGTTGTTGATTTATTGAGCATTCGTTTCATCATACCAATCGCTTTTGTTGGAGCTGAGGCATAGTATTCTGCCACTTTTTGCACTTCAGCATCTAAATCTTCGGTAGGGACTGCTCTATTAATCATACCCCAGGTTACTGCTTGCATTGCAGAAACTTTGCTTCCCATTGTTGCTAGCTCAAAAGCACGATTAGTTCCTACCACACGCGGCAAGAAATAGGAAGATCCTGAATCTAGCACCAAACCTACATTTACAAAAACTTCAATTAAGCTCGCTTTTTCATCTGCTACTATAAAATCGCAAGCCAAAACAAGCGAACATCCCGCACCTGCTGCAACACCATTTTGTTTGCAAATAATCGGTTTTTCTAGCTCTCGCATGGCCTTAATTATCGGATTATACCTTTTATAAAGCGATTCTGATAAATTTCGTTTTTCGCCAGCAATGTCTTTCAAATCTTGGCCAGAACAAAATGCCTTGCCTGAGCCTGTTAATACAACTACTCTGCAATTTTCATCTCTTTTTACCGCTTTTAAGGCGTCTTGCAACTCATAACTCATTTCGTTATTAAACGCATTAAATCGGTCGGGTCGGTTAAGCGTAATAGTAGTTATTCCGTTTATATTTTCGTATTGAAGTGTATTAAATTCCATTTTCTTTTTTTTTAAATAAATAATAATAAAGTTGAAGCTGTTGCTCCTGCTGCTAGGCCCATACCTAACTCAAAAAGTGTATGAGCTTTTTGCTTCCATCTTACGGCAAACACTACAAGCAGCATTACGCCAAAAATGGTAATTATTTCAAATTGGCCCACAAAATTATTGGTAAACTTTACAATTAAAGAGCACAAAAACAAGAAAGACCAAGCGGCCGTATGCCAACTTGCTTTTAGTTTTATAGCGGCTAAAACATACAACATGGTGTGCAATAAAAATATCCCAATAAAAAAGGGAAGGTATTCTACCATCATCCAATAACTAAGCACAGACATTACAATACCGATTGCCATGTATGTTTTATAAATAGCCTCACGTTGCTCTAAATCTGGCGAAAGCAGGTTTATCTTCTTAATTTTCACAAAGTAAAGCACCGGCAATATTAGGTACACAAAAAAGTACCAAACACCGGTAAGTATAAATACCGTTGTATCGTATTTATTTACCAATGGATGGTAAATAGCAATACCAAATAGTGGCAATAGCACCGGGTGAGTAAGTGCCGCTATTGCATTTAAAACCTGCTTCATTATAATTCTTTGCGTAATCTAGCTACAGGTATATTTAGCTGCTCTCTGTACTTAGCAACGGTTCTACGTGCAATATTATAGCCTTTTTCTTGCAAAACTTTTTTAAGTGCTTCGTCGGTTACGGGCTTTCTTTTATTCTCGCTATCTACAGCATCTTTCAGTATTTTCTTAACCTCGCGATTCGAAACCTCTTCACCACTTTGGGTTGTAATGCCTTCTGTAAAGAAATCTTTTAATAAAAATATACCAAAGTCTGTTTCTACATATTTACTACTAGCAACCCGCGAAATTGTAGAAATATCCATTCCTATTGCTTCCGCAATGTCTTTCAAAATCATTGGTTTTAAATCCGTTTCGTCGCCGGTTATAAAAAAATCATGCTGTAACTCTACAATTTTACTCATAGTAGTAAGCAATGTATTTTGACGTTGTTTTACCGAGTCTATAAACCACTTGGCACTATCTAGCTTTTGCTTAATATACTGAACAGCATCTTTTTGGGTTTTAGTTTTTTCTTTACTTACCGCAAAGCTCTTTAGCGTTTCGTTGTATGCTGGGCTGATACGCAGTTCTGGTGCATTTTTAGAATTAAGCGAAACTTCTAATTGCCCGTAACTCTCTTTTACTATAAAGTCTGGAATAATAAAGTCTTTATTTCCTGCTCCTTCAGACCCACTTTGTGCTGGCTTGGGATTTAATTTACTAATAAATAACAATGTTTCTTTGAGATACTCCTCGCTTACATCAAACTTTTTAGCCATTTTTTGATAATGCTTTTTGGAGAAATCATCCATTGCTTCATCAATAATTCTGTACGCCAATTTATAAATGGCATTATTCCCCGTCTCTTGCTTTCGTTTTATTTGAATAAGTAAACACTCCTTTAAATCTTGTGCACCTATTCCTGGAGGGTCTAATTCTTGAATATACGCAAGAATTCTGGCTAACTCTTCTTCGGTAGCTCTTATGTTTTGTGTAAATAGCAAATCGTTTTTTATGGCCGATAAACTTCTTCGTAAATAACCATCATCATCTAGCGTACCAATTATTTGGTCTGCAAGTAGTTCGTCTTTTTCATTGCGAAGTATTGAAGTAACTTGCTCTTGAAGTCTTTCTCTAAACGTAGTGTAATAAACAGCAGGTAAAAATTCCTTTTCCTCGTCTTCTCTATTGTAGTCGCCACTTAAATGAACACCTCCGTCATCATCACTCATGTAGTCCGAAATGTCAAATTCTTCTTTCGTATTATCGTAATCTAGGTCATCGTTGGCTTCATAGTTTGCTTCTACTTCCTCCTCTTCATCCTTACCGCTCTCCAACGCAGGATTTTCCAATAATTCTTCATCTACTCTTTCTTCAAAATTTAGCGTATTAAGCTGCAGCAGTTTTATAAACTGTATCTGCTGCGGGCTGAGCTTTTGTAATAACTTTTGACTTAAGTGCTGTTTTATCATATTAGTTTAGAAAAGTAACCGATAGGAATTACTTTTGTACCTCAAAATTAAGCAGAATTTTCAATAGCAGCAAAATGCATACCAAAAATTTAAAAAACTATGTAAATCAAGAGGTTACTCTTAAGGGATGGGTGGCCAACAAGCGAGAAAGTAAAACTGTAGTTTTTATAAACTTAAGAGACGGACAAGGAATGTGTCAATGCATTTTGGGTGCGGATGATTTAGGGGAAAAATCTTTTGAACTTGCTAAATCATTAGGTTTAGAAAGCTCAATAGCTGTAACAGGTAAAGTAGTAGAGGATACCCGACAAATAGGGGGTTACGAGCTACATGTTTCTAAATTAAAAGTTTATCAAAATGCAGTAGATTACCCTATAGCCAAAAAAGAACATGGTATTGAATTTTTGATGGATAACCGCCACTTGTGGTTGCGAAGCCGCAGGCAGTGGGCTATAATGAAAGTGCGTAATAATATTATTTATGCTATACATACTTTTTTTCAAAACGAGGGTTTTGTGCAAATGGATGCTCCAATTTTTACGGGTAATGCTGCCGAAGGAACAAGTGATTTATTTGAAACCGATTACTTTGGAAAACCAGCCTACTTAACCCAAAGCGGCCAGCTTTACGGAGAAGCTATGGCGATGGCAATGGGCAAAATATATACGTTTGGACCAACTTTTAGAGCTGAAAAATCGAAAACCAGAAGACATTTATCCGAATTTTGGATGATAGAACCGGAAATAGCGTTTTGCGATATTTTTGAGAATATGGATTTAATAGAGCAGTTTTTACGGTACGTTGTTTTAGATGTAATAGAAAAAAGCAGTGAGGAATTGGCTATTTTAGAAAGAGATGTTGAAAAACTAAAAACAGTAGCAAAACCTTTTCCACGTGTTTCTTATGATGATGCTATTGAAATATTAAAAGGCCGTAAAGATGTTGACGGTAAAAACTCAATAGCTACACTAGAAGCTGATTTAGCTGGTGTGATTGAGCGAATTGCTGAAGTAAATGCAGAAATTACAGAACGTGAGGCGAAAATTGCCGCTGGCGGAATGAAAAAGGGCGAAGTAAACTTCAACCAAAATAAAATTGATAGCTTAAAACAAGAACTTAAGCAATTGGAAGAAGACCAACGTAATATTCCTACGTGGTTAAAATCTGCTCGTGATTTTGAATATGGAAACGATTTAGGTGGTAGCGACGAAACTGTACTTACTCGTTTGTTCGACAATCCAATAATGGTGTACGATTGGCCGCACGAAGTAAAAGCATTTTACATGAAACGTAATCCTGAAGATCCACGTTTTGCAAGAGGGGTAGATGTTTTAGCTCCTGAAGGTTATGGCGAAATTGTAGGTGGAGGAGAAAGAGAAACTAGCGAAGAGTGGCTGATTGAAAAAATTGAGGAACACAAACTTCCTTTAGATGTATTTCAATGGTATTTAGATTTACGTAGATATGGTTCTGTACCACATAGTGGCTTCGGTTTAGGCTTGGAACGTTTAGTAGCATGGATTTGCAAACTAGACCACGTTAGAGAAACTATTCCTTTCCCACGTTTTTACGGAAGATTGGAGCCGTAGGGGGGTTGATTGGGTCATTGGTAATTGGTTAATTTGGTATTTGAGCTTCGCTCATATATACAAAACTCAAAGCCAAATTCATTTGTATCACCTTAATTTCATTGTATGTACAGATCGATATTGCTAAATTTGCTATTCATTTATTTTGAAAGTTGAAGAACCCATATCAAGTTACGGACAGTTGGATTTGACTAAATCTTATACTTATCTCGATTATCTCAAATGGACATTTGATGAAAGGGTAGAATTGATAAAGGGGAAAATCTTAAAAATGTCACCTGCACCAAGCTGGAGACATCAAAACTTAAGTGGAAACCTCTATACGCTTTTCGAACACTATTTTAAAAAACATTCGTGCAAAGTATTTTATGCACCCATTGATGTGTGCCTGCCTATTCCAAATCAAAATAAAGCAAATACAGTAGTGCAACCTGACTTATGTATTTTATGTGATTTGAACAAATTGGATGATCACGGAATTATTGGCTCCCCTGACCTTATTGTAGAAATTCTCTCACCTGGAAACGTAAAACACGACCTAACCACTAAATTTAACCTGTATGAAGAAGCAGGAGTACCCGAATATTGGATTGTAGACTATGAAAACAAAAATCTAATAATATATTCACTAAAAAATAAAGAATACGCTGGTTCAAAAATTTATACTGAGTCTGAAACTGCTGCTAGCGTTTTGTTCCCGGAAATTGAAATAAGAATTTCGGACCTATTTGCGGGACTATAATTCTACGCTATATCCCTTTTTCATAAACAGCAAACTCAAATCCAAACTCGTTTACATCGCTTGCATTAAAAGATAGTGATTTTATTTTTTGCCAGTTTGTTAAATCTACTTCTGGGAAAAAGGTGTCAGCATCTTCTCTTGTGGTTTCTACATGTGAAATATACATTTTATCTAACAAACCTAACGACTGTTTGTAAATTTCGGCTCCGCCCAAAATAAATAGTTCCTCTTTTTGTTCTAACTTTTCGCCCAATGCAATAGCTTCTTTTAGCGAATGAACTACGAAAGCTCCAGCATGTGTATAATCTGCGTTTCTAGTAATGATAATGTTGGTTCTGTTTGGCAACGGCTTGCCTACGCTTTCAAACGACTTTCTACCATGAATAACTACATGCCCATCGGTTGTTTGCTTAAACAGTTTTAAATCATCTCTTATTTTCCAAAGTAATTGATTGTCTTTGCCAATGGCATTATTCTTCGCAATTGCTACAATTAAAGAGATGGTATTTTTCACGCTCCAAAGATAAGAAGTACAACCGAAAACTAAATTTTAAAGTATTGCATTAAAACCTTTATCCGTCAATCAACTTTCAGAATAATTTTACCCCTGTGCAATCCATCACCAAAATATTTTATTGCTTTTCCTGCCTCACTTAGCGGATAAGGACCATCAATTACAAGTTTAAGTCTACCACTTTTATACAATTTATGTAATTCCTCTACATCCTTATTTTGCTTAATTCCCAATACTTTCATATTGGCTTTACCCAATTTCATTCTAACTGCATATACCAAGAGTTTAATAAGATCTCCCCCAACCGTAACATATGTACCTGTTGGCTTTAACGATCGAGCAATATCTTTAGGATAACGCGTTGTTTTTGCATCAAAAATTAAATCATATTGTATTCCTGTGCGGGTAAAATCTACATCTCTGTAGTCAATAACTTCATCAAAACCCAAAGATTTCATCATTCCAAGCTTATCTCCCGTATCCACTCCAGTTACTTTACAATGAAGTGTTTTGGCAATTTGCATAGCAATAGTTCCAGCCCCACCTCCTGCTCCATTTATTAAAACATCGTCACGTTCTTTAATATTACCTAAATCAACTAATGATTGCCAAGCAAGCATACCAGCATGAGAAAGTGCAGCAGCTTCTTCAAAGCTCATCTCAGCAGGTTTTAAAATAACCGCTTTTTTATTTACCGCTACATACTCGGCCATACATCCCAATCCAAAATCAGACAAATCGCCGTACACCTCATCCCCCACCTTAAACTCGATAACTTTATTCCCAACTTGTTCTATTATTCCCGCATATTCTATACCCGGAATTTTGTTTTTCGGCTTGAATAAACCAAACATTAGTCTGTAAATAAAGGGTTTACCTGTTACAAAACTCCAATCAAAATCATTGACCGCGGCAGCTTTTACTTTAACTAAAACTTCGTCAGCATTAGGAGATGGCTTGGTGACCTCGAGGTATTTTAGATTTTCTGCATAGCCATATTTAGTAAAGTAAATTGCCTTCATAATTGGTGGTTTTTAATTGTTTGCCCAAAAATAGGTTTATAACAAAACGCTCTTACAATTATCAGATTAACAATGATTTGATTCGTTTAAAATAAACTAGTTTTCTTTACCAATCCCTGCTTCTACTCAAACCTGTGCAACTTAAATCTTACAGCTGAATACTATTAAAAAACGCTACCTAGCTATCCATAATTTCTGCGTTTTTATGCTACTATTATTTAAGATTTGAACGAAGTAAAACCCTTGACCTAAGTCTGTAATATCTAACTGTTGGGTAGCAAAATGCAAAGCTTCAGATTTTACTAATTCTCCTCTACTATTAAAAATATGTAAGGTATTATCGCTACTTTCATAATCAGCAATAGTCACGTTCAACACATTAGACACTGGATTTGGAAATAAAAATAGATTCTTTCCTTTTTCTAAAACAACTACGCCAGCACTCTCAGTATATTTTAAAATTACCCCGTTAGCTCCTACCGCATAACCTAAATCCTTATTTAAAAACTGAATACCACGGAGTTGTGTTTCAGCTAAGTCTTCCTCTTCCCAGGTCGCTCCTCCATCTTCAGATTTAATCATAAAACCTTTGCCAGAACTATCTACAGATAAAGCGTACACATTATTTAAATCAGCGTGGCTTATTTTAAAAATCATTGCATCGGTTTCAATTGGATTCCAAGTAGTTCCTCCATTGTTAGTGGTAAAAATTGTGGCATTACCGCCTGCCATAGGTTGGCCTCCAGCCAAGCCTATATTTTCAGTATAAAAACTAATACCCGAGCCCCACAAGGCATTGCTTAAGCCGAGTACAGTCCAATTTAATCCTCCATCTGTAGTTTTTAGTATTGTACCATTATTTACGGTTGCATAACCCACAGTTTCAGTCGGAAAACTAAAATAACTAATCCAACCTGTACCGGAATAAACTGCATCCCATGTTGTTCCGCCATTTGATGTTCGTACAATTGTGCTATTACCATACAAACTGTCAGCATACGCATAAAAACCAACGTTTTGGTTTACAAACCACATACCCCCACCTGTTTTGCTCGCGGGCAAGTTTATTTTAGACCAAGAGATTCCTCCATCAACTGTTTTAATCATTGATGCATAATCCTGAAAAAAACCACTCGCGGCATATCCAACATTTTCGTTTAAAAATTGAATACTTGCCAAACCTTGATTTACAACGGTATTTAGACCAACCCAAGTTGCACCCCCATTGACTGTTTTAAAGACTTGCCCATTGTCGCCACTGACATATCCAACATTAGTGTTTACAAATGTTACATCATAAAGATTACTGTCGAAATCTAACGTAAGTTTTGACCAAGATTGTGCTTGCAAAGCTGAGCTAATAAGCACAACAGCTAGTACAAGAGTGTAATGCAGCCTTTTCATTGTGTTATTGTTAAAATTAGTAACCAAAGTTAACTCAAAGTACCACAAGCTATTTCCTGCTAGTCTAAATCATATCAACCCCTGATAAAAATCATATTTAACCTGCGTTTTTTAACAATGTTATTTTTAATGTAGTTCCCTCACAATTTTACGATTCTGAACGCAAACCATAGTGCATCAAAAATCATTTAGAGAAATAACAAGTACTTTTGTAATACTAAATGCACAAAATTATACTCGCTCTTTCTATAGCCCTAGCGGCAGCCTCCTGCACAACTCAAAAAGTGGTTCGGCCGCTTCAAGAAGGAGAACAACAAATCTCTACCAACCTAGGAGGACCATTAATTGGATTTGCAGGAACCGTAATTCCAATACCGCTTACCTCTATAAATTATGCACGCGGATTATCCGATTCCCTAAGCATACACTGGGGCTTGCAAACTACATCATTACTGTATAAAACGCTGCAAGTAGACGCAGGTGCAACATACGGATTTTTTAAACCCGATGGATGGAAGCCCGGTTTATCTGCTAGTGCTTCGCTTAATTTTTTAGCCGATTTTAGAGAAGGAAATCCAAAACTTTACCCTCAACTAGATGCCAATGCTTATTGGGAGTATGGCAGCAATCATTTTATGTACCTTGGAGTAACCAATTGGATTGAATTCAGTAAAACAATGGCTGACGGACAAGAACAACGAAAACAAATTTTAAGCGGAATACAATTTGGAAACACCGTTAGTACCGAAAAATGGAATTATACCATTGAAAGTAAATGGCTTGCTCCTACCAGAAATACAACCAATTTAGTAGTGGATTATCGTACCTATAAGTTTAATGGAGAAAACAAAGGAGCCGTTGGCGTTTATATTGGCATTGCTCGCAAATTTTAAAAATTAAGAAAATGAAATTACATCACCTACTTTTTACAATAATTATATTCAGTTTAACCAGCTGTTTTGGTTTAGATGATAACCTTTTTAATCCCGACACAAGTATAACCGAATACCAGTTCGACCACTTTACGGGCAAGCAGGAAATTGAAGTTGGAAACTACGCAATTGAGGATAGTTTAATTCACCTATTTACATTGGACGTAGGCAATGCTGGCGAAAAAATTTATGCAGTTTATATCGGCGACACCAATCGGATAAACACGGATTCGATTATAGTTTATTGCCATGGAAATGCAGGCCATATGGATTATTATTGGCCAAGAGCAAAATTACTCGGCAATGTAAATGGAACCAACAACTATGGTGTGCTTATGATGGACTATCGCGGCTACGGAATAAGCCAAGGTAAACCAAGTGAAGAAAATATGTATGAGGACGTGGATGCCTGCATAGTTTGGCTAAAAAACAAGGGTCTAACTAATGACCGCTTTTTTATGTACGGTTTTAGTTTGGGAGCTGCTGCAGCGTGCGAATTAACCGCCAACCCACGAAGTTTAACTGCTTCTAAATTATTACTTGAAAGTCCGTTTGCAAGTGCGGCCACACTTATACAAGAAGGTAGCGGCCTATCTCTACCATCTACTTATTTTGTAGATTTAAAAGTAGATAACGCACAGGAAATCAAGAAAATACAACAACCTTTTTATTGGATACACGGCGAGGATGATGATTTTTTAGAAATTGACATGAATGGCCAAGTTATTTACAACAACTACCAAGGAGTTTACAAAGAAGCTCACAGAATACCTGAAGCAGTGCACAATAACGTACCCAAAATTATGGGTTATGCCGAATACATAGAAAGTGTAGGAACGTTTATTAGAAGATAGATTGAAACACTTTACACAATCCTTTAAAAACGAAGCCTCTGTATACCGAATAGACGCAGAAAACTGCGATAAACTGATTTATGTGTTGCACGGATACGGGCAATTGGCAAAATACTTTATTCAAAAGTTTAAACCTCTTTTAGCCCAAGGATTCACCGTAATTGCTCCTGAAGGATTACACCGATTTTACTTGCAAGGCACAAGCGGACGAGTCGGTGCTAGTTGGATGACAAAGGAAAACCGCGAGTTGGATATTGCGAATTATATAACTTACCTAAATGCTTTGCACGAAGAAATAGCCCAAGAAAAAAAGTGGAAACAGGTGATAGTTTTAGGTTTTAGTCAGGGAGTTGCTACGGCATTTCGATGGATTGCAGAAGGCCAGATAAATCCAGACCAGTTTTTGCTTTGCAGTGGTATGATTCCGCCTGATGTAAACTTGGAAGAATCCAATTCTAAATTTTCAGCAATAGAAATGACTTATTTCTCGGGAACCAATGATCCATACAAAACCGAAGAAGCTGTAACGCACTTTCAACAGCGAATCACACAACTACCCTTTCCAATAAAAATGGTAGAGTTTGAAGGTGTGCATGAGGTGAATATGGAGGCAGTTTTAGCTGAGATATAGGATGTAGGATTTAAGACTTATGACTTTATTCTCAATAACAGAATTGTTAGTTACAAAATGACTGAGTATTAAATAAATGAATACAATCTAAGATTGACGAATTGTCTGCACACGCATAGGTTTTCAGTTTGTTTTATACGAACTTTGCCTATTCAATGAAAAACTTAACACTTCTACTCATAGTTCTAAGTCTTTTAAGTTGCGACAAAGAAGTAGTAAAAAACTCGGCTCAAATTACTGGGCCAGATTATAGAATGTGTGCTTGCTGTGGTGGATGGTTTATCGAAATTGATGATACAACCTACCGGTTTTACGAACTCCCTAAATCAAGTTCGATTGATCTGGAGAACGAAACCTTTCCGTTGGAGGTAACCGTAAAATGGAAAAAGACAGAAAATGCGTGTATGAGCGATTTGATTGATATTGAGAAAATTACGAAGGAGTAATAAGTACAAATGAATACCCTTTCGAGAATAGAAGACTTCGATTTACCCTAAAAATGGTGAGGTGCACTGGTTGAATGCTGAGGCGGTGTTGACTAAGATATATGAAGTATGATTTAAGACGTACGTAATTATTAAAACACTAAGGCACTAAGGTTTTTTGTTCATACCCATAACCAATTGGTAATCAAAATACTAATTCAAAAATTCGCTAT
>Ga0102814_10001375_pt1 | contig 17224 bp, 13 predicted proteins | sample ColrivemetaGS741_FD_79112 | JGI IMG/M metagenome (GOLD analysis project Ga0102814, IMG submission 79112) | Estuarine microbial communities from the Columbia River estuary - Flood tide ETM metaG S.741 | ecosystem: Environmental > Aquatic > Marine > Intertidal zone > Estuary | place: USA... | reverse complement strand
GGTTAAAATATTTTTCATAATTCTATTTCTGAATAATTACTTAGCATATAAAATTTAGTATGATAAGTAATTAAAATATAAATTATAGAGATTTGTTTTTTATAATTATTTCTGTAAGCTTATCAACTTTTGCTTCAACAGACTCTAATCTGGCTTCCGATTCTTTAAATTTAGTTTCAAAACGTTTCAAGATATTTAAGTAATCGCCATTATGTACACCAACTACCGTATTAACCATTTTTGGTCCGTTTTCTAGGTTGGCATCCCAAGAACGCCCAACAGCATGTTTAAAATCTTCAAGAGTCATGTCTTTAGGGCTCACAGCGATACCAAAACCCTTTATAACTCCTTTACCAACAATATAATCTCCAGATACAACTGCCCCCATCACTTTTACAGGTATTTGTCCCATAAAAGCAATATTATTTCCTAAATAAGTTTTTCCTTCTGCAGGAATATTTCCTAATACAATGGGTCTATGTGAAACTGCCATAACCTGTTCTGCACCCGTTAAATCTTTAGTTATTTTACCTCCTATTACAGCAACAACATCTCCTGTACTAATTTTTTCATTGGTATCAAGTCTTTCTAGCCATTCAGCATAATCACCATTACCTGAACTGTATTCTACACCAATTTCATAATATGATTTCCCAATTTTTGAACTTCTTACCTTAATTTCAGAAAGTAATTTTGTTTTATCCAAACCTCGCACAGAATTTATCAATTCATAAAAGAAAGTTGTATCAAAATAATCTTGAACCCAATCTGTAAGTGAAGATGCTTTAATAGCTCCCACATGGTCATCATTTACATCTGTAAATTCAATATATACATTTTCATTGGACAATGGATTATTGAAGTCATTTAAGTCTAAAGTTGGGAAACTAAATGGTTGACCAATATTTTTACATCCAAAATCTAGCTTTCCTATACAATAGTACTCACCCTCATCCCATTCATCATTTGCGCCTTTATCGCCGTAAGTGCAAATTTCACTAAAAACATCAAGAGTCTCAATAACTGGATCAACAGCTTTTGTAATTAACAAGTTTACTACATTATTCCCAATAGAACAGGCACTTGCTGCGATTTGTACAAACATTTCCGCAGCTTCCTCAACACTTGGAATCGCTAAATCAAACATGAAATTAATATCGGCTGGGTTTAAATCCCCATCTAATAAACCTTTAATACTATTTAATTCATCAAGTTCAATTTCACCAACCCATTTTTTTAGTAATTCTGTATCTACTTCTTTTAACTTCACATTATTCTTAATTCCCTTTTTTCCTAATCTAATTTTAATCCCATCACCATTTCCTGTATTAATATTTTCAAAAGTGGCGACGTAATTAAGACTGTCTGCCTTTACATTTAATCCGCTGGTTTCAATCCTCTCAAAATTAGAAATCCCGGTAACGTTTAAATTATTATTTATTAATGTTTCTCCTTCTACATTTAAAGTATTATTAATAAGTGTTTCTCCCTGTACATTTAAAGTATTATTTAAATTTGTATTGCCGTCTACTGTTAAATCGGCATAAAAAACGGCATTTCCTCCAACATCTAAACCACCATCAAAACTTACAACGCCTTCTACCGTTAAATCACCAGTTAACAACGTCGGACTTTGATTGTTTACAGTTAAAGCACTATTTAAATTGGTAACACCATCCACATCTAATGTTGAAGTCGCAACAATTTCTCTGTGTTTTACATATGGAATGTATGTTAATTGTTGGCTACTGAACTCAACCATACCATTACCATCATTTAAATCTATTTCAACCGTTAGCAATTTTTCATCACTCCAGTAAATTTGACTAAAAGCACCAATAGATGGTCTTCCTTGTCCTATCGTCAAATTTATCATTCCATAAGGATCTGTTGTAGTGCTATGTGTTTCCTGATACTCGTTGCTATTCGTATTATCAATAATAGTAAATCTTACTTCTAGTGCTACACTTGGTAAATTATTAGAAGGAATATCTACTCCAGGAATTTCATTTGGGTTATTATCAATAATTACAGCTTGATAGGTTATTCCATCGGTTTGAGAAAAGCCTAAAAGACTAAAAAAAGCTAGTGCAAAACTTAATAAAATTGATTTCATAATATTATATTATTGGTTGGTTGGTTGGTTGGTTGGTTTAAAAATCGCAATTACAACTTGGTAGACTAATTATAAATCCTATTCCAAATTGATGTGTATTTAATTTTAATGTTTCTTCATTTTTTCCACTATTTAGTAGCATGGTTTTGCCATAGGTATAATTAGCAAAAAGGGCCGTATTTCTTGAAATAGGGTACTGCATACCTAAACTTCCTCTTACAAAAAAAATATTGTTGTTAAATTCATCTTCCCCGACCAAATCATAAACTTGTTTATTTATGGTTTGATTTCCTCTTATTAAAAATTCTTCTGCAATCGAACCTTTAAAATAAAACGTAAAATCGCGCGTTTGAAACAGCTTGATATCCAGTCCTGCATTTATTCCTAAATAAGTAACATCCCATTCAAAATAATTATCTAACGTTCTATCGCTGCCTACAGCGCCATAACCACTAAGCGTAGCTCCTATGGATATAAAAAGTGTTTTATCTAGATTTAAATTATCGCGATAACCCATCCCAAAATAATTATTAGATTCAGACAAAAGATTATCTAAAGATTGCCCCTGTGAGTTTTTATAATCGAAAGACGATATTGTAGCACCATATTCAACATACAACTGCTGACCATAAGTTGCCATACTCATTGCTAAAATGAGAATAATTACTAATTTTTTATTCATACTAACGTTTAATAATTTTAGCGTTTAGAACTTTCGAACGCATTTGAATTTTTAGAAAATAACTACCTGCACTTAAATTGAATAAATCTAAAGTTATAGATTGAATCGGGTTATATTCCTGAGTCATAACAATTCTACCTAAAACATCATAAAGCACCAAATTAAAAACATCGATTATAGGTTCGTCGAAACGTACTTCTATCTGATTTAAAAATGGATTTGGAAAAATTAACGCTTTTATTGAAGCATTCGAACCTTTAAAGAATACAGAAGTTGATACCGGTTGCAAAAAACCCTGCCTAAGCAAATGATTATTTGCACTAAAAGTATTAATTATACTTGCTTGCCCAATACTTTCTAGTATATAGTAACTTTTATTATTTGCATATACTACATGAGAGGACCCCTGATTTGCTAACGTTTGTTTTTTTAAAATTTGTGAATTCCCTAGTTGGAAAATTAGAAACAACAATAAAAAGGGTAAGTAATTTTTTATCATACATTGGTTTTGGTCGGGAGCGAATTTAAAGCGATACTTTTTATAAATCAAATAATATCCTTTAAAACCATAATTAAACTTTTAACGGTATTTATACTTTAACATAAATTTGCATGAAATAGTTTTAAATGTTTACAAAACTCAATCTTATTTTATTTAATTTTACACTCTAAATATTTTATTTGGTGATAGACTTCCTGTTAACAAGTGATGCTATAATGGCACTCTTAACTTTAACTTTTTTAGAAATAATTTTGGGTATAGATAATATTGTATTTATATCTATTGCTGCAAATAAACTTCCTGAACATCAGCAAGCGAAAGCGACTACAATTGGTTTACTTATGGCAATGATACAGCGTATTGTGCTATTGTTTTTTGTAACATTTTTAATTGGGTTGAAAGAACCATTTTACAATATTGAATTGTCTTGGTTACAAATAGCCGTAAGTTGGCAAGCTATTATATTATTTGTTGGCGGACTATTTTTAATTTATAAAAGCACTTCTGAAATTCATGAAAAAGTTGAAAAACCCTTTCACGACGAAAAAGCATTAGAAGGAAAAAAAATAAAAAGCTTAACACAAGCTATTATCCAAATTTTGATAATCGATTTTATATTCTCTATAGATTCCATTTTAACAGCAGTTGGAATGACAAATGGATTGCATCCAAACCACAACTACAACTTGGTTTTAATGATTATAGCTGTTGTAATATCTATAATTGTAATGATTGGTTTTGCGAACCCTATTCGTAAATTTATTAACGAACACCCAAGTATGCAACTCCTAGGTTTATCCTTTTTAATTTTAATTGGTTTTATGCTAATTACAGAGTCTGCACATTTATCGAACACCGAATTATTTGGAAACACTGTTGGTGCCATACCAAAAGGCTATCTATATTTTGCTATAGCATTTTCGCTGTTTGTTGAATTTTTAAACTTTAGAATTGAAGCAAAGAAAAAGTCTAGCTTAAAACGTAAAGAATCATCACCTAAATAAAAACTGAAAGTCAATAATTTAATTATTTCTATTCCCTTTAAAAATACGATATAAATAATAAGCTATCAAAGCTAGTAGTACTATAATTATGAGCCTAAAAACCATAGTGCGAAGTATTAAAATAATTTAGTTTGTCCTTTAGTATCTAAACTATCATCATCGTCTTCTTCATCTTCATCATCTGATTCTGATTTAATTTGATTTTGCTTTTTGTTGCCAGCATTTTTGCCATTATCTATAGAAATATCTTCCTCATCTACCACCTCTAAATCTTCTGCATGTATTTCTGCTGGAGCTTCATAGGGGAGCGGGTCTAATAAATTAATTTGATTAACCTTATCTTTAGTTAATTGGTTTCCTAAAGCATTAATCCCTTTTATAGAAATAAATGCTTCTAAATTTAAAAGCAAATTATCTTTTCTATCGACTCCTCGTTCTTTAGTAAATTCTACTTCAACCATTGGAATCCAATCAGTAGACACTATTTCTAAATTAGATTTATCATGACCTGTAATAAAACTCTCTTCTTTATTTTTGTTTTCAATCAAGAATCGTTTTACAAAATAGCGCTCTTTTTCTCCATCAAAATAAATAGCTGAAATAGGTTTTTTAGGAATCCATTTTTCCATCACAATCATATCGCTGTCAAAATGCGTAGTTACTTCTGGAATTATGGTTTTTGCATTACCTTTTTGATTGATAATTAATATTCTGTCTTCACCTCTAAATTCCCCAACTAATTCACCTCTGCCATCTACATTTAATCTCTGTACAGCCTCATCAAACCAAATTTTACGAGGTTTTAATGTTGAAATACCCTTCTCTTTTAATTCGATTTTTTTAATGGAATATTTAGTAACCAGATTTCCTTTGGAGTTTCGACCTTTTATTATAATATCGGCAAAATCAATATCCCACTTCAATTTTTTAATACTTCCTGCCTGACGAAGTATTATAGTGACAACTTCAGCTTCTCCATTTGGGTTTGCTGAAAAATACGATACTACCGAGCCTTTACTGCCATTGGTTAAATCGTACTCTTTATCTCGTGTAATACTGGTTACAGCAAAGCGTTTAATATAAGACGGCCCACTTTTACCATCACGATAAATCATGTTATAAATGGTACGATTATCCTTTTTGTCGAATACTTCAACGTTAATTATATCTTTACCAATAAAGGTTTTTGAATCCACCTTCGTAATCATCATTTTACCTTCTTTCGTAAACACAATAATATCATCTATATCACTGCAATCGCAAACGTATTCGTCTTTACGCAATGACGTACCAACAAAACCTTCTTCTCTATTTACATAGAGTTTCGTATTTCGTATAATTACTTTAGTAGCATCAACGTCATCAAAAGTTCTTATTTCTGTTTTACGCTCACGTCCAGCTCCATAATCTTTTTTAAGTCTTGTAAAGAATGCTATGGCGTAAACTATAAGATTTGCTAAATGGTGCTTTACTTCGGCAATTTGTTCTTCTAATGCATCTATTTTTTGTTGTGCTTTATCAATATCAAATTTTGAAATTCGCTTGATTTTAATTTCGGTTAACCGCTCAATATCTTCAACGGTAATGGCACGTTTTAAATGTTTAATATGTGGTTTCAGACCTTTATCAATAGCGCTTATAACACCTTCCCAGGTTTCCTCTTCTTCAATATCGCGATAAATACGATTTTCAATAAAAATACGTTCCAAAGATGCAAAATGCCATTGTTCTTCAAATTCGTCTAACCGAATCTCTAATTCTTGCTTTAATAGTTGAACGGTATTATCTGTGGAGCGACGCAACATTTCTGTAACACCAACAAACAAAGGTTTATTATCTTCGATAACACAACCTAATGGAGAAATAGACGATTCGCAGGTTGTAAAAGCATACAAAGCATCGATGGTTTTATCTGGCGATAATCCTGAAGGTAAATGAATTAAAATTTCAACCTCTGCGGCTGTATTATCTTCAATCTTCTTTATTTTAATTTTCCCTTTATCATTCGCTTTTAAAACAGAGTCTATAAGTGATGATGTTGTTGTTCCAAAAGGAATTTCAGTTATAACAAGTGTGTTTTTGTCTAACTGTGATATTTTAGCTCGAACGCGAACGCGCCCACCTCTTAATCCATCATTATAATTAGAAAAATCTGCAATACCTGCCGTTGGGAAATCTGGCAATATTGTAAAACGTTTTCCTTGTAAATGCTTAATGGAAGCATCTATAAGTTCGATAAAATTATGAGGTAATATTTTTGTTGAAAGACCTACTGCAATCCCTTCGCCACCTTGTGCCAATAACAACGGAAACATTACGGGCAGGTTAATAGGTTCTTTTCTACGGCCATCATAAGATGATTGCCATTCTGTTATTTTTGGATTATAAACAACATCTAAGGCAAATTTTGATAAGCGCGCTTCAATATAACGGGATGCTGCAGCACTATCTCCAGTCAGTATATTTCCCCAGTTACCCTGAGTATCTATTAGTAAATCTTTCTGACCAATTTGCACCATGGCATCAGCAATACTAGCATCTCCATGAGGATGGTATTGCATAGTATGTCCAACAATATTTGCTACTTTGCTATAACGCCCATCATCTAAATCTTTCATAGAATGCATGATACGGCGTTGCACGGGTTTAAATCCGTCTTCAATAGCAGGAACCGCACGTTCTAATATAACGTACGATGCATAATCTAAAAACCAATCTTTATACATACCCGTAATACGGGTTATGGTTTCTTTTGGCTCGTCTTGTTCGTTAATTAAATCGTCACCTTCTTCAATCATTAATTGATCCTATTTTTTTGGCTTTCCGCTTAATGTTACCCTTCCTTTTTTATTAAGCCTGTGTACTTGTTCACTACTTGTATGAACATGTAAATATTCATAAGACCTTCTTTCCTCTTTTATTTTACTCTTACTATATAACATATTAGTTTTGTTTAAAAATTCTCAAATTAAGTGATTAAACGCTTGTTTTATTTAACTTTTTTTAAAGTATAAATTTAATCATTTTTCACTTAATTCTGTTTTAACTTTGATAAAAATAGTCGCGTAATTTTATAAATAGATGAATTAAATTTATAATGCTTTATAGGTCATTAATCTACAATATCTAACTCTACTTTCAAATTATCGATTATAAATTCTTGACGTGTTGGTGTATTTTTACCCATATAAAATGACAATAAATCTTCAATAGACATATTATCATCAAGCATAACAGGATCGAGGCGAATATTTTCTCCAATAAAATGTACAAATTCATCTGGTGAAATTTCACCAAGTCCTTTAAATCGAGTTATTTCTGGTTTTGGTTTTAACTTTTCAATGGCATTTCTTCTTTCTTCTTCCGAATAACAATATATGGTTTCCTTTTTATTTCTTACACGGAATAATGGTGTTTGCAAAATATACAAATGCCCTTCTTTTATTACTTCTGGGAAGAACTGAAGAAAAAATGTGATTAACAATAAACGAATATGCATCCCATCGACATCGGCATCAGTAGCTATAACCACATTGTTATAACGTAAATCTTCCAAAGACTCTTCAATATTAAGAGCGGCTTGTAATAAATTGAATTCTTCGTTTTCGTAAACAATTTTCTTAGACAAACCATAACAATTTAAAGGTTTTCCTTTTAAACTAAAAACCGCCTGGGTGTTTACATCGCGCGATTTGGTTATGCTTCCCGATGCCGAATCTCCCTCAGTAATAAATAAGGTTGACTCTAAACTGCGATCATTTTTTGTGTCGCCAAAATGCACGCGGCAATCACGAAGTTTTTTATTATGAAGATTCGCAGATTTAGCGCGGTCTTTTGCCAGTTTTCTAATACCAGAAAGCTCTTTTCGCTCGCGTTCTGCCTGAAGAATTTTTCGCTGAATCTTTTCAGCAGTATCTGGGTTTTTATGTAAGAAGTTATCTAAATACGTTTTTAAAAAATCGGATATATAAGTTCTAACTGTTGGCAAATCGCCGCCCATATCGGTTGAACCCAATTTAGTTTTTGTCTGACTTTCAAAAACAGGTTCCATTACTTTTATAGCAACAGCACTTACAATGGATTTTCTAATGTCAGATGGATCGAAATTCTTCCCATAAAATTCTCGTATGGTTTTTACTAAAGCCTCTCTAAATGCATTTAAATGTGTCCCCCCTTGTGTCGTATTTTGTCCGTTTACAAAAGAATGATACTCTTCGCTATATTGGGTCTTACTATGTGTTAAAGCAACTTCTATGTCTTCACCTTTTAAATGAATTATTGGGTATAATCTATCTGATTCATTAATATTTTCAGACAACAAATCTTTTAAACCGTTTTCACTAAAATATTTTTCACCATTAAAAACTATGGTTAAACCTGTGTTTAAGTACACATAATTTTTAAGCATTTTAATGATGTATTCATTTCTATATTTATAATTCTTAAAAATGATATCATCTGGTATGAAAGACACTTTAGTACCTTTTCGTCGTGTTGAATCGTCTAATAAATCCTGGTTGATTAAATTACCCTGTTCAAATTCTGCAGAAGCTGATTTATTGTCGCGAGTAGATTCAACTCTAAAAAACGAAGACAAAGCGTTAACCGCTTTTGTTCCTACCCCATTTAATCCTACCGATTTTTTGAAAGCTTTTGAGTCGTATTTTCCACCGGTATTCATTTTAGAAACCACGTCAACCACTTTTCCTAATGGAATACCACGACCATAATCGCGAACCGTAACTTTATTCCCTTGAATAGAAATTTCAATGGTTTTACCGGCTCCCATGACATACTCATCTATAGAGTTATCTAAAACCTCTTTAATTAAGATGTAAATTCCGTCATCGGGAGAAGAACCATCACCAAGTTTACCAATATACATCCCTGGTCGCATACGTATATGCTCTTTCCAGTCTAATGAACGTATATTGTCTTCGGTATAATTGGATAATTCAGCCATAGATTTGAGTAAAATTTAATGCGCGGACGCTAATATAATACAACCCGATAAAAAAAGAAACTGCCTTCACACAAAGTAATTAACAATATAAAATCTTTTTGTTGAGAACCCGAAATTACTAGATCTTTTCTTTTTTTATAGAGACCAATAAGATACCAAAAATTACGACCAAAGCACCAAATAATTGTAATAATGTTAGCACTTCGTTCAAGAAAATAGCAGCTAAAATAATAGTTGAAATGGGTCCAAAACCAGCAATTATTGCAAAATTTGAAGAACTTATTCTGTTTATAGATTCTGACACCAAAAACGATGGAATAACAGTGGCAAAAATAGCGATTAAAAACCCTAACAGATACACTTCCTTTTCAAGACCAAAAATATCAACTTTTGAAAATAATCCGAAATGTATAAATACACAAAAACAGGAAATAATCATAGCATACGAAGTGAATTTTACCACTCCAAATTTTGGTATGAGCCAACCGCTACCAACTAAATAAATAGCATATGTTATAGCGCATAGTAAAATATAAAATCCTCCTAAATAGGTGTCGTTTCCAGATATAACAACCTCCCCAAAAAAAGCAATAAAAATTCCAATATAAGTTAAAAATATTGCCAGTGCCTGAACTGACGTTATTGGTTTCTTAAGAAATAATTTGTTTAAAACAATTATTATGGTCGGGTATAGAAATAAAATGATACGCTCTAAACTTGCTTTGATATAATGTAACCCTAAAAAGTCGAAATAACTAGATAAATAATAGCCAACAATTCCAAAGAACAGCACCCAGACATAATCGTTTTTTTTTATTTTATAATGGCTTTCTTTTCTACTGTAAATTATGGCTATAACAACATAAAACGGAAAGGAAAACAGCATTCGCAACAATAAAAGACTTAACGCATCTACTTGATATTGGTATGCGAGTTTCACCATGACGGCTTTAGAAGAAAACAAAACAATCCCTAAAACCCCTATTAAAATTCCTGAAATAAACTTCTTTTTGGAATGCATTAAGCAAATATAAATTATGTGAACTCAGTAACTTTAAAATGTAGAAGAAATGCTATAGTTCAGGTTAAAAACTATATTATAATGCAAAAGACTCTGCTCGTTCTTTTAAAAACCTATTTCTATTCAACAAAAGAGTAGTCATATATTTTTTTAAAAACAATTTATTGGCTAAATGACCAAATATTCCAAAAGGAGACTCAAAATAAAACTTATCAATCATTATTGTTTTATTTTCATATTCACTGAAAATATGTTCGTGTCTAAAAGATTTAAACGCACCAAACACCATCTTATCCACAAAATAATTTGGGGACTCAAATTCAGTTATTTTAGAAGTTAAATGCTGAACATACCCAAAATGCATTGCCTCCCAGCTTACCCATTCTCCCAATCCTATTAATCCGGACATTTTTCCTGCAATAGCAATTTCCCCAGAATACTTTAACGATTCTTGATGTATATCAATATTTCTTGCTAAATCAAAACATGATTTAGCATCAGCTTTAATTAAGGTTTCAATTTCAATAAGAGGCATTATAAAATAATTTGGGGTATTTATATTACAAAACAGTCACTAAAATACAAATTTACCTACAAATATTTCATATTCTAAATAAAATATGACATAAAAAAAATTAATTTATCCCTTTTATCGATAAATCAATCTTAAAATATGACGGCATTAAAATTATACATTAAACAAGAAATGCATTATGTCACCATCTTTAACTATATAGCTTTTTCCCTCAACGCGCATTTTCCCAGCTTCTTTTACTTTGGCTTCGCTACCAAAAGAAACATAGTCATTATAAGCAATAACTTCAGCGCGAATAAACCCTTTTTCAAAATCGGTATGAATAACACCAGCTGCTTGAGGTGCAGTAGCTCCAATGTCGATAGTCCATGCACGAACTTCTTTAACACCCGCCGTAAAATATGTTTGCTGTTTTAACAATTTATACGCTGCACGAATTAACTTTGCTGATCCCGCTTCTTCTAAACCTATATCTTGCAAAAACATTTGACGCTCTTCGTAATCGTCCAGCTCATTAATATCAGCTTCGGTACCAACTGCCAGTACTAGAACTTCAGCTTTTTCATCTTTAACAGCTTCCTTTACTAAATCAACATATTTATTTCCAGAAACCGCAGATCCTTCGTCAACATTACAAACGTACATGACAGGTTTTTCAGTAATGAATTGTGAAGGCTTTACAAAATCTTCATAATCATCTTCGGTAAACTCTAATGCACGTATAGAAACACCCGCTTCCAAGTTTTCTTTTATTCTTAATAAAACAACTTCTTCTTTTTGGGCGTCTTTATTACCAGTTTTAGCGGCACGTTTTACTTTATCAAGCTTTTTATCGACGGTTTCCAAGTCTTTAAGCTGTAATTCCATATCGATGGTTTCTTTATCTCGAATTGGATTTATATTGCCATCAACATGAATAATATTATCATTATCAAAACAGCGCAATACATGTAAAATAGCATCGGTTTCACGAATATTTGCTAAAAACTGGTTTCCTAAACCTTCACCCTTACTAGCTCCTTTCACCAATCCCGCTATATCCACAATCTCTACAGTTGCAGGTTGTACACGTACCGGTTTTACTAGTTCTTCTAATTTTTCCAAACGTTTATCTGGCACATTTACCACACCAATATTTGGTTCGATAGTACAAAACGGAAAGTTTGCACTTTGCGCTTTGGCGTTAGACAAACAATTAAACAACGTTGATTTACCTACGTTTGGCAATCCTACAATTCCTGCTTTCATGAAACTTATTATGTTATTTTAAGGCTGCAAATATAAACTATATAAAGAGTATTATATAATTTATATCGAAAATAGATTTGTTACACTTTATGTACGAAAAATGTCGTTTTATTAAATAATCCTCAAAATTTTATGCACAACCCTTTCTATTTTGTTTCGTTTTAACATATATTAGCTTAACTAACTCAAAAAATAATAATAAAATGAAACACATTTACCTATTAATACTAGTACTTTTTAGTATTAATTTATCCCTCGCACAAACTGTAACAGGTGTCATTTCAGACGCCTCCGGAATACCTCTTGGAGGTGTTAATGTTATAGAAAAAGGAACAAACAACGGCGTTGTTTCAGATTTTGACGGAAAATTTATGATTAACATTAATGGAGATTCTAAATTAATTTTTAGCTCCGTTGGCTTCAATTCAAAAGAAGTTGCAGTTAACAATCAAACTATAATTAATGTCACTTTACAAGAAGGTGTTAGCCTTGATGAAGTTATTTTAGTAGGATCTCGTAACTCGAAAAGAACAGCGACAGACACTGCAGTACCGGTAGATATTTTAGATGTTGCGAGCATTGCTTCAACAACTGGTAAGGTAGAGGTAAGCGAAATTCTACAATATGCAGCGCCATCATTTAATGCAAGTAAGCAATCTGGTTCAGATGGTGCAGATCATATTGTCCCAGCATCTTTACGTGGTTTGGGTCCAGATCAAACTTTAGTTTTAATTAATGGAAAAAGAAGGCATCAATCATCCCTTGTTAACGTTTTTGGAACAAGAGGTCGTGGCAATTCTGGAACCGACTTAAATGCGATTCCTGCAAATGCGATTAAAAGAATTGAAGTATTAAGAGATGGTGCTTCTGCACAATATGGCTCTGATGCCATTGCTGGTGTTATAAATATTGTTTTAAAAGACAATACAGATGGCTTTTCGGGTGGTATAACTTATGGCGCTTACAGCACTGCCATTGGTGAAGGCTGGGAAGATGCCACTGGCGAAACCCTAAATAACGTTGAAGGTAAAAACAGACTTGATGGCAAAGACAAAAGATTTGATGGTGCTACCGTTAAAATCGATGCTAATTACGGTGTTTCTTTAAACGATAAAGGAGGTTATATTAATTTTACTACTGAATTTTTAACTCGAGAAAACACTTTACGCCCTGGTTTTGCATGGAGAAAAGGGTATGGCAGCGCAGGTGTTGATGGTTTTAGTTTTATGATCAATTCTTCCTTACCTATCAACGATAATACAGAAGTTTATGCTTTTGGAGGCAGAAATTACAGAGACACAAATGCCAATGCTTTTTCAAGAGATGGTTTTGCAGATGGAGATAACAGATCTGTACCAAGTCTGTATCCAAATGGTTTTACTCCTCGAATCACATCAAATATCACAGATGTCTCTGTATCTACAGGTATAAGACATAAAATGGATAATGGATGGGATGTAGATTTTAATAATACTTACGGAAAAAATAATTTTCATTATTTCGTTAAAGGAAGTAATAATGCGTCTATGCAAGATGCATCCCCTACAGATTTTGATGGCGGTGGACATTCTCTTTCTCAAAATACAACGGGATTAGAATTTAATAAATATTTAGATGATGTTGCAGCTGGATTAAGTTTAGCTTTTGGTTTTGAATATAGAACTGAAAATTTCGGCATATTTTCTGGTGAAGCCCCTTCTTATGGACTTTACGACGTTAATGGTGTGCTAATTACAAATCCTGCAAATCAAACCGTAGCTTTTGATTCTAATGGTGATGATTTACCAGGAGGTTCTCAAGGGTTTCCAGGATATAGTCCAGCTAATGAAGTTGACAGAAGCAGAACCAATTATGGTATTTTTTTAGATACAGAATTAAATGTAAGTGAAGCATTTATGCTTGCTGCCGCAGTGAGATATGAAAATTATAGCGATTTTGGTAGTACTGTAAATGGAAAACTGGCAAGTAGATTGAAAATTAGTGATGATTTCAGCTTAAGAGGGTCTATTTCTACAGGATTTCGCGCACCTTCACTTGCTCAATTATATTATAATTTAATATTTAATAATATCGTTGCTGGAACATCTGTTCCATCATTATTATCAGCTAATAACAGTACGGTTACAAAAGCCTTTGGTATTGGACAATTAAATGAAGAAAAAGCCTTTAATGCGAGTATTGGTTTTACTTTTAAAAAAGGTGGTTTTACCGCTACTGTTGATGCCTATTCAATTTCTGTTGATGATCGTATTATCTTAACAGACAACTTTACAGACCAAGCTATATTAGGGCCTTTAAATGTTGATGCAGCACAGTTTTTCGCGAATGGCGTAGACACAAAAACGACTGGTGTAGATATTGTTTTAGGATACGATACCCATGTTGGTAAAACGGGTTTAATAAAAGTTGCCTTAATTGGTAACACCAATAAATTAGACATCAAGAAAATACATAACGGTAATCTTAATGAATTTACATTCTTCGGACCATTTTCTCAAGCGTATTTAAAAGCAGCTGCTCCAGACTACAAGTTTGGTTTAAATCTTGGATATTCTTGTAGCAAGTTTGATGCAAATATGTCGTTAACACAATTTAGTGACGTAACTATTCAAGATTTTCAATGGGTAGATTCGCCAGCAACAACTCAAGCAGAAGCAGATGCTTTATATCCTGTGGCAACAGATATTTATAAAGCTTCACTAGTTGTTGACTTAAGCTTAGGGTATAACATAACCGATAAAGTGAAATTCAGTTTAGGTGCAAACAATTTATTTAATAAGTACCCAACACCTCAATTTGATGGCTGGACAGATCAAGGTGGTTTAGCCGATTCTGTACAAATGGGATCTGATGGAACTTATGTTTTTGGTAGATTAAACTTTAGTTTCTAAAAACAATTCAAAAATAATGATATTAAAACCGAGCATAATTGCTCGGTTTTTTTGTTTTATACTGTAACAATTACTGTTCTAAATCGTTTATAAAGTTGAAAACACCCATCATGAAAAACATATTTATAACCTTAAGTATTCTATTAAGTTTTGCATCAATTAATTCCCAAAATATCACAGCAAAAATAATTGATAAAAACACAAAAAAAGCGATTCCGTTCGCTACCATAAAAACAGGAGAATATAGCGGCGTGATTTCTAATGAGGAAGGTTATTTTAATTTAAATACTGATGTTGGTAACTTAAGCCCCATCACCATTTCATGTATGGGTTACAAAAGCAAAACGATTACCGTTGAAACTATTAAAATTTCAAATTTTATTATTCCTCTAGAAGAATCAGTCAATCAATTAAAGGAAGTTTATATAAGTAACAAAAAACCAAATGCCGACGAAATCATTGCCAAAGTAAGGATGAAAATAAATGAGAATTACGATTTTAAACTTAATAAATACAATATATTTTACCGAGCTACAGATTATGCCGATTTTAAAAGTTTAGATTTTGAAATTGAAAAAGCGTCGCATGTAAGCACAAAGAATATAAACAAAGTGAATTATAGTTTAGATTCGCTTTCAAAACATGTTATTGCTAGTAAAATCATTCAGTTTTCAGATTATAAAGGGGAATTTATACAATTTGATAAAGACAGTAGTAAATTGGTGGTTGCTAGAGCCACTAAACTTATTGACCATAAAAAGGATTTTTCAATTGATAAAGTACAAGAAAGAGTTCAAGAGCTAATGCTTAAATATTTAGACACTACTAAAACCTACAAATTAAAAACAGGCATTTTCAAAGTTGAAGACTCACTGTCTTTACGTGATGAAAAGTTTAAAGAGGATAATAAAAATGAGCATAATATTCACGACTTAAAAAATAAAACCAATTCCCTGATAAAAGACACTCAATTTTATGATGGGTCGCTGCTCTACGATATTTTAAATCCGGATTTATACGATTATACTTTTGAAGACATCTCTTATTACAACGACGATTTAACCTATGTAATTAGTTACATGCCAAGAAAATCGAAAGCAAAATATGCAGGCCATATTTATGTTAGCAATGAAAATTATGCAGTTACAAAATTCGACTACTCCTATTACAAGTCTCGCCATGGCAGTAAATTAAACCTAAAACTTTTACTTGGTGTTAAGTATATAGAAAACCTAAACGAAGGCACTATACTTTACCAAAAAACCAGCGAAAACAAATACCAGCCTAAATATATAAAACAGATAAGTGGCAGTTATTTTTACGTAAGTCGCGGGCTAAAGTTTATTGAAAATAGTAGCGCAAAAAACAAAATAGGCATCGATTTCACAATTGAAGGCGATAATCGCAACAAGCAAGAATTATTAGTTACGGCAAATAACAAACTAACTTTAGCTGATTTTAATTTAATAAAAGAAGTTAAAAAAACACCTATCCAAATACTTAAAAAGTTTGAAAACACTACTTGGAAGAATGAAGAAACTTTGGAACCTTTGGAGGAGATGAAAGGGTTTGGTGGTGAATAGTTTTAAGGTGTGTATTTAGTTTTTTTAATGCTATTAACTTTATACTATTTTGGCGGTGTGTAATAACTACTAAAACAGTCTTTTACAATTGCTAAATCGGGAATGCCATACAATGAGAACTTTGTTTCAAAAATGGCTTAAAAAGATTTGTTGTTTAGCTCAGTTCTTTGCTGTACGCTGCCTTTTATTTATTTTTAATTTCAACACTTATAATATGTATATCATTTTTACCTACATTTTTCAATCTATGAGGCGTCAGTGGTTCAGTCCAAACGGAAGTAGATGGTAAAGGAGATTTATCAAAATTTCTTTAATCTACTTCAATATTATTTTTATCATCATATCTAACGAAATCTGACCAGCTCAATATATAAAGTGTTGCAGGCTATTTATGAGTATGAAGCTCCGTTGTTTCATTTGGAGGAATAAGAGTATCAATTACTCTTACAGTTTCATTCTCTAATAATAGTTTATGATGTTGTGGTGAAGCGATTAAAGCATCTAATTCGTTGGGATACATCCAAGTTGAGTTGTTATTATCTTTCATAATTATTCGGTGTTTCTGTGGTTGCGTACAACGATTTGAATAAACGCCTGTTTTAATGGCGATTATTTAGTGTTGGCTTTTAGTTGATTTTTGTCATTTCATTCAAACTATTTTTAGTGGTATTAGAAACTT
>Ga0102814_10001372_pt1 | contig 17247 bp, 16 predicted proteins | sample ColrivemetaGS741_FD_79112 | JGI IMG/M metagenome (GOLD analysis project Ga0102814, IMG submission 79112) | Estuarine microbial communities from the Columbia River estuary - Flood tide ETM metaG S.741 | ecosystem: Environmental > Aquatic > Marine > Intertidal zone > Estuary | place: USA... | reverse complement strand
CGGGTGTTTTAGCATCATCTTTCGTAGCTTAGGTGAAATCTGATTTACTGGGAGAGCAAACCATTCTTTGTGGATTGTTACAAACTGGTTCAATTCTTTGTTTCGATAAAATGATTGAAAAAGGAATAGATGCTGGATATGCTTCAAAATTGATTCAATATGGTTGGGAAACTGTTACTGAAGGTCTTAAATATGGAGGGATAACCAATATGATGGACAGACTTTCTAACCCGGCAAAAATTAAGGCTTTTGAACTTTCGGAAGAATTAAAAGATATTATGCGTCCGTTATTCCAAAAACATATGGACGACATTATGGAAGGAAGATTTTCTAGTGGTATGATGGAAGATTGGGCGAATGATGATAAAAACCTATTAGGATGGAGAGCAGCAACAGCCGAAACAGCTTTTGAAAAAACACCTGCTGGAAATGTTGAAATTTCAGAACAAGAATACTACGATAATGGTGTGTTAATGGTAGCTATGGTGAGAGCAGGAGTTGAATTAGCGTTTGAAGCGATGACGGATTCTGGAATTATCGACGCATCTGCTTACTACGAGTCGTTACATGAAACGCCACTTATTGCAAACACCATTGCAAGACGTAAATTATACGAAATGAATAGTGTAATTTCTGATACTGCTGAATACGGTTGTTATTTATTCGATCATGCATGTAAACCTTTATTAAAAGATTTCATGAAGAAAATCGATACGAATGTTATTGGTAAGGCTTATGCTAAAGACAACGGAAAAGGTGTTGATAACGCAAAATTAATCGCCGTAAACAAGGCATTAAGAGATCATCCAGTTGAAAAAGTTGGGTCTTTCTTAAGAGCGTCTATGACGGCTATGAAACCAATTGTGTAAATTCTGAAATAAAGAAAAACTATTTTTTTTAATTTAAGATAACCATAACTGCCGATTCTTTTAACTAAGAATCGGCAGTTATATTTTTAAATTAATTGGCGAAATCGTTTGAGATGTATACATTCTATCTTCTTATAAATAATACGTTAAGAATATCATATTTTTTCTTTAAGCTAGAGAGTGCAACAAGCAATTAAATTAATTTATAAGTATATTAGCTTTTGTTTTTAACATTAAAATCTTTAAAAATGAGCGCAACTTTTTTAGAAATTCCGGAAGCATATAAAATTACATCACTATTACATCAGAGAACGTACTTGGCAGGCGGTGAATTAAAAGAATGGAAAGGGCAAACAGCCGAAGTCTATTCAACTATTTCTTCAACAGAAAATTATAAACCAACCTTATTAGGAACCATTCCTCAATTAGGGGAGAAGGAAGCTTTAGAAGTTTTAAATTCTGCACTAAAAGCTTACGATAAAGGTCAAGGTTTATGGCCAACAATGAAAGTTGTTGATAGAATTGCTTGCATGGAAAAGTTTGTAAAGCAAATGAAAACCAAACGCGAGCAAATTGTAAAACTTTTAATGTGGGAAATTGGAAAAAACTTACCCGATTCTGAAAAAGAGTTCGATAGAACGGTCGATTATATTTATGATACTATTGAAGCCTACAAACAAATAGATAGAGATTCTGCTAAGTTTGAAAAAAATGATGGCGTGTATGCGCATATTCGTAGAGGACCCCTTGGAGTTGTTTTGTGTTTAGGGCCTTACAATTATCCGTTAAATGAAACATTCACATTACTTATCCCTGCATTAATTATGGGAAATCCGGTGATTTTTAAACCGGCAAAACTAGGGGTGTTATTAATTTCACCACTCTTAGAAGCATTCCAAAATAGTTTTCCAAAAGGCGTTGTAAACGTTATTTATGGTCGTGGTCGTGTATTGGCAACCCCAATTATGCAATCTGGAAAAATAGATGTATTGGCTTTAATTGGAAATAGTAAATCTGCCAATGCCTTACAAGCGGAACATCCAAAAGGAAATAGATTGCGCATGGTGTTAGGTTTAGAGGCTAAGAACCCAGCTATTGTATTGCCTGATGCCGATTTAGATTCAACGGTTGATGAATGTATTGCAGGAACTTTATCTTTTAACGGACAACGTTGTACAGCATTAAAAGTATTGTACGTGCACGAGTCTGTTGTGAATGAATTTAATAAACGTTTTACAGCGAAAGTAGATGCGCTTAAATTTGGAAATCCTTGGGAATCGGGTGTAAAGTTAACACCACTTCCAGAAGTTGAGAAACCAGGGTATATTAAAGAGTTAATTGCCGATGCTTTAGAAAAAGGCGCAAAAATATTAAACAAAAAGGGAGGTGTGTTAACGGATAATTTTATTTTTCCTGCAGTTTTATATCCTGTTAATACAGGAATGAAAGTGTATAGCGAAGAACAATTTGGACCGGTAATTCCGGTAATTCCATTTTCAGACATTGAAGAGCCTTTAAATGATATGGCAGAGTCTAACTACGGCCAGCAGGTTAGCCTATTTGGAAAAGACATCAAAAAATTATCACCGTTAATTGATACTTTAGTTAATTTGGTATGTAGAGTAAATTTAAACAGTTCTTGCCAACGTGGGCCCGATGTATATCCGTTTACAGGAAGAAAAGATTCAGCATACGGGACTTTGAGTGTTCATGATGCCTTACGATCATTTTCAATTAGAACTTTTGTAGCATCAAAAGATAACGAGTATAACAATGCTATTTTAAAAGAATTGCTAGATCAAAAATCATCTAATTTTATAAGCACCGATTATATTCTGTAACGAATGTAGTTTTAATAATAAATTTCATTGAATACTATTTTTAAATATTCAATGAAATTTATTATTAATGATTGATTTAAAATAAAAAGAATACATATAAGTAGATATTCATAATTTTTACAAAAAAGTATTTGTTTTTATTAATTTGTGTTAAATATTATTATAGTTTTACAATATGAAATCTTTAAAAAATAAAATACGTTTTTCTATACCCGGTTTGCCAGTGCGCAATCGCCGCCGCTTTTAGTCTTATTATAATAGCAAAACCAAACGTAATTTTAATTTTTTTCTTAGTGTACAAAACAACATTTATAGCATATAAAAATTCAGTTAGTTATTTAATTAACAAACGTTTCTTTGGTTATATTTTTCCTCGTCGCCCGTAAGGGTGCACTTCTATTTAAGAACTAGTAAAACTGGTTCATCATAAAAAACAACAACTCTAATTTTAAAATTATTTTATAATTATAATGGAAATTGTAATTGCCGATATATCACATTCTAAATACGCAGAAATTATTTGCGAAACTATTGCGGAATCTGCAGCCGTTAGAGGCACAGGTATTGCCAGACGTACTCCAGAATATATAACAAAAAAAATGGTGAATGGAAACGCTGTTATTGCTCTAGACGGCGAAATGTTTGCAGGGTTTTGTTATATTGAAATTTGGGGTCATGGTAAATATGTAGCAAATTCCGGATTAATTGTTCATCCCGATTATCGAGGTGCGGGATTAGCAAAAAAAATAAAGCACAAAGTATTTAAACACTCTAGGACGAAGTTTCCTGATGCCAAAGTATTTAGTATTACTACTGGTTTAGCTGTTATGAAAATGAATACAGATTTAGGTTATAAACCTGTGCCATTTTCAGAATTAACAGATGATCCTACGTTTTGGGATGGATGCCAAACTTGTAAAAATTATGATGTTTTAACGCGTACTAACCGTAAAATGTGTTTGTGTACAGGCATGTTATACGACCCTAATAACAAAGAAAAATTGGAGCCAAAAAAAATAACAGAAAAGGTTTTTAATAGATTAAAACATATTAAAGAAACCATGTTTTTAAAAAAGGATAAAAAATAATAAGATTTTCGTTTTCACGGAAAAAGTAAAAATAGTTTTCAATGAAAAAATTAGTAATAGCTTATAGTGGCGGATTAGATACTTCATATTGTGCAGTAAGTTTGTCAAAAGAGTACGATGTCCATGCAGTAAGCGTTAACACAGGTGGTTTTACCAAAACAGAAATTGAACATATTGAATCGAATGCCTATAAAATGGGTGTTTCAACTTATAAGAATATTGATGCGGTAGCTACATTTTACCAAAAAGTAGTGAAGTATTTAATCTTTGGAAATGTTCTTAAAAATAATACTTATCCACTAAGTGTAAGTGCGGAACGTATTATTCAAGCCATTGAAATAGTAGAATATGCAAAAAGCATTGGTGCTGATTATATTGCACACGGAAGTACAGGAGCTGGAAACGATCAGGTACGTTTCGATATGATTTTTCAAACCTTAGCGCCGGAAATTGGAATAATAACACCAATTAGAGATGAGAAATTAACCAGACAACAAGAAATCGATTATTTAAAGGCCAATGGTATTGATATGTCTTGGGAAAAAGCAAAATATTCGGTTAACAAAGGACTTTGGGGAACCAGCGTTGGCGGCTCTGAAACATTAACTTCAGATAAAGCTTTACCAGATAGCGCATATCCTTCACAATTAAAACATGCCGAAGAAGAAAAAGTGATATTGACATTTTTAGAAGGAGAATTAGTTGCTGTAAATGGTATTGAAAATGACCCAGAAATAAATATTGAAACCTTAAATAATTTAGCAAAAGCGTATGCGATTGGTAGAGATATACATGTGGGGGATACTATAGTAGGTATTAAAGGTCGTGTTGGTTTTGAAGCTGCAGCGGCATTAATAACAATAAAAGCACATCATTTATTAGAAAAACATACGCTCACAAAGTGGCAATTACAGCATAAAGAATATTTAGCGAGTTTCTATGGGATGCATTTACATGAAGGTCAGTATTTAGATCCAGTAATGCGAAATATGGAAGCCTTTTTACAAAGCAGTCAAGACAAAGTAAGTGGAGATGTATTTGTAACCTTGAGACCATATCATTTTAACTTAGACGGTATAAGATCTAAGCACGATTTAATGAATGCTAAGTTTGGAAGTTATGGTGAAGAAAATAAAGGTTGGACAGCCGATGAAGCTAAAGGATTTATTAAAATCTTAGGTAATCAAAATAAAATTTATCATCAAGTAAATTCATAAAAAATGATTCAAGTAGGTATTATTGGAGGTGCAGGTTATACAGCAGGCGAGTTAATCAGATTGTTAATTAACCACCCTAAAACCGAAATTAATTTCGTGTATAGCACATCCAATTCAGGAAATAAAATAAGCAGTGTACATCAAGATTTATTGGGTGATTTAAATATGAAATTTACAGACACCATCAACCCAAATGTAGATGTGTTGTTTTTATGTTTAGGTCATGGAAACTCTGTAAAATTTTTATCGACTAATGCATTTTCAGATACTACAAGAATTATAGATTTAGGAAACGATTTCCGACTGGAAAAAGACAAAGAGTTTCAGGGAAAAACTTTTGTTTACGGTTTGCCAGAATTGCAAAGAGAAGATATTAAAAAGGCGAATTATATAGCAAATCCCGGTTGTTTTGCGACGGCTATTCAAATGGCAATATTGCCATTAGCAAAACATAATGCATTGGGAAATGATATTCATGTGAATGCAGTTACGGGTGCGACAGGGGCAGGAACGTCGCTGTCAGACACCACGCATTTTACATGGCGAGATAATAATTTTTCGTATTATAAACCATTTACACATCAGCATTTAGGAGAGATTAATCAATCGGTTAAGCAATTGCAAAATAGTTTTTCTTCAGAAATTTTATTTATGCCAAATAGAGGAAATTTTTCAAGAGGCATTTTCGCAACGGTTTATACCGATTTTGATGGTACTTTAGAAGAGGCTAAAGATCTGTTTAAAGCATTTTATAAAGATGCTAAATTCACCTTTGTGTCCGATGAGGTGTTACATTTAAAACAAGTGGTTAACACGAACAAGTGTTTAATCCATTTGCATAAACACAACAATAAATTATTGGTAACCAGTATTATTGATAATTTATTAAAAGGGGCTTCAGGACAAGCAATTCAGAATATGAATTTGATGTTTGGTTTAGAAGAAACAACAGGGTTGCAATTAAAAGCAACTTATTTTTAAATATTAATTTTTTCATTTTCCACGAAAGTGGAAATCATAATAAAATCAAACCATGAAAATAGCCATAATAGGAACAGGAAATTTAGGAAGTTCTATTGCAAAAGGACTTATTGGAAATAAATCGTTTACAACATTGTATTTAAGTGATAAGAATACTTCTTCTGTAAAAAGCTTTGAAAATGTCGAAAATGTGACTGTTACTAGTGATAATATTTTAGCCGTTGAGCAATCAGACATGGTTATTTTTGCTTTACAGCCGAAGCATATTAATGGCGTTTTGGAAAGTGTTGCTTCGAAAATAACTGCAAATCATGTGATTATTTCGGTGGCGGCAGGTGTTGATATTGCTAGAATTGAAGGCATTATTGGAAGTGATAAAAATATTATTCGGGTGATGCCAAATACAGCGATTTCTATTGGAAAATCGATGACTTGTATTGCGGCCAATGTAAAAGCACAGGATAAAGTCGCAATGGCTCAAACGATTTTTAATCAGCTAGGGACCACAATGGTAATTCCGGAAGATTTAGTGCAAGCTGCCACTGTTATTTGCGCCAGTGGAATTGCCTTTTGGATGCGTTTGGTGCGTGCTACTACCCAAGGTGCGATACAATTAGGTTTTGAAGCAGAACAAGCACACGAATTGGCTACACAAACTTGTTTTGGTGCTGCTAGTTTGTTGTTGGAATCTGGTAGACATCCAGAGCAAGAAATTGACCGTGTAACAACGCCAAGTGGTTGTACCATTGAAGGTTTAAATGCCATGGAGCACCAAGGATTAAGTTCCGCCTTAATACAAGGGATTGTGGCTTCATTCGAAAAAATTAATCAAATTAAACAGAATTAATATGCCGTTATTTGACGTTTATCCATTATATAATGTAACACCAGTATCTGGGAAAGATATGCTTGTATACGATGAAAATGGTACTGAATATCTCGACCTTTACGGTGGTCATGCGGTGATATCTATTGGGCATTCACACCCTAATTATGTGAAGGCTGTTAGTGAGCAGGTTTCAACACTTGGGTTTTATTCGAATGCGATTCAAAATCCGTTACAAGTAGAACTTGCCAATAAAATTGAAGTTTTGTCTGGTTGCTCAGGTTATGAATTATTTTTATGTAATTCCGGCGCTGAGGCGAATGAAAATGCGTTGAAATTAGCCTCATTTAAAACAGGGAAAGCAAGAGTTATTGCTTTCAATAATGGGTTTCATGGGCGTACTTCGGCTGCTGTTGCAGCAACTGATAATAAAAATATTGTTGCACCCATAAATGCACAACAGGCGGTTACTTTTTTAGCATTGAATGATGTTGAAGGCGTTAAAAGAGAATTAGAAAAGGGTGATGTGTGTGCAGTAATTGTTGAGTTTATTCAAGGTGTTGGCGGATTAGACCAAGGAACTGCAGAGTTTTTCGAGCAAGTAGATGTACTTTGTAAAGCAAACAATGCTTATTTTATTGTGGATGAGGTGCAATCTGGTTACGGACGTTCAGGTAAATTCTTTGCGTTTCAATATTATAATGTAACTCCGGAAGTGATTTCAATTGCAAAAGGAATGGGGAATGGTTTTCCTATTGGAGGGATTTTAATTCATCCAAGTATTGAAGCAAAACATGGTATGCTGGGAACTACGTTCGGAGGTAATCATTTAGCTTGTGCAGCAGGGTTAGCGGTTTTAAATACGATTGAAGACGAGAAATTAATTGATAATGTAAATGAAATTTCAGCCTATTTTATTAGCATAGCGAAAACAATTCCGCAGATAAAAAATATTAAAGGAAAAGGATTAATGATTGGCTTAGAATTCGATTTTGAAGTTGGGGAGCTTAGAAAAAAACTTATTTATGAGCATCGAATTTTTACAGGAGGCGCTTCGAACAAAAAGTTAATTAGAATTTTACCACCATTAACCATTAAAAAAATACATGTCGATCAGTTTTTCGATGCTTTAAAAAAATCTCTTTAGTAAATGAACACTTTATTATCCATAGAAACAAGAAACGCTGTATTACTTAAAATGGCTGTGCTTTTAGAAAAAGAAAGAGCAACAATTATTGAGATTAATAAAGCAGATTTAGAGGCTTATGATGGCGCTGATATTTCTATGTACGACCGATTGAAAGTAGACGATTCTAAAGTGGATGAAATGATTGCTTCTGTAACCCATTTAGCGTCAAAAAAAGATCCGGTGGGAATTGAGCGTTTCAGTTTTAAGCATGATAATGGCATGCAGGTTTATAATAAAACAGCGTCTTTTGGGACGGTATTGATTATATACGAATCAAGACCGGACGTTACGGTGGAAGCTGCCGGAATTGCTTTTAAATCTGGAAATAAAATTTTATTAAAAGGCGGAAAAGAATCTTTGAAATCGAATTTAAAAATAGTGGATTTGTGGCATCAAGCCTTGAAAGAACAGAGTACCTCAACTGAATGGGTCGAATATTTAAAATTCAACAGAACTGAAACACAAGCATTTTTAGAAAAACCAACACAAAAAGTCGATTTAATTGTGCCTCGTGGTGGTGAAAAGTTAATTGCTTTTGTAAAGCAACACGCTACTTGTCCGGTAATTATTAGCGGACGTGGAAATAACTTTGTGTATGTACATAAACAAGCTGACCAACAAATTGCTTTAGATGTTATTATCAATGCAAAAACAACAAAAATTTCGGCGTGTAATGCGTTAGATAAAGTGTTAATTGATAGAAATCTACCTAATAAAGAAGCATTTATAAAAACATTAATTTCAAAACTTAAAGAATTTAAAATAGAGATTTTGGGTGATGAAGTTATTTCAAAATTTGAAGATGTTGCAGGAATTAAATCAGACGATATTTGGTATGAAGAATTTTTAGATTATAAAATTGCAATGGCTGAAATTGATTCGAATGAAGCTGCTATTACTTTTATAAATAAATATTCGGGCGGACATTCGGCATCAATCATCACGACAAACAATGAAGTTGCTAAAGTGTTTATGGAAAATGTTGATACAGCGGCTGTGTACCATAATGCATCAACCCGTTTTACAGATGGCGGACAATTAGGTTTAGGAGGTGAGTTAGCGATAAGTACTGATAAATTACACCAAAGAGGACCTATTGGACTGGAGCATTTGGTAACAAATAAGTGGTATGTTCATGGAAATGGACAAATAAGATAACCATGCAAAAGAAAAAAAGAATATTATTAAAAGTGGGCTCTAATACACTTACTAAAGAAACCGATAATATTTCGAGAGGTAAGATTGAAGACATCGCAAATCAAATAGCTCAATTACAAGATACTTACGAGTTTATTATTGTAAGTTCAGGAGCTATTGCCGTTGCAAAACAGTTCGTAAAACTAGAAAGTAAAGGAAAAGACATCAATGTAAAACAAGCCTTGGCTTCTATTGGTCAGCCACATTTAATTCGGATCTATCAAGAGATTTTTAGAGAATATGGTTTGCTTACTTCTCAGTGTTTATTATCGTATTCCGATTTTGAAAGAGAGCAGAGCAGAACCAATATTGTAAACACCATTAATGTTTTAGTAAGTAATAATTACATACCAATTATCAACGAAAATGATACGGTTGCAACCGATGAGATTCAGTTTGGAGATAACGATAAATTAGGGGCTTTAACTGCATCGCTCTTAGAGGTTGACTTGTTCATTATTGCAACGAATACCAATGGTATTTACACTAAAGAATCTATGGAGAATGGCACGCCTAACACCATAGAAAATGTTGAAGATTTTGATGCCTTATTGGAGCAGGTTGTTAGTTCAAAATCGAAACATGGGAGTGGCGGAATGCAATCTAAAATCGAAGCAGCTGCTGTTACTAAAAAAGCAAATATAGAAACGTGGATTGTAAACGGTCTGGAAGATAATTTCATGGTAAATGCTATGCATAATAAAGTGCCTTTTACCAAAATAAAATAATTTAAAATGAAGAATTACACCTCTATACACGATATAGATAATATCCATTCTTGGGTTGAGGAAGCTAAAGCATTAAAAGCAAATCCGCTTAAACATGTTCATTTAGGAAAACATAAAACCATTGGGTTACTGTTTTTTAATTCTAGTTTACGTACCCGTTTAAGTACCCAAAAAGCAGCGTTAAATTTAGGGATGAATCCCATTGTGATGAATGTTTCTGGTGACGCATGGGGAATTGAATTTGGTGATGGCACCATTATGAATGGAAATACTGCAGAGCATATTAAAGAAGCTGCTGCTGTAGTCTCTCAATACTGCGATATTATTGCAGTAAGAGCGTTTCCAACGTTGACTGATAAAGAAAAAGACGAAAGTGAACATGTGCTTAAATCGTTTGTGAAATATGCTTCTGTACCCATTGTGAATATGGAAAGCGCCACGGGCCATCCACTACAAGGTTTTACAGACGCCATTACTATTTCAGAAAACACAAAAAAAACCAAGCCTAAAGTGGTTTTAAGTTGGGCACCACACATAAAGTCATTACCTCACGCAGTTGCAAATAGTTTTATTCAAGCGATGCAAAAAATGGAGGTGGAGTTTGTAATTACACATCCTGAAGGGTACGAATTAAATCCTGAAATTACAGGTAATACGCCAATAAATCACAATCAAAAAGAAGCGTTTAAAAATGCTGATTTCGTATATGTAAAAAACTGGAGTAGTTATAATGACTATGGGAAAGTGTTAAACACAGATCCAAATTGGATGATTACTCAAGAGAAATTGGGCGATGCCAAATTTATGCATTGTTTACCAGTTAGGAGAAATTTAATTGTTGAAGATGCTGTATTAGATGGAGAGAATTCATTGGTGATTGAGCAAGCAAATAATAGAACCTACGCAGCGCAATTGGTTTTGAAAAAAATATTAGAAAATGCCTAAAGAAAAACTGTCCATAGTTAAAATAGGGGGAAATATTATTGAAGACGACTTGTCTTTAAAAGCATTTCTAAAACTTTTTGCTAACCTAAAAGGAAAGAAAATTTTAGTACACGGAGGTGGAAAACGTGCAACAAGTATCGCGTCAAAATTAGGTATTGAATCTAAAATGGTAAATGGCAGACGAATTACCGATGCCGAAACTTTAGAAGTTATTACCATGGTTTACGGCGGTTTGGTAAACAAAAACATAGTAGCACAATTACAAGCGTTACAAGTCGATGCCATTGGGTTAACAGGCGCAGATATTAATAGTATTGCTTCTGAAAAAAGACCTATAAAAGAGGTTGATTTTGGTTTTGTTGGTGATGTTAAAAAAGTAGCTCACAAGTCTATCGATAAATTAATTCAAGCAGATTTTACACCCGTATTTTGTGCCATTACGCACGATGGCAAAGGGCAATTATTAAATACTAATGCCGATACTATCACGTCTCAAGTAGCCGTTGGCATGAGTGAATTATATGAAACATCTATTTATTATTGTTTTGAATTGAATGGGGTTTTAAAAGATATTAACGATAAAAATTCCGTCGTAAAATATTTAAATACTTCATTATATAAAGAATTATTATCAGATGGCATTATTGTAGATGGCATGCTTCCAAAGTTAGAAAATTGTTTTGATGCCTTAAACCATGGTGTAAAGACCATAAATATGGGAAACACATCCATGTTAACCCAAGAAAATGATAATTTTACAAGAATAACTTTATAATATGGCAATACAAGAATTAACAAACAATGCAATTGCACTATTAAAACAGTTAATAGAGACGCCTTCTTTTTCTTCAGAAGAAGATCAAACTGCATTGCATATTGAAGCTTGGTTTAAGCGATATAATATAGATTATAAGCGGACTAAAAATAATATTTGGGCAGTTAACAAGTACTTTGATGCGAGTAAACCAAACATGTTACTTAATTCACACCACGATACAGTAAAACCAAATACAGCTTATACAAAAGACCCATTTAAAGCCATTGTTGAAGATGGCAAGTTATATGGTTTAGGAAGTAACGATGCAGGCGGTTGTTTGGTTTCGTTAATAGCCACATTCACCCATTTTTACAATTATAAAGATTTAAAATATAATTTGATTTTAGTCGCTTCCGCGGAAGAAGAAAGCAGTGGTCCTAATGGATTAAACAGTATGCTTAAAATAATTCCGAAGATTGATGTTGCCATTGTTGGCGAACCAACTTTAATGAATTTAGCGGTGGCTGAAAAAGGGCTGATAGTTTTTGACGCTAAAGTAAAAGGAACAGCGAGTCATGCAGCACATCCAAATGATGATAACCCTATATATAAAACTATTGAAACCTTACAATGGTTCAAAGATTTAAAGTTTGAAAAGGGCTCTAAAACTTTGGGTGATGTAAAATTAACTGTAACACAAATGAACGCAGGTAATCAGCACAATGTAGTGCCTGCTGATGTTGAACTAGTAATTGATGTGCGTGTAAATGATAAATATACAAATGCTGAAATAGCTGAATTTTTACAAAAAAACGCACCATGTTCTAGTATTGTACCGCGAAGTTTGCATTTAAATTCATCATCAATTCCAATAGATCATCCGCTTGTAGAAGCAGGAATTGCAATGGGCAGAACAACATATGGATCGCCCACATTATCAGACCAGGCGTGGTTGTCATGTAAATCTTTGAAATTAGGTCCGGGCGATAGTCCGCGTTCGCATTCTGCAGATGAATTTATTTATTTAAATGAAATTGAAGAAGGTATAGAAATATATATTGAATTGTTGAATCGCGTATTAATTCCTGCGTAGGCAGGAATCTCATTGAAAGACTTGCAAGGTTAAAATAACCTTGCATTTCTGAACAGAAAACACAAAATTGACCTGAAAGGTCTGAATTAATAATTAAAAATGGAGGTAGAGATTTCTGCCTTCGCAGAAAATTAAAATGAAACTCTGGGATAAAGGCATATCAATTGATAAGAAAATAGAACAATTTACCGTTGGAAACGACCGGGAAATTGATATTCATATTGCGAAATACGATGTGATAGCATCGAGAGCGCATGCTAAAATGCTTCAAAAAATAGGTATTTTATCCGCTCACGAATTGGTGGAATTATTAGGTGGTTTAAAAAAACTAGAAGCTCAAATAGATAACGGTACGTTTGTAATAGACCCACAGTTTGAAGATGTACATTCTAAAATAGAATTCGAATTAACCAAAACCTTGGGTGATGTTGGAAAAAAAATCCACACGGCGCGTTCAAGAAACGACCAAGTTTTAGTGGCTTTACAATTATACTACAAAGAGAATTTGGGCATTGTGAAAGATAAAACACAAACGCTTTTTGAAACTCTTTTAGGATTGGCTGATACTTATAAAGATAAAGTGCTTCCTGGATATACACATTTGCAAGTGGCGATGCCATCGTCGTTTGGGTTATGGTTTTCGGCATATGCAGAGGTTTTAATTGACGATGTATATTTATTAGATGCTGCCTTAAAAACAGTCGATCAAAATCCGTTAGGTTCAGCCGCAGGTTACGGAAGTTCGTTTCCTATAGACAGAGAATTAACTACCAAGGAAATGGGTTTTTCTACATTAAAGTACAATGTCGTAGCGGCTCAAATGAGCAGAGGTAAAAGTGAACGTACTATTGCGGCGAGTTTGGGAAGTTTATGTAACACCATGAGCCGTTTTGCTATGGATGTGTGTTTGTATATGAGTCAGAATTTTGGTTTTATTTCGTTCCCTGATGAATTAACAACTGGTAGTAGTATCATGCCTCATAAAAAAAATCCGGATGTATTTGAGTTGATTAGAGGCAAGTGTAATAAAATACAAGCTTTACAAACCGAAATGCTTTTAATAACCAACAATTTACCGAGTGGCTACCATCGCGATTTTCAATTGTTAAAAGAAAACATGATTGCTGCTTTTGAAGATGTTAAAGACATTCTGGATATTTTTAATTACTCGATTCAGCAAATTATTGTAAAAGATGTTGATGTTCATAATGAGCTATATAAATATCTTTTTACGGTTGATAATATAAACACTTTAGTTGTTGAAGGGCAAAGTTTTAGAGAAGCTTATCAAAAAATTGGCGGACAAGTTCAGGATGGTACGTACAAACCTGATACTTCTAAAAAACACACCCATGTTGGTAGTATTCATAATTTGAGTTTAGATAAAATTCGAAGCAAATTTCCTAAATAAATGACAACTCCAGTAGAAGTAAAACATTCGCCATTACATGGAAAAGGCGTTTTTGCAACACGACATATTGAAAAGGGCGAATTATTGGTGACAAGCCATATGGCACTTATTCATGTAAATGAAAATTTGCCAGAGGTATTGGCAACGCTTCAATTTCCTTGGACCGATGAATATGATGCCATTTGTATAAGTGATTCGGGTAGTTTTTTTAATCATAGCAACCAGCCAACTGCAGAAGTTAAAGAGCGTGATTTTGTTAATTTGGTTCAAACATTTGTGGCTAAAACAGATATTGTAAAAGGTGCTGAAATTACTATTTACTACAACGATGCTTTTGAAGATTTTGTTCAAGGATTAAACTAAAAATTTCCGACAACTCCGCGTTAGCGATTGCAGCGGTATCCTTTTGTGAGACTATCGAAACCAAAATATATTTTGGTTGAAGATATCGAAGCGAAGCTTTAAAAAAGAGTGAAGCGGAAAGCGCGACCCGCAGGGTAACGCCCAAAACATTTGGCCATAAAAAAAGCGCATTTTTACAATGCGCCTTTTAGGACTTTCCTGTGATATTTTAAATTTTGGTGACTAACTCAAATAATTAAATGATTGTAGATTGCCCTAAATGAATGTTGGTGAAGTTTAAGTTGGTTTCGTCTGGATGATTAATAAAATCTTCTATAAAATCACCAACTTTTGTGGTCGTTATATTATCGTATTTTGTGTTTAAATCGGGTGTAGTGATATGAAGTTTTAACGCTTTATCAACACCTTCTCGTACTAATGACGCTTCGTCGTCTAATCCAAAATGGTCTAACAACATAGCTGCGGCTAAAATGGATGCTATAGGGTTTGCAATACCTCTATTGGCTGCTTTTGAGTATGCTCCGTGTATAGGTTCGAACATAGCATGTTTTTCGCCTAATGATGCAGATGCTAGCAAACCTATCGAACCTACTATAACGCTGGCTTCTTCAGATAAGATATCGCCAAACATATTTTCAGTTAAAATTATGTCGAACTGTCTTGGATTCAATACGAGTTCCATGGCAGCATTATCGATGTACATAAAGTTTAATCGAACATTTGGATATTGAGGTGCCATTTCTTGCACTACTCGGCGCCATAAACGAGAACTTTCTAACGCATTGGCTTTGTCTACTAATGTTAATTTTCGTCTTCTTGATTGCGCTGCTTTAAATGCTAAATGTGCAATACGTTCAACTTCGAAACGGCTATATTCACAAACATCGGATGCCGTATTGCCGTCGTCACTTAATTTTTTTTCACCAAAATAAATACCTCCCGTAAGTTCGCGGTAAATAATTATATTGGTATTGCTTATTTGTTTTTTCTTTAAGGAAGATTTGTTTAATAAATCTTCGTAAGCTATTACGGGTCTTATATTGGCATATAAATCGAGTGATTTCCGTAATCTTAAAAGCCCTTGTTCTGGTCTTATTTTAGCATAGGGATCTAAATCGAAAGCGACACTTCCTATTGCTCCAAATAAAATAGCGTCGGCTTTTTCGCAAATAGCTATAGTTTCCTCAGGTAATGGATTGCCCGTTTTTTCAATAGCGCTCGCGCCAATCAAAGCATGTTGAAAAGTAAATACATGATTAAATTCCATAGCAATGGCTTTCAAAACCTTTTGGGCTTGAGCAATAACTTCTGGTCCAATACCATCGCCTGGTAAAACAGCTATATTTAATTTCATTTATTCCCTTTTCTGTTTAAAATGATGTTAAGCAATCCATTCATGGTCAGGTTTTCAACCACATTATAATTTATGTATTGAATGTAACTACTAAGATAATAAATTTTATGCAGAAATAATTTCTCTATATACTTTACTATTCTCTATTATATAATGAATATCGTTATCATTAACTTCTTTCTTTTTATCTGCAAAATCTAAGAAATTTATATAGATTTCATCTAATTGAAGTTTCGTTAATTCGTACCCTACTTTTTTTGCTCTATATGCTAAAGCAGCACGACCACTTCTTGCGGTTAATACAATTGCAGAATCGGTTACACCAACATCTTTAGGGTTTATTATTTCGTAAGTTTCACGATTTTTAATCACACCATCTTGATGAATTCCAGAACTGTGTGCGAATGCATTAGCACCAACAATAGCCTTGTTTGGTTGTGTATATATACCCATACTATCAGATACCAAATGGCTAATACCATAAAGCATTTCTGTTTTAATATTAGTGTCTAAATTTAAATACGGGTGTTGTTTTAAAATCATTACCACTTCTTCTAAAGCAGTATTACCAGCACGTTCACCAATGCCATTTATAGTGCATTCAATTTGACGTGCACCATTAATAACACCTTCAATAGAATTGGCGGTTGCTAATCCTAAATCGTTGTGGCAATGGCATGATAAAATGGCTTTTTCAATGCCCTTTACGTTTTCTTTTAAATATTTAATTTTAGCACCATATTCGTGTGGTAAACAATATCCGGTGGTATCTGGAATATTTAAAACGGTAGCGCCTGCTTTAATAACAGCTTCGCAAACTCGAGCTAAATATTCATTATCAGTTCTACCAGCATCTTCGGCGTAAAATTCTACATCTTCTACAAAAGATTTTGCGTAACTTACCGCTTTAAAAGCACGGTCTAGAATATCTTCTCTGGTAGAATTAAATTTGAATTTTATATGAGAATCAGATGTTCCTATACCGGTATGAATTCGAGGAATTTTAGCGTATTTTAGAGCCTCGGCAGCTACTTTTATATCATTTTCAACAGAGCGCGTTAAACCACAAACTGTTGCATGTTTTACAATTTTAGAAATAGCTTCGACCGATTTAAAATCGCCAGGACTTGAAACAGGAAAACCAGCTTCAATAATATCAACACCTAATAAATCTAGTTGTTCTGCTATGATTAATTTTTGTTCGGTATTTAATTTGCAGCCAGGAACTTGCTCACCATCGCGAAGCGTTGTGTCAAAAATTTGTACGTTAGTATTAGACATTTAATAAAATAAATTTTTCTTTTGTTATACGAATTTATATTTTGGTTTGTTAAAATGATAATGCAACTCACTTTTATTACGATGTTTAACTCGTGTATAACTTAATT
>Ga0102814_10001365_pt1 | contig 17271 bp, 19 predicted proteins | sample ColrivemetaGS741_FD_79112 | JGI IMG/M metagenome (GOLD analysis project Ga0102814, IMG submission 79112) | Estuarine microbial communities from the Columbia River estuary - Flood tide ETM metaG S.741 | ecosystem: Environmental > Aquatic > Marine > Intertidal zone > Estuary | place: USA... | reverse complement strand
TACCACTTCATGAGTTTCATCGCCGCACTGAACGGCAACTCAACGCCACCATCACCCCACAGCATCAGTGCGGCAGCGGCAGCAACGAAACCGATGGCACCAAACACCCTTTTCCCGGTGAGCAGCAACAGCATCATCGAGGAGAACATCAGCAGCGCGATCAACTCGTGATTCATGCCATAGGCTCCCCGCGCAAGTCGGCCAGATCGCGGAATACCACTGCGATGGATTGCAGCAGCATCAGGGCGATACCGATCACCATGAGGATCTTGATCGGCGCCATTTGCGGCGACCAGGAGGAGTAGCTGGTCTCGTTGTACTCCAGCGCGTACTGGGTCGAGGAAATCCCGCCGTACAGCAGTAGCACCAGATAGAAAATCAGGAAGCCGGCGGTCAGCAGATCAACGATGGTGCGCGTGCGCGGCTTCCAGTGGCTGTAGAGCAGGTCCATGCGCACATGGCCATCGAGTTGCATCGAATAGGCGCCGCCGAGCAGGAAATAAGCAACCATCAGGAACTGGGCCATTTCCAGAGTCCAGAGCGGCGGATCGGACAGTGCCTTGCTGAACGAGGAATAAAGCAGCACTGCCAGTATGACAAAAATCAGGTACATGCTGCAGCGCCCGATAAATCGGTTCATCCGCTCCACTACGCGCACGTACCACTGCATTGCCTTGAACATGATTCGACTTCCAAAGGGAAACCCTTGGCAGAGACTAGACGAGATTTTGCAAATGCGAATGTGTGACTACGAGTATCTTCAGTCGACCAGGCTTTCCACAATTTGTCGGCTAGAATCACAGCCACTGCCAGTCGCAGCACATGCTTTGCGGAGGAACACCGATGACCGCCACCCTCACCCTCGATCAACTCCGTGAGCTGGCCAGTGCCGGCAGCGTGGATACTGTACTAGCCTGCATGATCGACATGCAGGGCCGGCTGATCGGCAAACGCTTTCAGGTGGAGTTCTTTCTGGAAAGTGGCTGGGATGAAACCCATGGTTGCAGTTACCTGCTGGCTGATGACATCGACATGGAGCCAGTGCCCGGTTATGCCGCCGCCAGCTGGCAGCAGGGCTACGGCGATTTCGTGTTCAAGCCGGACCTCTCCACGCTGTGCCTGCTGCCTTGGCTGGAAGGCACCGCACTGGTGCTGTGTGATGTGCAGGATCATCACCATAACGACCTGCCACACAGCCCGCGCGGCATCCTCAAGCGGCAGATCGCCCGTCTCACCGAGCGTGGTTTCAAAGGCATGTTTGCCTCGGAGCTGGAGTTCTATCTGTTCGACCAGAGCTACGACAGCATCCACGAGCAGAACTACATTAATCCGCGCACGGTCAACCACCACATCGAGGACTACGGCATTCTGCAGAGCAGCCGTGAGGAGCCGGTGATGCGTGCCATTCGCAAGCAGCTGCAAGCCGCCGGTATTCCGGTAGAAAACTCCAAGGGCGAATGGGGCCCTGGCCAGGAAGAAATCAATGTGCGCTATGCCGAAGCGCTGGCAATGGCTGACCGGCATGTACTGATCAAGCATGCCTGCAAGGAAATCGCCCTGATGCAGGGCAAGGCCATTACCTTCATGGCCAAGTGGCGTTACGACCTCGCCGGCTCCAGCAGCCATGTGCACAATTCGCTATGGAGTCTGGATGGGCAGCAGCCGCTGTTCCATGATCCGCAAGCCCAGTACGGCATGTCCAAGCTGATGCGCCAGTGGGTCGCCGGGCAGCTCAAATATGCTGCCGACATCGCCTATTTTCTTGCGCCCTACATCAATTCCTACAAGCGCTTTCAGGCCGGCACCTTTGCCCCTACCCGCGCTATCTGGAGTCGCGATAACCGTACCGCCGGCTTCCGCCTGTGCGGTGAAGGCAGCAAGGCAATTCGCATCGAATGCCGTATCGGCGGTGCCGACCTCAATCCTTATCTGGCCTTCGCTGCGCTAACTGCTGCCGGTCTGGCCGGCATCGACGAAGAGCTGGAGTTACCACCTCCTTTTGCCGGCGATGCCTATGCCGCTGATGAACTGCCGGAGATCGCCAAGACCCTGCGCGCGGCCACTGCCGACCTCGATCGCTCACAGATGTTGCGCGCCGCGCTGGGTGACGACGTGGTCGAGCACTACCTGCACACTGCGCGCTGGGAGCAGGCCGAATACGACCGGCGCATCACCGACTGGGAATTACGCCGCGGCTTCGAGCGATACTAAAAACAAACGGTTGCCGCACATGGTGGAAAGCACCGCAACGCTTTCCACCTTACCTATAAGAAGGAGGCTAAATGAATAGCATTCGCCTGATTTCACCGGTCGACGGCAGCCTGTATGCCGAACGTCCACTGACCAGCAGCACCGCCCTAGACCAGGCCCTGGCCGCTGCCCGCGAAGCACAACGCAACTGGCGCCTGTTACCCGTGCCGGCGCGCGCCGTTTTCTGCCTGAATGCGGTAGAGGCAATGCTGGCCATGCAGGACGTGATCGTCCCGGAACTGGCCTGGCAGATGGGTCGCCCGGTGCGCTATGGCGCTGGCGAACTGCGAGGTTTCGCCGAACGCGCCCGTTACATGATCAGCATTGCCGAAGAGTCTCTGGCCGATGTGGTGCCGCCGGCAATCGACGGCTTCCGTCGCTACATTCGCCGTGAGCCATTGGGTACCGTGCTGGTGGTAGCGCCGTGGAATTACCCCTATCTGACTGCGGTGAATTCCATCATCCCGGCCTTGATGGCCGGCAATGCCGTGCTGCTCAAGCACGCCAGCCAGACCCTGCTGGTCGGCGAGCGCTTTGCCCAGGCCTTCCACGCCGCCGGGTTGCCGGAAGGGCTGTTTCACAATCTGGTGCTCGACCACGGCCAGACCGCCGCACTGATCGCTTCGGGCCATGTACAACAGGTCAATTTCACCGGCTCGGTGCATGGCGGCCAGCTGATGGAAAGTGCCGCCGCCGGTCACTTTATCGGCATGGGCCTGGAGCTCGGCGGCAAGGATCCGGCCTATGTACGTGCCGATGCCAATCTGGATCACGCCGTGGAAAACCTGGTAGACGGTAGCTTCTTCAACTCCGGACAAAGCTGCTGCGGCATCGAGCGTATCTACGTGGACAAGACCATCTATCCGGCCTTCGTTGAGGCCTTTGTCACGCTGACGCGCCAGTATGTACTGGGCAATCCGCTGCAGGAGGCCAGCACCCTTGGACCAATGGTGCGCACCCAGGCCGCGGCTTTCGTGCGCAAACAGGTGGCCGATGCCTGTGCCGGCGGCGCCAAGGCGCTGATCGATCCAGGCGGTTTCGCCGCCGATGCAACGGACAGCCCCTATATGGCACCGCAGGTGCTGGTGAACGTGAACCACGACATGTCGGTGATGCGCGAAGAAAGCTTCGGCCCGGTGGTCGGCATCATGCCGGTGAGTGGTGACGAACAGGCGGTAGGACTGATGAATGACAGTCCCTTCGGCCTCACCGCCTCGCTATGGAGCCAGGACCTCGAACGCTGTGAAGCACTTGGCCAGCAGATCGACGCGGGCACCCTGTTCATGAACCGTTGCGATTATCTGGATCCGGCGTTGGCATGGACCGGGGTCAAGCACAGCGGTCGCGGTGTCAGTCTGTCACGGGTCGGTTACGAGAACCTGACGCGACCCAAATCCTTCCACCTGCGCCACCGCCTCTGACCGGGAGCCCGACCATGAGCAAGACTTCAAACTGGAATTACCCTACTTCCATCCGCTTCGGTGCTGGCCGTATCAGCGAGCTGCCCGAGTTGTGCAAGGGCCTGAACATGCTGCGACCGCTACTGGTCACCGACCGTGGTCTGGCCAGTGCACCGATCACTCTTGCGGCGCTGGAGTCACTTACCAAGGCCGGCCTTGCCGCCGCACTGTTCAGCGACCTCAAACCCAATCCGGTGGAAGAAAACTTGCAGGCGGGGCTGAGCGCCTACCATGCGGGCAAGCACGACGGTGTGGTCGCCTTTGGCGGCGGCAGCGGGCTGGATATGGGCAAACTGATTGCCTTCATGAGCGGGCAGCAACGGCCGGTATGGGACTTTGAAGATATCGGCGACTGGTGGACCCGTGCCGATCCCAAGGGCATCGCTCCGGTCATCGCCGTGCCGACCACTGCCGGCACCGGCTCGGAAGTCGGTCGCGCCGGCATCCTCACCGATGAACGCACGCACACCAAACGCATCATCTTTCACCCGTTGATGTTGCCGAAGATCGTCATCAGCGACCCGCAACTGACCGTCGGCATGCCGGCCTGGGTCACCGCAGGCACCGGTATGGATGCGTTCTCCCACTGCCTGGAGGCTTACTGCGCACCGGGCTTTCACCCGATGGCTGACGGCATCGCCGTGGAAGGCATGCGTCTGGTGGCCGGGGCACTGGTGCGCGCAGTACGCCAGCCGGATGATCTGGACGCCCGCGCCGACATGCTGGTGGCCGCCAGCATGGGCGCCACGGCGTTCCAGAAAGGGCTGGGCGGCATGCATGCGCTGGCCCATCCGATCGGCGCGCTGTACGACACCCACCACGGCATGACCAATGCCACGCTGATGCCCTATGTACTGAAGTTCAACCGCGCCCATATCGAGGAACGCATCACCCGCCTGGCTGCCTATCTGCAGCTGGCCAATCCTGGCTTCGACAGCTTCCTTGAACTGGTTATGCAGTTGCGCAGCGACACCGGCGTGCCACACAGCCTGGCCGAGCTGGGTGTGGATGAGCTGCAGACCGCGCTGATCGCCGAGATGGCCATCGTCGACCCATCTGCCGGTGGCAACCCGCGCACGCTTACGGCAGCGGATGCGGCGCAACTGTTTACCGATGCGCTCCGCGGCGAGCTCTGATGAGCGATCCCGGCAGATAGCGCAAAGGGTTATTGAGCCGCCCTCGGCAAAGCCCAACAAAGCGTACGCATTGACTCCTGTGGGCTTCGCGTTGCTCAAACCAACCTGCAGGCAATTCATGGATAAGGGTGTCTGATGACACCCGCTACTCCAGCAGTCTCTGCAATTCCTCACTCAATGGCATCGGCAAAAAAGCGCTGACCCGCGCCCGACCGTTATTGCCGATTGGCACCCAGAGCCGCGAAAACAGCAACGCGGCCAGTATCCGCGGCAACTGCCCCATCACCTCGCGCCAGTCACGCCCCTGCCAACCGGCCCTGAGCATCAACCAGTGTGACCGGGCATGCCGCAGCGGCATGCGCTGACTGAGAATATGCGCCCGCTCCAGCCAGATAAACGCTGCATTCAGATCACCACGGTGCAAGGCTTGCCGGCCTTCGCCGAACGCTTGCTGCAGCGCCGCATCCAGTTCATTACGCATGCTCTTTTCCTCCACTCTGATTCAATTCGGCACCTGCCTGGCGCAATACCTGCACGGCTGCCCAGATCGCCAGGCTGGCCATAAAGCTGGCTACCAGCAGATCCGGCCAGGCACTACCGGTACCGAACACACCGAGCGCGGCCAACAACACTGCCAGATTACCCAAGGCGTCGTTGCGCGTGCATAACCAGACACTGCGCATATTGCTGTCACCCGCGCGGTAGGCATACAGCAGCGCCGCCACACCCAGATTGGCCAGCAGCGCCAGACTGCCAACCAGGCCCATGGTTGGTGCGTCCGGCAACACCCCTTGCCAGGCATTCCACAGTGCCGCTGCCAGTACGCTGAGGCCGAACAGCAACATGCTTAGTGCCTTGAACTGGGCAGCACGGGCGCGCAATGCCAGCCCCAGACCAAGCACCCACAGGCTGATCGCGTAGTTGGCCGAATCACCGAGAAAGTCCAGCGCGTCAGCCAGTAACGAAACCGAACCTGAACGCAGCCCGGCAGCAATTTCCACAGCAAACATCAGCAGATTTACTGCCAGCGCGATCCATAGAATGTATCGATAACGGCGCGAGCGCAGCGCAGTCTGGTTGGCGTCGTGATTGCAACAATGAGCACCCATTTGGCTTCTCCTCTGATCCGGGTGCAAACTAGGCTAAAGCCTGTAGTAGCTACGGAGTCAACATGCAAAAAGCCATGACCATCGGCATGCTCGCCCGCGACAGTGGGGTCAATCTGGAAACCATCCGTTTCTACGAACGCAGCGGCCTGTTGCCGGCGCCGCAGCGCAGCGCTGCCGGCTATCGCCATTACCAGGCGGTGGACGTGCGGCGCCTGCGCTTCATCCGTCGCGGCCGTGAACTGGGTTTCAGCCTGGTGGAAATTCGCAGCCTGCTGAATCTGGCGGCCGACCCGCAAAGCCCCTGCGCCAGCGCCGACCAGTTGGTGGGCGAACACCTGGAAAGCATTGCCGCCCGCATCCGCGATCTGCAAAACATGCAGGCCGAACTGCAAAAAATTGCCGGTTGCCAGAGTGAACACGCCGAACACTGTCGCTTGCTGGAGGCGCTGGACAACCGCGATTGTTGCGCCTGAACGAACCGCTTGGCGGTGTTACGCTCAGGGCACCAGCATGGCATCCGCCACTGCTTTGCGCGTGGCCTTGCCAGCCAGCTGTTCGACTAGCGTCAGGGCAAACTCCAGTGCGGTGGCCGGGCCCTGACTGGTGATGCAGTTGCCATCCACCACCACCGGCTGATCGACAAAGGTGCAGCCGGAGAGGCGATCACTGAAGCTCGGATAGCAGGTCATGCGCCGCTGCTTGAGCACCCCGTAACTTTGCAGCGCCAACGCCGGTGCAGCACAGATGGCCGCATAGAACCTTCCCGCTCTGGCCTGTTGCTGCACCCGTTGAGCCAGCGGCAGATGCTCGGCCAAGCGTTGCGCACCGGGCATACCGCCGGGCAAGGCAATCAGGTCGAAGTCCTGTGCCAGCACATCGTTGAGCATGGCATCGGCGGTCAGGCGCACACCGCGCGAGCAGGTGATCATCCGCCGGATTTCGATGCTGGCCACCACCACTTCGATCTCGGCGCGGCGCAGTACGTCGATCAGGGTCACGCTTTCGATTTCTTCAACACCATCGGCAACGACAATCAGTGCTCGCAGGGTCATGGCTGGGTCCGTTTCAAATCAGTTGATGTTGTGCTTGCGACAAATTCTCCGGCCGCAGGCTAGCTGCTATGATGCGCGACTTTCAGGGACTTGCGGTCAGCGCACGCATCAGACGTGACGGGCCCTGTGGTCTGCATAACAAGAAAACCGGGAGTCCACCATGCTGGAAAAGCTGTTCCAACTCAAGGCACACAACACCACGCCACGCACCGAAGTGCTGGCCGGTCTGACCACGTTTCTGACCATGGCCTACATCCTCTTCGTCAACCCGGCGATCCTCGGTGAAACCGGCATGGACAAGGGCGCGGTGTTCGTCGCCACCTGTCTGGCCGCTGCCATCGGTTCGGCGCTGATGGGCCTGATCGCCAACTACCCGATCGCCCTTGCTCCGGGCATGGGTCTGAACGCCTTCTTCACCTACACCGTGGTGCTGACCATGGGCTACACATGGCAGGTGGCACTCGGCGCTGTATTCATCTCCGCCCTGATGTTCTTCCTGCTATCGATCTTCCGTATCCGTGAATGGATCATCAACAGCATTCCGCTGCCGCTGCGCTCGGCGATCACCGCCGGTATCGGCCTGTTCCTCGCCATGATCGCGCTGAAGGAAGCCGGTCTGGTGGTGGATAACCCGGCGACTCTGGTCGGCCTTGGTGACCTCACTGCCGCCGGCCCGCTGCTGGCAATCCTCGGCTTTGCGGTGATCGTTGCGCTGGATGCACGGCGGGTAACCGGTGCGGTGATGATCGGCATTCTGCTGGTCACCGCGCTGGCCATTGCACTGGGTATCACGCCTTTCGGCGGTGTGCTGTCGATGCCGCCCTCGCTGATGCCGACCCTGCTGCAGCTGGATATCGCCGGCGCCTTCGACGTGGGCATGATCAGCGTGATCTTTGCCTTCCTGTTCGTCGACCTGTTCGACAACACCGGCACCCTGATCGGTGTGGCCAAGCGTGCCGGGCTGATGGGCAAGGACGGCCATCTGCCCAAGATGGGGCGCGCACTGATTGCCGACAGCACCGCAGCCATGGGCGGCTCGCTGCTGGGCACCTCGACCACCACCAGCTACATAGAATCCGCTGCCGGTGTAGCCGCCGGCGGGCGCACCGGCCTGACCGCCTGCGTGGTCGCGGTGCTGTTTCTGCTCAGCCTGTTCTTCGCCCCGCTGGCCGGCACCATTCCGGCCTTTGCCACCGCACCGGCGCTGCTGTTCGTCGCCGTGCTGATGACCGCAGGCCTCGCCGAGATCAACTGGGATGACATTACCGAAGCCGCACCGGTGGTGATCACCTCGCTGGCTATGCCACTGACCTTCTCCATTGCCAACGGTATTGCCTTCGGCTTCATCACCTGGGTGGTGATCAAAGCGCTGGCCGGGCGCTTCAAGGACATCAACCCGGCGCTGGCGGTACTGGCTACGCTGTTCGTCATCAAGTTCGGTTTCTTCAACGCATGATCAAGATCGGTGATGCAGACGCCTATGCCCGCCAGCTCTCCGCCAAGCAGACGCGCCTGACCGAGCTGCTGGCAGCGTTTTCTGCGCCAGCACCGCAGGTGTTTGCCTCTTCGCGCGAGCACTACCGACTGCGCGCCGAGTTCCGCGTCTGGCGTGAAGGCGGCCAGCTGCACTACGCCATGTTCGAGTCCGGCGACAACCGCACGCCGATCCTGCTGGAACAACTGCCGATTGCCGGTGAGCAGATCAACGCACTGATGCCGCAACTGAAAAGTGCCTGGCAGGCCAGCCGCGATCTGGCACACAAACTGTTTCAGGTGGAGTTCCTCACCACCCTGAGCGGCGATGCGCTGATCACCCTGTGCTATCACCGCCCGCTCGATGACGCCTGGCAACAAGCCGCCACGCAACTGGCCGCAGCGCTGAACGTGAGCATCATCGGCCGCTCGCGCGGTAAACGTCAGGTGATTGGCCGCGACTATGTGCAGGAAGAACTGCAGGTAGCAGGCCGCAGTTTCCACTATCGGCAACCAGAAGGTGCCTTCACCCAGCCTAATGACGAAGTCTGCCAGCACATGCTGCAGTGGGCATATGACGCACTGGGGCAGTGCGAAGATGACCTGCTGGAACTCTACTGCGGTAACGGCAACTTCACCCTGCCGCTGGCCACCCGCGTACGCAAGGTGCTGGCCACCGAGATCAGCAAAAGTTCAGTGTCTGCGGCGCTGGCCAACCTGGCCGACAACGGCATCGACAATGTCGAACTGGTGCGCCTGTCCGCTGAAGAGCTGACAGAAGCACTGAACGGCGTGCGCCCGTTCCGCCGCCTGGCGCATATCGATCTGGGCAGCTACGACTTCGGCACAGTGTTCGTCGACCCGCCGCGTGCCGGAATGGACCCGGCCACCTGCGAACTGACCCGGCGCTTCGATCGCATCCTGTATATCTCCTGCAACCCGCAGACGCTGGCAGCGAATATCGCTCAGCTGAACGACAGCCATCGCATCAGCAAATGCGCGCTGTTCGACCAGTTCCCCTGGACCGACCATATGGAAAGCGGCGTGTTGCTGGAGCGGCGCTAATGTGGCTGTTGCGCTGATCGGCCAGCAGCCACAAAGAATCTGTTCACTCAGCAATCAGGAGCATCCCGTGATCACACTTCACCATTGCGTCAGCGCCCGCTCCTTCCGCCCCCTGTGGCTGCTGGAAGAGCTGGGTGTGCCATACGAACTACGCATGTGGCCATTTCCGCCACGCGCTGTAGCCCGTGAATTCCTCAGCGAGAACCCGCTGGGTACGGTACCGCTGTTGGTGGACGGCACTACACGCATGACCGAATCGGCCGCCATCTGCCAATACCTCGCCGCGCTGCACAAGCATGGCGAACTGGATGTTGCCGCCGGCGACCCGGCCTTTGGCGCTTACCTGAACTGGCTGCACATGAGCGATGCCACGCTGACCTTTCCACAGACGCTGGTGCTGCGCTACACCTATTTCGAAACTGCCGAGCGCCTGCAACCGCAGGTAGCCAGCGACTACGCGCGCTGGTTTCTGGCACGTTTGCGTGGCGTCGAAGCGGCATTGGAAAGCACAGAGTTTCTCTGCGCCGGACGTTTCACCGCCGCCGATGTGGCAGTCGGTTATGCCCTGCTGCTGGCCGAGCATCTGGATCTGACCGCGCAGTTCCCGCCCAATGTCACCGCCTACTGGGCGCGTCTGAAGGAGCGACCTGCCTACCAGAGGGCTTTGCAGGTGCAGCATCAGGCAGCGCTGGATCAGGGTGTACCAACCATCCCTGCACCCGACATCCGGCCCTGAGCCAAGTCAGCGGCTGCATTTTTTTGCCGCTCAAAGCATTAGCGGCTTAACTGCCGCAGCGCGACAAAACACAGTCCGGCCGAAACCACTTCGAGCAGCAAGGCAGTCAGGTTGAAGGTCTGCTGCGCGCCACCGTCCAGCCAAAGGCCGCCGATACGCGCCAGTGCCATGGCCGAGTACAACAGCACCAGCAAGGTCAGTGCGGCACGGGTCAGATCAGCCCGGCTCAAGGCCAGCAGCAGGAAGGTCGCCAGACCGATCTGCAAGCCGCCGTAATAGGCGCGCACATCGGTGATGGCTGCCGGTGCCATCAACAACATGCCACTGAGGTTGGCCATTTCTTCCGGGCGGACAAAATAGGCGATGCCCAGACCAGCCAGAATGATGGCCTGAATGGCAAGCAGAATACGGGCAAACAGCATGATGAAAACTCCGTTGAAGTTGATCGCAGCGAGCATAGCAGTCTGCCGGCGGGAAATACTCAACCATGTGTATGCCCGACGAAAGCGTTGTGCAAAGCCCCTATCCCAACCCTCTCCCGCTGGCTGCAGTAAGGGCCAAGGCGCTTTTCGCTGGGGCGACAGCGGCGCAACGGGTAAACTGGCGATCCTTTGTTCGACTGCCGGTTCCCTGCCATGACCTTTGCCGCCCTCGGGCTGATTGAGCCGCTGCTGCAAACCCTGACCACTCTTGGCTACAGCGAGCCCACCGCCGTGCAGCGCGAGGCGATTCCCGCCGTGCTCAAGGGTCGTGACCTGCTGGCAGCTGCGCAGACCGGCACCGGAAAGACCGCCGGCTTCGCCCTGCCATTGCTACATACGCTGACCCTGCAAGGCCCGCAAGTGGCGAGCAACAGTGTTCGCGCGCTGATTCTGGTACCCACCCGCGAACTGGCCGAGCAAGTCCATCAAAGCATCCAGACCTACGGCCAACAGCTCCCGCTGCGCAGCTATGCGGTGTACGGCGGCGTCAGTATCAATCCGCAGATGATGAAGCTGCGCAAGGGTGTCGACCTGCTGGTAGCAACCCCTGGCCGCTTGCTTGACCTGTATCGGCAGAAGGCGGTGAAATTCAACCAGTTGCAGGTGCTGGTTCTCGATGAAGCCGATCGCATGCTCGACCTCGGCTTTTCTGGTGAACTCGACCAGGTATTCGCCGCGCTGCCGCGCAAACGCCAGACCCTGCTGTTCTCCGCGACCTTCTCCGATGCGATCCGGCAGATGGCCGGCAACCTGCTGCGCGACCCGCTGTCGATCGAAGTCACCCCGCGCAATGCTGCTGCCAAAACGGTCAAGCAATGGCTGGTGACCGTGGACAAGAAGCGCAAGGGCGAACTCATGCTGCACTTGCTGCGCACGCAACCCTGGGGCAAGGGACAAGCGCTGGTATTCGTCAAAACCCGCAAGGGTGTCGACCAGCTGGAGCAGGAATTGCGCGCCGCCGGCATCAGCGTTGATGCGATCCATGGTGACAAACCACAAGCCACCCGTCTGCGCGCACTGGATGGCTTCAAGGCCGGTGCAGTACAGATTCTGGTGGCTACCGATGTAGCTGCCCGTGGGCTGGATATCCATGACTTGCCGCTGGTAGTTAATTTCGACCTGCCAATCGTCGCCGAAGACTATGTGCACCGCATCGGCCGTACCGGCCGAGCTGGCGCAACAGGGCAGGCGCTGTCACTGGTGTGTGCCGATGAAGTGAACCAGCTGGCGGCCATCGAAACCCTGATTCGCCAGACACTCAAGCGGGAGGAAGAAAACGGTTTCGAGCCGGATCACCGTGTCCCCGCCACCGATGCCAGTGGCCAGGTGCTGAAGAAGCCGAAGAAAGCCAAGATCAAGCCGATACCGGGCAGCGGCGGCGCCGGCAAGGTACATCTTGGCAACTGGTTCGAGGACGGCGACAAGCCAAAGGTCAAGGCCGTGCGCAAGGCACCGCGTCTGGGCGGCAAGCCTTCAGGCAGGTAGCCCGGAGCCAGCTACTTGAGCAGTAAAGCAGTCACTGTGGAAGCGCCGCCTCGCCGCGAAAAGCTCGTGCCGAGGGCGGCACTCCCAAAGCACGGCGACCCTAGAGTCGCTTGGTCATGTAACGGTGATTGGCGATGCCGGCCAGCGTCGAAATCCGCTCCTCCACCACACTGAAACCCAGCCTTTCGTAGAGTGCTTGGGCCTGCAAATTGCTCGCCGCCACATCCAGCGCCGCCAGCTGAAAACCGGCGGAGCTGCCCAGCTTGAGCAGATGCTCTACCAGCCGCGTACCTATACCCTCGCAGCGCATGTCTTCAGCTACTCCCAGATGTGCCAGATAGAAGGTATTTTTCGCTGGCGGCTGGATGAGCTTTTCCAGACGCAAGCCATTGAGCATCACCGGCACCGCACTGACCGGGCCGTAGCACAGCAGAATCTGCCGGGTGGCGGTGAGCATGTTGCGCAAATTGACGTCACCGCTGTAGCCAGTACCTGCAGCAACCACCTTGCCGCCAAGCTCACCGACCCAATGCCGCGGGTAACCGAACATGCCGCTGCCGTCGATGAACGCCGCATGCAGAAACCCTTCGGCACTCAAGCCAGCACGTTTGAACACGTAATCAAAAGCAGCCGGCCCGGAGCTGTAAATCAACGGCACAGCCTGTTCTGCATCACGGGCTTCGGCGGGGCGAAATTTCAGAGGCATGTGGATCTCGGCAAGAGAATATTTGAACTGCCGAATCTAGCATGAATGTCCCGGAGCTGAAGTACTGTGCTGTTTGCAGGGACTGAATTCCTCTGGCTCGCAAACCGTTCTTTGAATCAACCAGCCGCTTAAATGCAATCTGCTAAAATCAACTTCAAGCTGATGGGAGTTTAATTTCATGAAAACCATGATCGGATTGACGAGCACTCTGGCAATACTGTTTGCCGCTCAGGCTCACGCAGACGAGATAGTCGAGTGTGCCTCCCCCTCGGGGCAGGTCACTTTTGTGCAGCATCAGTGCCCCCACAACGCGGATCCCATCGACTGGATCGACGTAAATAACCTCCCGCCAAGCGGCGCAGGCATACCAACCCAGATGGCTGATCCTGCGATTCTGAAAAACCGGCCGACGGTAAATATCACTGTGGTCGATAGTGGCCCAAAGCCAAGGGATATGAGCCCACAGTCGCCGATTCAAAAGGAAATGGAAGCCTCCCGGGCGGCTAGAGCCGAGCGCATGAAAAACGAGTCAACCCGGGCCGATTACTGATTTTGTAATCTCGGCCGCTTTGCCGAGGCAGGTGATTCAAGTGACTGTTCTGCCCTTCTTCTGCAAGAATTCCAGCATGCCCTGCCCGGCCAGACGGCCGCTGGCAAAGCAGGCGGTCAGCAGATAACCACCGGTAGGTGCTTCCCAGTCGAGCATTTCACCGGCGCAGAATACCCCCGGCAGCTGCTTGAGCATCAGCTGATCTGTCAGCGCCCCGAAACACACACCTCCGGCACTGCTGATCGCCTCATCCAGCGGACGGGTCTTGACCACGCGCAGTGGCAAGCGCTTGATGGCTTTTGCCAGACGCGCAGGATCTGCAAATGTGTCGCTGTCGGAGAGTTCGCGCAATAGCCCTGCGCGCACACCTTCCAGACCCAACTGCCCACGCAAATGATTACTCATCGACTTGCTGCCACGCGGTTTGCCTAACTGCTGCTCGATCAGTTCGAGACTTTTCCCCGGCAGCAAGTCCAGCCAGAGGACGGCTGCGCCAGAGTCATTTAGCTGCTGACGAATCGCTGCCGATAACGCATACACCAGACTGCCCTCGACTCCGCTGGCGGTGATAACAAATTCGCCCAGACGCGGTGCTTGCTCGCCCAGACCGAGAGCGCATGATTTCACCGGCGCGCCGGCAAATTTATCGACAAAGTGCTGGCTCCAGCTTTCCACCTCAAAGCCGCAGTTACTCGGTTGCAGGGCATGTAATTGCACTCCGTGTTCGGCCAGCAACGGCATCCAGGTGCCGTCAGAGCCCAGACGCGCCCAGCTGCCACCACCCAAAGCCAGCAATACTGCATCGGCATGTATTATCTGCTCACCGGCAGCACCGGTGATGCGCAAGCCGCCATCAGCACTCCAGCCCAGCCAGCGCTGGCGGGTATGGATAGTCACACCCCGCTCGCGCAGGCGCTTGAGCCATGAGCGCAACAAGGGCGCAGCTTTCATGTCTGCCGGAAATACCCGCCCCGAGCTGCCAACAAAGGTGTCGATGCCCAGCCCGTGCACCCACGCGCGCAATTGATCGGCACCAAAGGCGTTGAGCATGGGCTCCAGTTGTGACCGGCGTTCGGCATAACGGTCGAGAAACGCCTGCTGTTCCTCCCCGTGAGTGATGTTCATGCCACCGACCCCGGCCAGCAGGAACTTGCGACCCACCGAAGGCATGCCGTCGTACAGATCAACCTTCACCCCGGCCAATGCCAGCACCTCGGCCGCCATCAGCCCGGCCGGGCCGCCACCGATGATGACGGCACTCATGTGTGTGGCAGGCACAGTGGTCATGGCGATCCTGAAACGCTTGGGGTGAGCACATTCTAACCCAGTGCAGACCGCAGCCACCTGCTGCCTTCAGGCCGGCGCAAAGATCGCACCATTCAGCCGGGACGCTGGATTATGCTCTACTGGTAGGGTGTACTCGCCCGCAGGGCAGTTCGCCGACAGCAGGCGGGCTGGCGCTACGCACCGAGGCCGCCCTACCGCTATGCTGGGCTGCATTACTCCCATGCAGCGAGCCCGCATGTCACTTATCGAGTTGCATACACAGCGCCTGCAGCTGCGTAACTGGCAGGCTTCAGACTTGCCGCGCTTTGCAGCGCTGAATAATGATGCTCAAGTCATGCAGCACTTTCCCGAGCGCTTTAACCGCGAACAAAGCGATGCGCTGGCCGCACGCATCCAACGGCACATCGAGCAGTATGGTTTTGGCGTTTGGGTATTGGAAAGCCATGAGCAACCCGGAATGATCGGCATTCTCGGAATGCAGCATGTGCTGTTCGATTCGGCCTTTACCCCGGCGGTTGAAATCGCCTGGCGCCTGTTGCCCGCCTACTGGCAACAAGGGCTGGCGACAGAGGCAGCGCAAGCTGCGCTGCGCTTTGCCTTCGAACGTCTCGAACTGTCACAACTACTGGCCTTTACCGTACCGGCCAACCAGCCTTCGCAGGCCCTGATGCTGCGTCTGGGCATGCTGCGTGATCCGGCCGACGACTTTTTGCATCCGCTGCTGCCGAAGAATCACCCGCTGCGGCCGCATGTGCTGTATCGCCTGGAGCGCGACCGCTGGCTACAACGCGAGGCATTTGCCCGGAACTGAGCTGAGCTACGTCTACTTTCGCTGGCTTTGGCCATATCTAGCTGAAGTTTAATAGCCAACACCAAGGTTGGATTTAAGTTGAGCTGACTTGCCGACATTCGCCCGTAAAGTCTTTACCATTCAGAGCCGACTTGCGGCCGCAGCCGGCCATGGCAATTGATCACGGAGTGTTGATGAGCAAAGTACTCGAGCAGCTAGTCGCCCTGCTGAACATGGAAGCCATCGAGGAAGACCTGTTCCGCGGTGCCAGCCAGGATTTGGGCTACCGCCAGTTATTCGGCGGCCAGGTGTTGGGCCAGTCGTTGTCCGCGGCCAGCCAGACAGTCTGCGGCGGCCGACTGGTGCACTCGTTGCACGGCTACTTTCTGCGTGCAGGCGATGCCGGTCTGCCGATCGTCTATCAGGTCGAGCGGGTGCGCGACGGTGGCAGTTTCAGCACCCGTCGGGTTACCGCGATCCAGAAGGGCAAGCCCATCTTCACTTGCGCGGCTTCGTTCCAGGGGGTTGAGGACGGTTTCGAGCATCAGGCACAGATGCCGCAAGTACAGGGTCCGGACGAACTGAAATCGGAAACCGAACTGGCACGCATGGTCGCCGACAAATTACCCGAGCGCATGCGCGAGCGCGCCATCAGCGACAAGCCGATCGACATCCGTCCGGTCAGCCGCAACAACCCGTTCGATCCCAAGCCGGCCGAGCCGGTCAAGCATGTGTGGTTCCGCGCTGATGGCGAGCTGCCGGAAAATCCGGCGCTGCACCAGTATCTGTTGGCCTACGCCTCCGACTTCGGTCTGCTGACCACTTCGATGCTGCCGCATGGTGTCTCGGTGTGGCAGAAGTTCATGCAGGTCGCCAGCCTCGACCATTCCATCTGGTTTCACCGGCCGATCCGCATGGATGAGTGGCTGCTGTATTCGATGGACAGTCCCTGGGCCGGCAATGCGCGTGGCTTCTCGCGCGCCAGCATTTTCAATCAGGCCGGCGAACTGGTGGCATCGGTGGCACAGGAAGGTCTGATCCGCTTGCGGGAAGACTTGCGGTGAGTACACAGCTAAAACTGGCGACTGCACGCCACTGGGTATTTGATCTGGATGGCACCCTGACTCTGGCCATCCATGATTTCGCCGCCATCCGGCGCGCCCTCGACATCCCCCCCGATGACGACATCCTGCATCATCTGGCGGCGTTGCCCGAGGCTGAAGCCGCCGCCAAGCACGCTTGGCTGCTGGCCCATGAACAACAATTGGCGCAGGCCGCGCAAGCCGCACCCGGCGCAGTCGACCTGATACGCAGCCTCTCTGCCCGCGACTGCCGGCTCGGCATCCTTACCCGCAACGCCCGGTCACTGGCACAGCTGACGCTGGCGACCATCGGCCTTGGCGACTGTTTTGCAGAGGCTGACATCATCGGTCGTGACGAAGCGCCGCCCAAGCCCGACCCTGGCGGTTTGCTGCACATAGCCAAAGCCTGGCAGGTAGCGCCGACGCTGCTGGTGATGGTAGGTGACTACGCCTTTGATCTTGAATGCGCACGGGCCGTGGGCGCCACCAGTGTGCTGGTCAATCTGCCGGAAAATCCCTGGCCGGGACTGACTGACCTGTTTGCCCGTGACTGCCATGAACTGCTGGGCCATCTCTAAACCGCGAACCAAAGCGACGCTGATTTATTT
>Ga0102814_10001363_pt1 | contig 17289 bp, 16 predicted proteins | sample ColrivemetaGS741_FD_79112 | JGI IMG/M metagenome (GOLD analysis project Ga0102814, IMG submission 79112) | Estuarine microbial communities from the Columbia River estuary - Flood tide ETM metaG S.741 | ecosystem: Environmental > Aquatic > Marine > Intertidal zone > Estuary | place: USA... | reverse complement strand
GAGTTAAATTGGGCAACTGAAAATGAAAGTGCTTTTTGGGAATACTTAGTGAAAGAAAAGCTTTTGTTTGATAAAAATGAAAGGAACTCAATGAATATGCTTAATCCAGGGCCAACAACATCTGGACTTCCGAATGAAGGTTCACCTGATCGATTAGGACAATACTTAGGTTGGAAAATGGTAAAGTCATACATGGAGAAAAATGATGTTTCTTTGGCTGAAATGGTGAAATTGCCTTATAATGTAATTCTTCAGGAATACGAAATAGATTGAAATTATGGAAGATAAAATAGTAAAATCCTCAGAAATTAAAATAAACGTTGGTCTCAACGAAAATAATTTGCCGATTGCAATGAAATGGACTGCGCCTGATGGTTCTATTGAAGATGCACCTGCAAAAGCGATGTTGCTTTCAATGTGGGATCACAAAGAGAATAATACAATGAAAATTGATCTTTGGACTAAGGACATGTCAGTAGAAGAAATGAAACAGTTTTTTCATCAAACGTTATTAAGTATGTCTGATTCATTTGAAAAAGCTACAGGAGAAACAAATATTTGCGAAGATTTAAGAGATTACTGTTATCATTTTGCAGAAAAAATGCAAATCTTACCTGAGCAATAAAATGCAAAAAGGTTCGATAAAAAAAATGCGCACTAGGTTGGATGATGTTGTTCAATACGAATTGGTATTGGATGAAACGATTCTAATGAATGACCTAATTGGCGAGCAAATATCTTTGAAATGGAATGGCATTATTAATTGCCAAAAATGTAACAAAGTAACCAAGAAATCTTTTGGTGAAGGATTTTGTTACTCATGTTTTTCAAGTGCTCCAGAAGCTGCTGAATGCATTCTAAGACCTGAATTATGTAAAGCGCATTTAGGTGAAGGTCGAGATCCTGAATGGGAAGAGAAGCATCATAACACTCCTCATGTTGTTTATCTTGCTGCTTCTAGCGCGGTTAAGGTTGGTGTGACTAGGGCAGAACAGGTACCAACCAGATGGATTGATCAAGGAGCTTCTGCAGCAATTATTATTGCTGAAACTCCGAATAGATACGAGGCTGGACGCATCGAAGTTGCTTTGAAATCGATGTTTACTGATAAAACTAATTGGCAGAGAATGCTAAAGAATGAAATCGATGAAACGATTGATTTATCAGTAGAAAAATGGGAACTTGAAGAACAGTTGCCTTCGGATATTGCCGAATTTTTCTCGGATCATGATGAAGTTACCGTATTGAACTTTCCAGTTATAGAATATCCAGAAAAAGTAAAAAGTCTCTCGTTTGATAAAACGGATTTAATCCAAGGTGAATTAGTTGGTATAAAAGGTCAATATTTGTTATTTAAAGGAGGGAGTGTTATAAACATGCGAAGACACACTGGTTATTATGTTGAAATATTTTAAATTATTCTTTTTTTTAATTATTAGTCAATCTGTTTTTTGTCAATACACTTGGCAATGGACAGAGTTGGCTTCCATGCCCTTTAATACATCAAATAACGCAGTATGTGAAGCAGATGTGAATGGCAGTAAATTGGTCTATTCTTTTGGAGGGATTGATGATTCTAAAATATATTCAGGAATTCATAATCGTTCTTTTAAGTACGATGTCAATGCAAATACATGGTCAGAAATAGATTTGCTTCCAGATCCTGAACCTAAAATTGCGGCGGGAGCCTCTTTTGTGAAGGGAAAAATCTACATCATTGGTGGGTATCACGTATATGCAAATAATAGTGAGGTTTCCTCTTCTAAAGTACATGTTTACAACCCATCTACTGATTTGTTTGAAGCTGATGCTACGGATATTCCTTTGGCAATTGATGACCATGTTCAGTGTGTTTATAAAGACAGTTTGATATTTGTTGTAACTGGTTGGAGTAATAATGGCAATAAGCCAAATGTGCAAATTTTCAACCCAGAATTAAACGCATGGAGTACCGGAACATCTTTAATAAATGATTTCTATTATACTGCTTTCGGAGCATCTGGTTATATTTTGGGAGATACCTTATATTATCATGGTGGAGCAGCGGGAAGTTCCTTTGCTGCAAGAAGCTATTTAAGAAAGGGATATATTAATCCGAATGACCCTACTGATATTACTTGGTCACTAGGTGATAATTCTCCAGGAGATGCAGGTTATAGAGCGGCTTGCAGTGGCGTTGGGAATACGGTTTTTTGGGTTGGAGGCTCTGCAACTTCCTATAACTTTGATGGTATAGCATATAGCAATGGGGTAGGTGTTGAACCTGAAACAAGAATTCTTCATTATAATAATTGGAGTCATTCATTTGTTGATGAAACAAATGAACCATACGGTGTGATGGATTTAAGGGGTATCGCTAAAATCTCTGAAGATAAATGGATTATTTGTGGTGGAATGGATTCTAGTCAGGTTGTTGGAAATAGAACTTTTTTACTTGAGAACAGCTTGGTGGAAATAGGCGAAAAGGCGAAACAGGAATTAAGGATTTTTCAATTTGAGGAGTCAGTTGTGATTGATCTTTCAAAGAAACAGAAAGTTAAACTCTTTGATTTACAAGGGAAATGTCTTGAAGATTTTAAGGAAACGGAAAAAATAGAAATTAAAAGATCTAAATATAAACGAGGTGTATATCTTCTTCATTTAGAAGATAGAATTGTTAGAATATTATTGTAAAATGGGAAAGGATAAATTAAGAAGGTTTGCGGCGGTAAAGCAGTTTGATAATTTTTATGAACCTGTAATTAAAGAAGCTTTTTATTTGAAAGGAAATTGGAAGAAGGATCACTTTAAAAATGACAATCCCATTGTTCTAGAGTTAGGCTGTGGTAAAGGGGAGTATTCTGTTGGACTGGCAAAACATTTCCCGAACAAAAATTTTATCGGAGTAGACATTAAAGGTGCAAGAATGTACATTGGTGCAGAGCAGGCATTGGAAGAAAAAATGACAAATGTCGCTTTCCTTCGAACTAAGATTGATTTTATTGATGACTGTTTTGCGGAAAATGAAATTGATGAAATCTGGTTGACTTTTTCAGATCCCCAACCTAAAAAACCAAACAAACGACTTTCATCACCACCATTCATTGAGCGATATAGAAAAATCCTAAAAAAGGGTGGATTGGTTCACATGAAAACGGATAGTGACTTATTGTTCGAATATACCGAAGAGCAAATTAATGAGGCACCCTATGAGTGTATCGAGTTAACTTGGGATTTATACAATGAAATTCCTGAAAAGATTGACCCTGTTACGAGAGAAATTTTTCACATTAAAACACATTATGAAAAACTATTCACTGCAAAAGGATCGGTTATAAAATATGCTAAATTTAAAATCAATTAGGCGACTTTTAATTTCGCCATTTTTGATTTTGAAAATTGAGCTTTCGCATATTCGGCAGTTACTCTAAATGATGTCTCATTTTTTGAAGGCAATTCGAACATTGCATCATTTAATATTGCTTCGCAAATTGATCTCAATCCACGTGCGCCTAGTTTAAATTCAATCGCTTTTTCAACAATAAAGTCTAAAACTTCTTTGTCAAATTTTAAATCGATACCATCAATTTCGAATAAGCGATTATATTGTTTGACTAAAGCATTTTTTGGTTCTGTTAATATTCTTTTTAAACTTTCGGCATTCAATGGCTCTAAATAAGTTAGAACTGGGAAACGACCAATAAGTTCAGGAATTAAACCAAATGTTTTAATATCTGTTGGATTGATATATTTTAATAAAGATTCGCCATCAACGCGCTCTTTTTCTTCCGAAGAAAAACCAATCGTTTGTCTGTTTACTCTATTTGCAATAATTTTTTCAATTCCGTCAAATGCACCACCACATATAAATAAGATGTTTTTTGTGTCAATTTGAATCATTTTTTGTTCTGGGTGCTTTCTTCCACCTTGTGGTGGAACATTGATTACAGCTCCTTCTAGAAGCTTTAATAAAGCTTGCTGAACTCCTTCACCTGACACATCTCTAGTAATGGATGGGTTGTCGCTTTTTCGGGCTATTTTATCAATTTCATCAACGAATACAATGCCTTTTTCAGCTGCATCAACGTTATAATCAGCTGCTTGAAGTAATCGAGATAAAATGCTTTCCACATCTTCACCAACATAACCAGCTTCTGTTAATACAGTCGCATCTGCAATGCAAAAAGGAACATTTAACATCTTAGCAATTGTTTTAGCTAATAAGGTTTTTCCTGTTCCTGTTCTCCCAACTAAAATGACATTGGATTTTTCAATTTCAATTTCATCCTTTGAAGGTGGTTGATTTAATCTTTTGTAGTGATTGTAAACACCAACAGATAATACTTTCTTTGCATCATCCTGACCGATAACGTATTCATCTAATTTTGTCTTTATTTCCGCAGGTTTAAGAACGTTAAGAACGTCTTCTGTTTGTTTCTTTTTACTAGAAATCTCCTCCTCTTTGATAATTGTATGTGCTTGAGAAACACAGCTTTCGCAAATGTGCCCAGTTACACCAGCAATTAACATCCCTACCTCCTCGCGTGATCTCCCGCAAAATGAACAACCTGCTTCTTTTTTTGACATATTATTAGTGTTTCAAAAGCCCTAACTATAATTAATTAGGGCTTTAATTTATTCTTATTTTTTTGGGTTTCGAAGTAAAACTTCATCAACCATACCGTAATCTTTTGCTTCAGTTGAAGTCATCCAGTAATCTCTGTCTGAATCTGCCCAAACTTTATCGTAATCTTGTTTTGAATGAGTTGCAATAATATCGTATAACTCTTTCTTTAATTTTTGAATTTCTCTAGCAGTTATTTCAATGTCAGATGCTTGTCCTTGAGCCCCACCTAGTGGTTGGTGTATCATAACGCGAGAATGTTTCAACGCAGATCTCTTTCCGTCTGCTCCTGCACATAACAATACTGCTCCCATTGAAGCGGCCATTCCTGTACAAATTGTTGCTACATCTGGATTAATGTATTGCATTGTATCATAAATTCCTAGTCCTGCATATACTGATCCTCCAGGAGAATTTAGATAAATCTGAATATCTTTTTTAGGGTCAACAGACTCTAAGAATAATAATTGAGCATTAATTATGTTAGCTACCTGATCATTTATACCTGTTCCAAGGAAAATAATTCGATCCATCATAAGACGTGAAAAAACATCCATTTGGGTCATATTCATTTGTCTCTCCTCAATAATATAAGGAGTCAAAGATGATTCTATATAATGCTCCATATGCATGCTGCTTAAACCAAGATGCTTAGTTGCGTACTTTTTAAATTCGTTATTATCGAACATATTTCTTTGTATTATGTTAGTTATAACGTTAAAGATAAAAGGTTCGTTGGGATTGACAATTAAATAATATCGAAAAATTCGTTAAATAATAATACCAAATCAAGTTTGTATATTTACCGATAGGATGATTGTACAAGATGTGATAAATAAAAATGTATTGTTTTCTCCCTTAAATTGGGGGATGGGACATGTTTCTCGTTCTATTTCTATACTCAAACAATTACAAGATCAACAGAACAATGTATTCGTAGCTTGCAATGCTGATTCAAGATTAATTTACGAAGAGTATTTGACGGGTATTACTTTTATTGATCACGCAGATTATCCATTTTTATTTAGTGGAGATGGAAATTTTGAAAGAGATATAAAACAATCATTTTGGAAGTTGAAACAACGACTGAAAAATGAACGGAAGGAGGTAGAAACTTACGTTCAAAAATATAATATTGATTTGGTATTATCGGATCATAGATATGGTTTTATCAGCAGTGTTAAACCATCGATTTTTATAACACATCAATTAAATTTACCGATTACGGGGTATAAAAAAATCGCAAATTTTTATCATAAAATTTTAATAAATAAGTTTCGTAGCGTTTGGGTGTTGGATTACTCTGATTCACGATTAGCGGGTAAGCTTAGTTGGTCAAGCGGGAGGAAAAATACATTCTATATTGGTCCTTATTCGAGATTTTCGCTGTCAAAAAACATGATAGAACAAAATGAAAAAACGATTATCATAGCAAGTGGCCCAGATGTTTATGCTCAACAATTAGTAGACGATATTGCTAGGTTGAATTCTGTGGTTTTTGATGTTGTATGTTCAGAAAATATTAATCTGCCAAAATCGATGATTAAAATTGTAGGTGGATGGAAGATGAAAGATCAAGCTATCATGAATGCAAAACACATTATTTCAAGAAGTGGTTATTCTACCATTATGGATTTGGAAATTCTAAATAGAAAAGCGACCTTGATTCCTACTCCAGGTCAAGCTGAACAAGAATACTTATCTACTTTGAGGTAAGTTAGGGAATAACAATTTTTTGTGTTTCACCTGATTCAATATTTCTAATAAAAAACACACCGTGATGATTGAATGAAATCACATTATTTTTGTTAGTGCTTTTCTTAATCAATTGACCATTGACATTGTAAATCTCAGCAGAAAAATTTGAACTTAAGACAATCGAAGAAATTGTTGAATTATAAAAGGCCATTTCTGGTTTCATTGAGACAGCAATTGTGCCATGATTCTTTTTAGAGCCATCGATATCAATTCCACTTAAGTTGTAATAATTAACCCCATTTGATGGATTAAAGTCATATGTGAAATAGTTTAATTCAGATTGAGAATAACCAGCAGCTGAGACTGTTGCTATTTCATTATAATTCAGTCCGTCAACAGATTTTTTGATAACAAAATGGGATGAATTAAGTTCTGTATTTGTTGTCCATTTTAATTCGATAGAACGATTTTTTAATTCACCAGCGAAGCTCAGTAATTCAATTGGCAATACCGTTGGGTTTAAGATACAATCATCGTCTCCGTAACTTGCCATTCCTCCACTTGGCCCAAAAGAAACAAAGTCTCCATCGCCGCCTGCTGCTGTTGTTTGAAGAAGAGTACTGTTGTATTCGTAATCAATACTGAATGTGTCTCCAGAAGTAGTAGTAATAGTACTATTGAAAAATCTAGGGCCACCTGTACTTCCATTTTTAAATGTACCTAGCGGATTCCAATCACTGTCAGTTGTATAAACAACGTAAATTGGACCTACTGGGCATAATCCAGACCATGTCAATGCATCTATGCATAGTCCATCATACGCCAACATAAAGCTTGCTCCAGGAGGAATAACTGTGTTAGTGGCGTCAATGTATGTTCCAGGACAACCTGCCTCAGTATTTATTAATGCCGTAGTTGCAGGATTTGTTGTTAATACATCTGTTAAGTTATCTCCTGGTAAAGTAGAGCCATACGAAACATTGAAGTTTGCTGCTGTCATATCAACACTGTAATCTCCAGTAGTTCCAAAAACAAGTTCGTTATTCCCTTCGTCACATGTTGGATCACATGAATTAATAATAACTGATGTAATATATGGTGGTGTACAGCTTCCCGCTAAAGTTATTGTAATTGGTGATGCAGTTAGGTTTGAAGTTAGGACAGGATCTGTTGAGACGATTTGGATTAAATAGCCATTTCCTGATACTGTAGCAGGAGGGATTGTGAAATTAATAGTGCCACTTGGATCAGTCCCTTCGGCTGATGCTCCAGAAATTGTTCCTATTGTTGTTGGGGATGCGAATGATCCCGTTTCATCAGATAATTGAATCGAAAAGACGTTACCTGAATTGAAAAGTCCAAATGAAGAAAAGTTAACTGAACCATTATCTCCAGTTACACAATCAACATTATAATTTAAACTTGAAATTGCGCCCTGAGTAATTGTACAAGGAGTATAGTTTATTGTTATATCAATCCCATTATCTGTTGAAATTGTTCCTGGTAAGCTGGATATTATTCTAAATCGATAAATAGTTCCAGTAGGAGTATTAATCGGAATTGTAAAGTTGATGGTTCCAGAAGGATTTAAACCCTCTGCTCCAGAACCGGTAAGTGTCCCTACATTTGTAGGAGAAGTAAATAAGCCGGTAGCGTCAGACATTTGTACAGTAAAAGTATTTCCTACAGCAAAGGTGCCCACAGATGTGAAGTCTATCGTACCTAGGTCTGTTAATCCACAACTAACTGTAAAAGGACCTCCAGTGACATTTGATGCACTGATAGTGTTTACAGAACAACAAGTGCTTGAGTGTGATCCGAGCGTTGTAAGTCCAGCATCACCAACTGCAGTCCAATTAGAAGTCGTAAATGACGGGAATCCTGAGCCTGAAGGGTCAGATGTTACTCCAGAGCAGTATGTGCCATTTCGAATAACACCTTCATTTTCGGTTCCATTACCAACTCCTGACCATTCTGAACCTGGGTCATCACCAATGTTTCCAAACAAATCTTGTATTGTAGCACCGTTAAATAAAGCGATCGCATCATCCCCATTGTAAGAAAGTGAGCCTGTTGTTAGATCAGATAAGGCTAAAAGACTAGCGTTCGCTGAAACATTACATATAACATAAGTGCCACAAGAAGGTATTGTAACACCTGTTAAATTAATTGTAGAGGAAGCTGAAGTTGATCCATTTGAAAATATTTGAATTGAATAACTACTAACATCTACGCTGGAAGTACTAGTATTGTATAGTTCGATGCATTTGTCATTCGATGGGCCTTCTAGGTATTCAGAAATAATAATCTGAGCATTTAACTTCGATGAAAACGAAATTAATGCGAGAAAAAAAGAAAACGCTATATATTTGTTTACAGTAAAATTAGACCCCATTCGTTTAATTTTATATGAATTTAAGGCATTTAAAGCGTTGATACAAATGGAATTGTGAACAACTTAATTTCAGAGGAAAGAAAAATTGGAATGGATACTTGAAGTTAATAATAATTAAACGGTTTAGTTGAGGCGTTCCTTTGTAGCCTGATTTGTGCTATGATGTTGATAAGTTTTATCAAAAAAAAAGCCTGACCAATTGGTCAGGCTTTTAAGTGAAATTGAATTTAATTATTTAACAACTGCAGTGAAAGCCGCATTTTCTAAATATTTAATAAACTCACGATCTTTTAATGCTTTAGCTTTTAAAGATGCATCTTTAGAAATTGCATTTTTAAGATTGCTTACAATACCATCTAATTTATTGTCTCTTGCAGAAGCAATCGCTTTTAAATAGTATCCTTGAGCTGTTTCTTTATCAACTGAATTATCAACAGTAGAAACCGCATTAGCAGTAGAACCGTTTAATAATTGAGCAAGTGCTTTGTTGAAAGAAGCTTCAGAACCTAAGTTAGAAACTGCATCAGCATAATTTCCATCTTGGATATTCAAGATACCTTTATTGTAATTCACTTCAGAACCAGCACCACTCGCTTGGTTTAATAATTTCATTGATTTAACACGGTCACCTTCAACTCCTGCAACAGCTCCTAAATTGTTTTTAGAAATTGCATTGTCTTTGATACCATTTGCTTTCTCAAATTGAGCTTTAGCTTCAGAAACTTTGTTTTGCATGTATAAAACAGCACCTACATTGTTTGCTGGTCTATAATCATCAGCATATCTAGCTTCAGCAATTTTGTATACACGTAATTTTTCGTTTAAATCATCGTATAAAGTTGCTGTAAACAATAACTCTTCTAAATTTAAAGTATCAGAGTTAGAAACAGAGTTTGCTTTTAATTCTTCATCAGAAAAACCAGTACGATCGTAAACTGCAATCATTTCAGTACGACGTAATTGTGGGAAAATGTTTTTATCAAGGTAAGTAAATGTTTTACCTAAGTTACGCATTTCAGTTTCACGTTGAGCTGGATCTTTAATAGTTTCTAATACACGTAAAACAAGATTTTTATCATCTTCGTTCATTTTAGTATCAGCTTCTAATTCTCTTTTGAATCCTGCGAAATCTTCTCCACTTCCTTTTAAGTTGTAAGTAGACTCACCAGTAGCTTCAAATTTAGCAGATTTAGCAACTTTTTCAGAAGCAGCTTTTGCAGAATTAGCTCTATCTGTTGATAAAGTATTGTTTTTATCTTCTTCACCTTCTGGAGAAGCAAAACCTGTTAAGTTTAAATTTTTAACAGCAACTTTAGGGTTTGTTTGAGCATCAGCTAAAAATGCTTCAAGTGCTTTAATGTCAGCATCTTTCATCTCTGTAGCAGAAACTTCAGAACGACCTTTAGCATAATTTAATTGAGCCATAAAAGTTTCTTCATTAACTCTAGAGAAATTATCACTTGCGATAATTACTTTAAAATCTTTGTTAACTAATAATGGAGTTATAATCGTTGCATCAGCAATTTTTGTAGGAGTAATCTCTTCTTTTTCTTTCTCTCCTTTGAATACTTTTCCAGTAATCATTAAGTCAGTAGCTTCCATATCAGGAGTGTACAATACAACATCGCTGTAAGTTACTTTTCCACCAGCTTTGTATTGAATAACGTCTCCGTTTCCAGTTGCTTTTTCACCTTGAACAGTGATTTGTTTTAATGCAGTATTACCTAACATTGGAGTGATTTGTGCTGAAGCTTTTTTGTTAATTCCTTTTTCAGGGAAAGTTACGTCAACATTTACACGAACTGAATCTCCGTGCATTTCTAATGGGTTAGGAGTCACTGTGTACTCTAAATCTTTAAGTAAATCACAACCTGTAGCGAATGTTCCTGCTACTGCTAATAATGCAATTACTTTGATGCTTTGCTTTTTCATAGTAAGTATTAATAAATTCTATTTCAATTTCAACTGCAATTATAAGAATAATTTTTCAGATACAGATAAACTAAATTTTATTTTCGTTTCCTATGTATTTATAATCAATTCGTTTCAAACTGGATTTGTCATTTGACTGTCGAATTAACTCTTTAGTGTTGAGATTTAATATTGGATGAAGAAAAAGAGGGGCGATATCGTTTAAAGGCAATAAAACAAATTTTCTATTTGATAATAATGGATGTGGAACTGTTAGTTCAGGTAGATTTATTATCCAATTTTCATAATATATAATATCGAGATCAATTGTACGGTCTTCATAATTAGGTCCCTTTTTTTTTCTTCCAAGTTGTTGCTCGATAATTTGTGTCTTCAACAAGAGGTTTGTTGGAGATAAATTTGTTGATACAGAAATGCAGATGTTTAAAAATTGATTTTTAGACTCGAAGCCTAAAGGAGCTGATTCGTAGAAGTTTGAAATAGATTGGATTGACCCAATTTCTTTGGCTATTAAATTAAGAGCTTCAGAAATAGTTTTCAGTTTGTGCCCCTGATTTGCTCCAATAGACAGGTAAACTATTTTTTCCATTTAAATGAGGAAAGCATTTTGTCGATATCAATACTTAAATAGTCAAGAGACGGGATTAATGAGTCGTAATTAGGGGTTGAATTAAATAGTATCTCACAATAAATAAATTTTGAAGTACTATCTGTTAAGTAGAATTGAAAAGGAGTTGCGACATCACCTTCTAGCTTGAAGTATGTTCCAAATACTCTGTCTTCACCTCTAATGATTCTTTTGTCGATAATGTTTGTAGCTTTTAATTTGTGTTTATCAACTTCATCATTTGCATTGTTTACATAGTAGGATAATGGTTCTGTCATGTCCCAATATCTCATGTACATTGTTCCATTAAGTGGTCCAAGGTCAATTTTTTTATTGCATGTTTCAATCGATCCATTTGCCATTTTCTCAACTTTGAAAATGTCAGATATATCAAATGAGTAATCACAGTTATCCGAAAAGGTAGTGTATTTATGATCAGGAAGCTCTGTTCTTAAATAGGTTGGAGGTTTCGGAACAAACGTTTCATTCGTGCAAGAAACAAGGCTTGAAAGAATAATTAAATAGGTAATTAATTTCATCTTAATTAGGAATTTGGTTTACGGACAACTTTTACCATTTTAACACGTTTTTTGTCGCTTGATTCAACAATCAATTTAAGATTTGCAATTTCAATAAATTCATTGTTCCGTAGTATTTTACCGGCGATTTCAATAATTAATCCTCCAAGTGTTTCAGCTACTCGACTATCGAAATCTAATTCTTTTTCGTCAATTGACATTGCTTTATAGAAATCGACTAATGCAGTTTTACCTTCAAATAAGTATGTTGAATCATCTATTTTAGTAAAAACCAATTCATCATTATCAAATTCATCTGTAATGTCACCAACAATTTCTTCTAATACATCTTCAAGGGTTACAATTCCACTCGTGCCGCCATATTCATCAACAACCATAGCTATATGTACTTTCCTTTCTTGAAAATCCTTAAGTAAATCGTCAATTTTTTTATTTTCTGTCACAAAGAATGGTTTGTGAACTAGCTTTTGCCAGTCCTTTACTTCCCCTTTACCTAAGAATGGCAAAAGATCTTTAATGAATAAGACTCCTTCGATATGATCAAGGTTTTCAGCGTAAACAGGAATTCGAGAATGACCATATTCAAGAATAGTATTCATTACTTCATCGAAAGATAAATTATTTTCAATGGCATGTACATCCATTCTGGGTCTCATTATTTGTCTAACCTCTGTGCTTCCAAATTTTACAATTCCCTCAAGAATTCGATGCTCATCTTCAGATTCCTTATCGTCTTTTGTAAGTGCTAAAGCTTGCTCTAGTTCATCACTTGAAATAGAAATCCTTCCTGTTTTTGCTTTTTTTTGGATAAATCGTATTCCCGATACAAGAAGTGCTCGTATCCATGAAATCGGAGGTATTCCATTTAGCCTTAATAAGGGTGAAGCCATGAACTTTGAGAATCTCAAGGCATTCTTTGTTGCATAAACTTTAGGGATAACTTCTCCAAGTAGCAAAAGTACTAGAGTGATCACAACTACATCAATGACAAATCTAGTTGTTTCTGAAAGAGCCAAGTTTGCAAAAGCAGAGCTTAAGATAGAGCTTGACAAAATAACAATTCCAACATTGACAAAATTGTTTGTGATTAGAATTGTAGCTAACAATTCTCTTGGTTTACCTAAAAGTTTTAAAACTGATTTGGCTTTTTTGTCATTGTCACCATTTAGTTCATCTTTATCTCCAGGACTTAGCGAAAAGAAGGCGGCCTCGGATCCAGATATTAGAGCTGAAGAGGCTAGTAATGATAAAAGTATAAATATTGATATGATATCCCAAGTGCTTCCGAATCCTGCACTAATTGCCCTCTCAAAGGGCGCGAAACTATCCGGGTCTATTTGATTCATATAGCTTTGTTAAAAGGGCAGATCATTATTATCATTCTTAATAATTGAATCAACTTTACTAGGCGCACTTGGCGTTCCAGTTGAGTCGTATGGGTGTTTTTGAATTGAATCACTCGCTTTTTCTGGCCAGGTAAGTATCGTTAATTCATCAGCAATCACTTCCGTTGTGTAACGTGTAACGCCTTCTTTGTCTTGCCAAGATCGCTTTTTTAGTTTCCCTTCAATATATACTTTACATCCCTTTTTTAAATACTTTTCTACAACTTCAGCTAAGCCTCTCCATACAACAATGTCATGCCAGTCGGTGTTTTCGACTTTTTGCTGTGTGTTTTTATCAGTATAAACTTCAGATGTTGCGATTGAGAAATTTGCTACTCTTGAGCCGTTCTCGAGGTAGCGGACTTCTGGGTCTTTACCTAGGTTACCAATAAGAATTACTTTATTTACGCTACCAGCCATTTTTAAGGGACATTATTGAATTAAAAATAAAGGTACTAACTTTTTACCAATTGAATGTTGACTTTGTTATGTATTTATCAATGACACGTGGTAGAGGGTATTCCTGAATGTCTTCTTTTTTTATTTTTATTCCCACATCATTCGATTTTGGCAACAATGGTATGTGGTGAAATGTAACGAAAATATGTTGATGGCTTAGGATGTGTTTTATCTGAATTGATTCGCTTTTTTGATTTGACCAATTCAATGCCTCTTCATCAGATGGAGTGTCAAATGTCTCGATTAAAGGGAACTCGAATAAGTTTTGCCAGATGTCTTTTTCAGTTCTTTGCTTAATTAAAGTGAATTCTTGATTTTCAAATATTAAATAATGGAAGTACCGTTTTTTAATTTTGACTTTCGTCGTTTTAATAGGTCTTTCTTTGTAATTCCCTTTTGAAAAGGCAAGACAGCTATTGTTTAGTGGGCAGTAAATGCAGTTTGGTTCTGAGGGAGAACATACTACTGAACCTAGTTCCATAATAGCTTGATTATGTTCACCAGGATTAGTAGATGAAATTAATTCATTTGCTAAAGATTGAAACTCTTTAATTCCATTGGTTGAATCAATTGGTGTTGAGATATCGAAATATCGACTCAATAGTCGGTACACATTACCATCTACAACAGCTTTTTTTTCATTAAACGCAAAAGATGAAATAGCTGCGGCTGTATATGGGCCAACTCCTTTAAGGCTTAGAATGTCATTGTAATTTGAAGGAAAAACGCCTTTAAATTTTGACTGTATAATTTTAGCACTCGCATGTAGATTTCGCGCTCTACTATAATAGCCTAATCCTTGCCAGTCATTTAAAATCTCTTTTTCGGATGCATTTGCTAAATGAATGATAGTGGGATAGTTCTTAATGAACTTATTGTAGTAGTTTGTTCCTTGATCTACTCTCGTTTGTTGCAATATAACTTCACTTAACCAGATGAAGTAGGGATTGCTCGTGTTCCTCCAGGGAAGGTTTCTTTTGTTTTGTCTATACCAGCTTGTAATTGATAGGCTAAAATCAGTCATTGAGGGAAAAACCAAAAAATTATCTGATAAAAGTATGCAATAAATCAATGAGAACAGTATTTTTGCGCCAATATTCAAATTTAAACATCAAAAAATCAAGGAGATATGACAAAAGCAGATATCGTTTCAAACATCGCTGAAGAGACTGGAATTGAGAGAGTTGAAGTATTAAGAACAGTTGAGGCGTTTATGACGTCAGTAAAAACTTCATTATCTGATGGTGAAAACGTTTATTTAAGAGGTTTTGGAAGTTTCGTAGTAAAAGAAAGAGCAGAGAAAACAGGAAGAAACATTTCTAAAAACACTGCTATAATTATTCCAGCACATAATATCCCTTCATTCAAGCCAGCAAAGACTTTTGTTGAAGAAGTGAAAGTAAAAGTAAAAGTAAAATAAGACTATTTTCAATTGAGACTTTGATTTTCAATTGAATTTGTTAATTTTGCACACTTGCATTATATTTTTCTAAAAGGAAATTTATTTAATGCATTAAGAAAAAGAAGTTTAACAAGAAATATATATTATTATGCCAAGTGGTAAAAAAAGAAAAAGACATAAGATGTCAACGCACAAGCGTAAAAAAAGACTAAGAAAAAATCGTCACAAGAAAAAGAAATAGTCTTTCTATACAATTTTTAAAACTTAGTAGAAGTCTTCTACTAAGTTTTTCTGTTTATTAATATAATAAGATTTTCGTGAGTTTAGAATTGGTAGTAGATGCCCGACAAGATGGCATTTGGCTTGCCTTACTCAATGACGGAAAGCTTATTGAGTTGCATCAAGAACAAGGTAATGGTGACTTTTCAGTAGGAGATATTTATCTCGGAAAAGTACGTAAAGTTGTGCCTAGCCTTAATGCAGCATTTGTGGATGTTGGTTATGAGAAAGATGCATTTTTGCATTATTTAGACTTAGGGCCTCAATTTAATTCACTAAATAAGTTTTCACGAGATACATTGCGTGGTAAGCAAAGCGTTTCGGATTTACTTTATTTCAAAGCAGAGAAGGAAATACCAAAAGAAGGAAAGATAAGTGAAATTGTTTCTTCTTCAGCGCCTATTTTAGTTCAGGTAGCTAAGGAACCAATTTCATCAAAAGGTCCCCGTTTATGTGCAGAGATAACTCTTGCTGGGCGCTTTTTAGTCTTAGTTCCTTTTTCAAACAAGGTTTCCATTTCTCAAAAAATTAAAGATAACTCTGAGCGTGATCGTTTAAAAGAAATAATGAACACCATTAAGCCTAAAAACTTTGGTGTAATTATTCGAACTGTTGCTGAAGGAAAGAAGTTAGAATTACTTGATCAAGATCTTAAAAACTTACTGGATAAGTGGAAAAGAATGCACTCAAATTTATTGAATGCTAAACCACCGTCAAGAGTTTTAGGAGAAATAGATAAGACATCAACGATTTTACGTGATTTATTAAACGCAAATTTCTCTAATATCCATGTTAATGATGGGGCTATGGCTGATTCATTAACTGAATATGTTGCTGATATAGCACCTGGTAGAGAAAAAATAATTAAGCATTACGATGGTAAGCTTGAAATTTTTGAGCGTTTCGCCGTAAATCGTCAAATTAAAGCACTTTTTGGAAAGAAGGTGCCTTTGGCAAGTGGCGGATATTTAATTATCGAGCACACAGAGGCAATGCATGTAATCGATGTCAATAGCGGTAACCGAAAAGGTGCCGACGGACAAGAAAGCAATGCATTAGCAACAAACATGGAAGCGGCTGAAGAAATCGCTAGAGTTCTTCAATTGCGTGATATGGGTGGTATTGTTTGTATTGATTTTATTGATATGCATGATAAAGCAAATAATAAGGCGCTTTTCGAATGCATGAAGAAGTCAATGGCAAATGATAGAGCAAAACACAATATTCTTCCTCCATCAAAATTTGGTGTTATTGAAATTACTCGTCAACGTGTTAGACCTGAGACAGATATAAATACTTCTGAAAAATGTCCAACATGTAAAGGAACAGGTGAAGTTCAAGCTTCAATTTTATTCGCAGAAGAAATTGAAAATAACTTGGACTACTTGCTAACAACAAGAAAAGAAAAAGAAGTAGTACTACATGTACATCCATATTTAGAGTCATATTTCACAAAAGGAATTATTTCCAAGCAAGTTAAATGGTTCTTTAAGTATAAAAAATGGGTTCAGATTAGAAGTGTTTCAGCAAATCATTTGTTGCAATATTCTTTTCAGAACAAAAAGAATGAAGAGATTACACTCTGACAATGAAGTCAGAGTGTAAATACTCTCTTTTGGAGGCCAAGGTGAAACTTGAAGCCTTGTGCGCTTATCAAGAGCGATGTTCATTCGAACTTGAAAAAAAGATGCAACTTTGGGGCTTAGATCCCGAAAATCAAAGAATTCTATTAGCAGATTTAATTACCAACAACTTTTTAAATGAAGAACGTTTTGCTGAAGCATTTGTTTCTGGTAAAATCAATATCAAAAAGTGGGGTAGAATTAAAATAAAGATGGAATTGAAACGGAAATTCATTTCTGATTATTCTATCAATAAAGCGATTGCGAGTATTGATGGTGATGCATACTGGAACAATCTCAAACATCTTACTATTCAAAAAAGTCGTTTATTAAAACAAGAAAAGGACGCTTTCAAAAAGAAGGTTAAG
>Ga0102814_10001362_pt1 | contig 17292 bp, 15 predicted proteins | sample ColrivemetaGS741_FD_79112 | JGI IMG/M metagenome (GOLD analysis project Ga0102814, IMG submission 79112) | Estuarine microbial communities from the Columbia River estuary - Flood tide ETM metaG S.741 | ecosystem: Environmental > Aquatic > Marine > Intertidal zone > Estuary | place: USA... | reverse complement strand
TGTATTACCGAATCAAAATTACTTAAACCACCCATTAAGCCATGTAAAACAATAATTGGGGTGCCTTCTCCAGCCTCAATATAGCTGTAATTCTTCTCTTTTTTTAAACTATGCGTCATTAATCAGTTGATCATTGCTTTAAAAACAAATATAGTTATTTCATTCATATTTCAACTATTTTATTGTTTCACAAAATTATATTTCTGAATTCAGATGTTAACAATTCAGATGTAATTTAATACACGCGCCTAATCTATTGATAATAAGCGTAGATGTCATTTTTCAGGTTCTAAATTGATATATAAACTGCATTTAAACGAATAATTATTAACAAAGTGGTATAAAGTGGTAAAAAGTGGTAAAAAATTCAATATATTTGAAACTTAAACATTAAAAGAGTATTAAACCACATTGGACTTATTAACAGGAACATACGATTGTAAAGTAGACGCTAAAGGCAGGCTTATGATGCCGGCGCCTCTTAAAAAGCAACTGTCTTCAGTATTGCAAGATGGTTTTGTTTTGCGTCGTTCTGTTTTTCAAAAATGTTTAGAATTGTACCCAATGAGCGAATGGCAAATGCTCATGCAAAAAATCAACAAGCTTAATAAGTTTAAAAAAAAGAACAACGATTTTATACGTCGCTTTACTGCGGGTGTTAAAATGGTTGAGGTTGATGTGAATGGGCGGCTATTAATACCTAAAGACTTAACGATTTTTGCTAATATTTCAAAAGATATAGTGGTTACGTCGGCAATTAACATCATCGAAATCTGGGATAAAGATTTATATGAGCAGGCTATTGACGATGCTACAATTGATTTTGCAGATTTAGCTGAAGAAGTCATGGGACAAGATGATGACGATGGAATATCATAACCCTGTTTTATTAAAAGAAACCGTAGACGGATTAAATGTGAATCCAGATGGTGTATATGTAGATGTCACATTTGGTGGTGGCGGTCATAGCAAAGAAATATTAAAAAGACTTGGGGGTAAAGGGAAGTTGTTTGCTTTCGATCAAGATAAGGACGCTCTTAAAAATACAATTGACGACGACAGGTTTACATTGATAAATGAAAATTTCAGATATATAAAACGTTTTTTAAGGTTTTATGGTGTAAAACAAGTAGATGGGATTTTAGCTGATTTTGGAGTGTCTTCGCATCAATTTGATGTTGCAGAACGCGGATTTTCAACACGTTTTGAGGCAAACTTAGATATGAGAATGAATCAGCAAAATGAATTGTCTGCCTTTCAAGTTGTAAATAAATATGAAGAGGAACAGTTAAAGCAAGTGCTTTTTCAATATGGTGAGTTGCGTTCGGCGCCAGCAATGGCAAAGGTTATTGTTGAGCAGCGAGAATTGAAACCTATTATTACAAGTGAAGAGTTAAAAGCGACATTGAAAAAGTTTTTACCACCACGACATGAAAATAAAGTGTTGGCTCAAATTTATCAGGCCATTAGAATAGAGGTCAACCAGGAAATTGAAGCATTAAAAGAGTTTTTAGAACAAACACCAGAGCTTTTAAAACAGGAAGGAAGATTAAGTGTTATTTCCTATCACTCTTTAGAAGACCGTTTAGTGAAACGATTTATAAGAAACGGATTGTTTGAAGGTGAACCAGTTCGTGATATGTATGGAAATTTTGAAGTACCCCTTAAAAAAGTAAATGGTTTAATAGTGCCATCAAAAGAAGAGGTTAAAATAAATAGTAGAGCAAGAAGCGCAAAACTTCGAATTGCAGAAAAGTTATAAATGAAAACAAATATCTATAAAATACTAAAAGGAACTTTTCTAGTAAGTGATGATTCTTTTAAGAATTGGAGGTTTATCCTTTTCATTTCGGGATTAGCTATAGCGATGATTGCAAGTTCGCATAGTGCAGATAAAAAAGTATATGAAATTGCGAGATTGAAAAATGAAGTAAATGAAATGCGTTCAGCATTTATAGACGGGCGTTCCAGATTAATGAAACTTAAAATGGAGTCTGGTATTGTAGAAGTCATGAAAGAAAAGGGAATTGCGCCATCGGCAATTCCACCAAAAAAGATAAAAGTAAAATCTCAAAAATAAATTTAAACTTGGCATTTAACGAGAAAAACATATTAAACAGAGTGTATTTTGTTGCAGGATGTATGTTCATCTTCGGGCTTGCCGTTGTGTTCAAATTGTTTAGTATTCAGTTTGTTGATGGTGATAAATATAGAGGTATGGCGACCGAGCGCGTTATTAAAAACGTGATTATTCCTGCCAACCGAGGTAATGTGTATTCTGTAAAAGGGAATTTACTGGCAACATCAATTCCTAAGTACGATATTCGTCTGGATGCGATAACTCCAACTTCAAAAACTTTTGAGAAATATATTAAACCCTTATGCGATTCATTGTCTAAATATTCTGGAAAATCTTCAAGTTATTATCAAAATGATATCCGAAGAGCCAGAGCGTTACAAAATCGCTATTATTTAATTGCAAGAAATATTGGGTATTCTGAATATATACGTTTACGTAGTTTTCCATTATTAAGTTTAGGGGCTTTTAAAGGCGGGTTAATTGTTGAGCAAACGACCAAGCGAGAACATCCGATGGGCGGGATAGCGCAACGCTCTATTGGTTATGAGCGTTTTGATGAAAATGGCAATGTGACCAGGGCTGGAATAGATGGTGCTTTTGGTATAAAATATTTACGGGGAACCGATGGTCAAAGAAGAAAGCAACAAATAGGCAAGGGGCAATGGAAGCCTTTAAATGATGCTAATGAGATTGATCCTAAAAATGGCTACGATGTTTATACAACCATCGATGTTAATATTCAGGATATAGCGCATCATGCACTTTTAGAGCAATTAGAAAAATACAAAGCAGACCATGGCTGCGTGGTGGTTATGGAAACCAAAACTGGTGAAATAAGGGCTATTTCAAACTTAGGTCGAAATAGTGATGGGCGCTATTACGAGCGATTAAATTATGCTATTGGAGAATCTCACGAATCGGGTTCAACTTTTAAATTAATGGCAGTTACAGCAGCTTTAGAAGATAAAGTGATTGATACAAGTGATGTTGTTGATACGGAAAAAGGAATTATATACTATTATGGCAAAGCAGTACGAGATTCACATCATGGTGGGTATGGTAAAATTACGGTTTCCAAAGCATTTGAGGTTTCTTCAAATACTGGTATTGTAAAAGCTATTGATAAAGCTTATAGTAAAAACCCAAACAAATTTGTTGATAGGTTGTATGCTATGAACTTAAATAATGATTTAAATCTTCCTATAATTGGAGAGCCAAAACCCATTATTCCAGACCCTAGAATTAAAAATGGTCGTTGGAGTGGTATTGCATTGCAATGGATGGCTTATGGGTATGGTGTTTCATTTACACCTTTACAAACATTAACTTTTTACAATGCCATTGCTAATGATGGTGAAATGGTTAAGCCACAATTTTTAAGAGAAGTAAAAGAATTTGGTGATGTGATTGTGCCTTTTGAGAAAGAAGTTATAAATAAAAGAATCTGTTCAAAGGAAACCATTGCAAAAGTACAGCAATTACTAAAAAATGTGGTTGAAAAGAAGCATGGTACTGGGCATAGATTATATTCTGAAAATTTCTCTATGGCGGGGAAAACAGGTACATGTCAAAAAGACTATTCAAATAAAGACAAGCTAAGTTATATCTCATCTTTCGCGGGCTATTTTCCTGCTGAAAATCCGAAATATTCATGCATAGTTGTGATTCATGAACCAGATAAAAGTGTGGGTTATTATGGTGCCGATGTTTCTGGGCCTGTTTTTAAAAAAATCGCACAAAAAATATTTACAGACACGCCTATTATTGATGAGGTTAAGTCATTGGTTGTTAAAGTGGCTTCTGTAGATAAAGAATATAGCAGCTATTATAAAACTGCACAGACTTATAAAACCATTATGCCTAATGTAATAGGTCTACCGGCTATGGATGCTTTGGCATTGTTAGAGAATATGCAGGTAAAAGTAAAGGTGAAATTAGAGGGTAGGGGTATTGTTAAAAAACAATCAATAGAAGAAAATATAAAGTTAAGAAATAACCAAATAGTCATTTTATCAGCATCATGATAGCATTAAAAGACATATTATATAAAGTAACCATCAATTCCGTAGTTGGATCTACAAGCATTCAGTTGAATGCCATAGATTTCGATTCGAGAAACATAAAGAGTGGTTATGTTTTTGTTGCTATTAAAGGAAGTATTGTAGATGGTCATAAATATATTGATCTAGCTATCAATCAAGGGGCAGTTGCTGTTATTTGCGAAACAATGCCTGAGAAATTAGTTGATGGAGTCACTTATGTTGAAGTAGATAATTCTAATAAGGCCTTAGCATTTATGGCATCTAATTTTTATGATAGTCCATCAGAAAATTTAAAGCTTGTTGGTGTTACTGGTACGAATGGCAAAACTACGGTTGCAAGTCTTTTATTTCAGTTGTTCAAAAAGGCAGGTTATAAAGTCGGTTTGTTATCTACTGTAAAAATTATGGTCGATACTATTGAGCACAAGGCAACACATACTACACCCGATTCTTTAACTATTAATAAATATTTGAGTGAGATGAACGCTGCTGGTGTGGAGTTTTGCTTTATGGAAGTGAGCTCGCATGGTATTCATCAAAATAGAACTGAAGGCTTACGTTTTGAAGGTGGAATATTTACTAATCTTACTCATGATCATTTAGATTATCATAACACATTCGCCGAATATCGCGATGTGAAAAAGGCGTTTTTCGATGCGCTTCCAGATAAGGCATTTGCACTAGTAAATGTAGATGACAAAAACGGTTTGGTGATGCTGCAAAACACGAAAGCAAGAAAATTTACTTATGCTTTAAAAGGATATGCCGATTATAAGTCTCAAATATTAGAAAACCAGTTTGGAGGCCTTTTATTAAAGATTAATGATAGTGAAGTTTGGACACGCCTTATAGGAAATTTTAATGCTTACAACATTTTAGCAATTTACGCTACTGCGGAATTAATGGGTCTTGAAAAAGTGGAGATTCTTCGTCTGATAAGTGAGTTGGAAAGTGTTAGCGGACGGTTTCAGTATATTATTTCAAACCAAAAAATAACTGCTATTGTAGACTATGCACATACACCTGATGCACTTCAAAATGTATTGGAAACCATTAATAGCATTCGTACTAAAAACGAAGAGCTTATAACTGTTGTTGGTTGTGGTGGCGATAGAGATAAAACCAAACGTCCTAAAATGGGACACATTGCAACCGCATTAAGCACTAAAGTTATTTTCACGAGTGATAATCCTCGGAGTGAATCACCTGAAACAATTTTAAAAGAAATAGAAAAGGGCGTGGAGCCTCAAAATTATAAAAAAGCATTAACCATTACCGATAGAGCTCAAGCTATAAAAACGGCATGCCAGATGGCGCAGCCAAATGACATTATTCTTATAGCAGGAAAAGGGCATGAAACCTATCAGGAAATAAAGGGAGAACGTTTTGATTTCGATGATTTTAAAATAGTTCAAGAATTTTTAACCCAATTAAATAAATAACCAATATATGCTGTATTACCTATTTGATTATTTAGAAAAGCAATTTCAAATTCCGGGAGCGTCTCTCTTTGGTTTTATAACCTTTCGAGCGGCTGCGGCTATGATTTTGTCGTTGCTAATTTCTACTATTTATGGAAAACGAATAATTCGTTTTTTACAAAAAAAACAAGTGGGTGAAACTATTAGAGATTTAGGTTTAGAAGGCCAACAAGAAAAAGCAGGAACGCCAACTATGGGAGGAATTATAATAATTCTTGCAACCTTAATTCCTGTGTTATTATTGTCCAAATTAGGAAACGTTTACATTATACTTTTAATTATCACCACGTTGTGGATGGGAACTATTGGTTTTATAGATGATTATATTAAAAAGTTTAAAAAAGATAAAGAAGGGTTAAAAGGACTTTTTAAGGTATTAGGCCAAGTGGGCTTAGGAATTATTGTTGGGGCTACTTTGTATTTTAATCCTAATGTTACTATTAAAGAGAAATTACCTGTTGAAGTGCGTCAAAAAATGTTGGCCGAAGATCCTAACGTATCGCCAACTCAATTTTTTGAAACAGAAACAAAATCTACTAAAACGACCATTCCTTTTGTTAAAGGGAACGAATTTGATTATGCCGATATTATAACTTGGGTAAGTCCAAAACTAAATGAATATGCTTGGGTCATATTCATATTAATTTCAATATTCATTATTACAGCGGTATCGAATGGGGCTAATCTTACCGATGGAATAGATGGATTAGCAGCTGGTACTTCGGCAATAATTGTCCTTACTTTAGGAATTTTTGCATGGGTATCTGGTAATATAATATTCTCAGATTACCTAAACATAATGTATATCCCGCGGGTTGAAGAAATTACAATTTACATAGCAGCCTTTGTTGGTGCACTAATTGGGTTTTTGTGGTATAACACATATCCGGCAACCGTATTTATGGGTGATACCGGAAGTTTAACCATAGGCGGTATAATTGCGGTTATTGCGATCGCGGTTCGTAAAGAATGGCTGATACCTGTGTTGTGCGGAATATTTTTAGCGGAAAATTTGTCGGTGGTCATGCAGGTGAGCTGGTTTAAATATACCAAGAAAAAATATGGAGAAGGACGGCGTATATTCAAAATGTCACCGTTGCATCATCATTACCAAAAATCAGGATATCACGAAAGTAAAATTGTAACTCGATTTTGGATTGTTGGAATTTTACTTGCTATTATTTCAATAGTGACACTGAAAATTAGATAAATGAAAAGGTTAGTAATTCTTGGTGGTGGCGAAAGTGGTGTAGGCACTGCACTTTTAGGAAAGGCAAAAGGTTACAGCGTCTTTGTTTCCGATAAGGGGGAAATAAAAGAAAAATATAAACAAGTTCTTATACATAATGAGATTGAATGGGAAGATGAAAAGCATACAGAAGAAAAAATTCTGAACGCCGACATTGTAATGAAAAGTCCCGGAATTCCTGATAAAGTGCCTTTGGTAAAACAGATTCATAAAAAAGGAATTTTGGTAGTTTCAGAAATTGAATTTGCATCTAAATATACAAACGCAACGATTGTTGGTATTACAGGAAGTAATGGTAAAACTACAACAGCGACCTTAACGCATCATATATTAAAGCAGGAGCTGGAAGTTGGGTTAGCAGGGAATATTGGTGACAGTTTTGCAAAACAAATTTTAGAAAAAGATTACCCGAATTACGTGTTAGAAATTAGTAGTTTTCAATTGGATGATATTGTTGTTTTTAAACCACATATTGCAATTTTAACAAACATTACACCTGATCATTTAGACAGATATGATTACAAATTAGAGAACTATATCGCTTCAAAATTCAGAATTGCAGAAAATCAAACAAAAGAAGATTATTTGATTTACGATGCTGATGATGAAATTCTAACTAATTGGTTAAAAGATCACCCTGTTCAATCAACTTTATTGCCATTTTCATTAGTTAAAAAAATAGAAAATGGCGCGTATTTAGACAAAAAGAATATCACAATAACAATAAATAACAATCAAATAATTATGCCAACATCAAGTCTAACATTAGAAGGAAATCATAACATTAAAAATGCAATGGCAGCTTCTACTGTAGCGCATTTACTCAAAATTAGAAAACAGACAATACGTGAAAGTCTTGAGAATTTTCAAGGTGTTGAACATCGTTTAGAACAGGTGCTTAAAATTAATAAAGTTCAATACATAAACGATTCAAAAGCAACTAATGTAAATGCAACGTATTATGCGCTGGAAAGTATGGATGCGCCTACTGTTTGGATTGTTGGTGGTGTTGATAAAGGGAATAATTACGAGGAGCTTTATCCTTTTGTAAATGAAAAAGTAAAAGCTATTATTTGTTTAGGTGTTGATAATGAAAAACTTATTAATGCCTTTGGAAATATGGTTGATGTTATTGTTGAAACTCAGTTTATGAGTGAAGCAGTTAAAATTGCTTACAAAATTGCCGAGGCAGGAGAGAATGTCTTGTTGTCACCTGCATGTGCAAGTTTCGATTTATTCGAAAACTATGAAGATAGAGGGCGTCAATTTAAAGAAGCGGTAAGAAATCTATAAATACAAAAATAATAACGTAACAAAGTGCAAACATTATTTAATAACATAAAAGGAGATCGGTTAATTTGGGCAATTGTTGCCCTATTAGCTATTCTGTCGTTCTTACCCGTCTATAGCGCCGCTAGTAATCTGGCCTATAGAGGTGGAAACGAAAATACTTTTACGTTTTTTATTAAGCATTTTGTGCACTTGATGCTGGGGTTTGCCATTATGTATGGTGTTCATAAAATTCCATACCGATATTTTAGAGGCTTGTCTCTGGTTATGATTCCTGTAGTATTAGTGCTGTTAGGTATAACCATGATGCAAGGAACAACTATTGAGGGTGCTAATGCGAGCAGATGGATTCAAATTCCTATAGTGGGTGTGTCGTTTCAAACATCCACATTCGCGTCGGTAGTTTTAATGGTTTATGTAGCTCGATATATGTCTAAAATTAAGGACAAAGAGATTACTTTTAGAAGTTCTATTTTACCGCTTTGGATTCCAGTATTTCTAATTTTGGCGTTAATTCTTCCCTCCAATTTTTCAACCACTGCCATTATGTTTTTAATGGTATTAATATTGGTTTTTTTAGGCGGTTACCCATTGCGTTATATAGGAATTATTCTGGGTTTAGGCTTAGTTGGGTTGATGTTTTTTGTAATGATGGCTAAGATATCGACCGGACCATTAAGTGTAAAAGTAGAAACTTGGGAGAATAGAATTTTGAATTATACTAATGGTGAAGATACAGAAGCTGATTATCAAATTGAGAAAGCTAAAATTGCCATAGCGACAGGCGGTATCAAGGGGCTTGGTCCTGGTAAAAGTATTCAAAAGAATTTTTTACCTCAATCTTCATCAGATTTTATTTTCGCCATTATCATAGAAGAATATGGCTTAATAGGAGGTTTTTTTATTTTGATACTTTATTTGTGGTTTTTGTTTAGAATCGTAATTGTTGCACAAAAAGCGGACACTGTTTTCGGTAAATTATTGGTACTGGGAGTTGGATTGCCTATTGTATTTCAGGCTTTAATCAATATGGCAGTAGCAGTAGAATTATTCCCGGTTACGGGGCAAACATTGCCATTAATTAGTAGTGGTGGAACATCAATTTGGATGACTTGTTTAGCCATTGGTATTGTTTTAAGTGTTAGTGCAAAACGGGAAGAAATGAAGGAACAAGAAAGCGTTGAAGAAAATCCACTTGAAATTTTAAGCGAAGCTTTATAAATGAAGAATTATAAAATCATATTATCTGGAGGCGGAACAGGAGGACATATCTATCCTGCCATAGCAATTGCCAACGAATTAAAATCTCGTTTTCCAGATGCTGAATTTTTGTTTGTTGGAGCAAAAGATAGAATGGAAATGGAAAAAGTTCCTCAGGCCGGATATGAAATTAAAGGACTTTGGATTTCTGGACTTCAGCGTCAATTAACATTAAAAAATTTAATGTTTCCATTTAAATTAATAAGTAGTTTATGGAATGCAAGAAAAATTGTAAAATCTTTTAAACCAGGTGTTGTTATTGGTACTGGTGGTTTTGCAAGCGGTCCTTTGTTATATATGGCAGCTGCAAATAAAATTCCAACTTTAATTCAGGAACAAAATTCATACCCTGGAATAACGAATAAATTATTAGCAAAAAAAGCTAAAAAGATATGTGTGGCTTATGATGGCTTGGATCGATTCTTTCCAAAAAATAAAATTGTAAAAACGGGTAATCCGGTTAGAAAAGGTTTATTAGATATTGATAGTAAAACAATTGAAGCTAAAGACTTTTTCAATCTAAAACATGGTAAATACACCTTATTAGTGTTAGGGGGAAGTTTGGGTTCTAAACGTATCAATCAGTTAATCGAGAAAGAATTAGATTTTTTAGATACTCAGAACGTTCAAGTTATCTGGCAATGTGGTAAACTGTATTATAGTCAGTATAAAATTTATAGCAATACCCAGAACGTACAAGTTTATGAGTTTTTAAACAATATGGATTTTGCTTATGCAGCTGCAGATATGGTTATTTCGCGTGCGGGAGCCAGCTCAGTGTCAGAACTTTGTATTGTTGGTAAGCCAGTCATTTTCGTGCCATCGCCAAATGTTGCCGAAGACCATCAAACAAAAAATGCCATGGCTATTGTTAATAATGATGCGGCCTTACTTATAAAGGAAGAGGAATTAGATGTTGATTTTGAAAGTAAATTTTCTCAGTTAATCGCTTCTCCAGAAAAGCAAAAAGAATTAGGTAATAATATTAAAAAATTGGCATTGGTTAATGCAACAAACCAAATTGCCGATGAGGTTGAAAATCTATTAAAAAGTAAATGAATTTAAATAATATACATAGCGTCTATTTTGTTGGTATCGGAGGTATAGGTATGAGTGCTTTGGCACGCTACTTTGTTGCTAACGGTAAAGTGGTTGCTGGGTATGATAAAACGCCATCTGAAATTACGGATAGTTTAATAGTATTAGGCGTAGAAATTCATTTTGAAGATGCTGTTGAAAGAATTCCAAAATCTTTTTTAAATGTGGAAACAACATTGGTTGTTTATACGCCTGCCATACCTCAAGGGCATATGGAATTTGAATATTTTAAAAACAATAATTTTCAAGTTTTAAAACGATCTAAAATTTTAGGATTAATAACAGAAAACACGTTTTGTTTAGCTGTTGCTGGAACACATGGTAAAACGACTACTACCAGTATATTGGGGCATTTGCTTTATGAATGTGATGTGCCATTAACGGCCTTTTTGGGAGGGATTTGCGAAAATTATAATTCCAATTTAATACTAAATGGTACAGAAGTATCGGTTGTGGAAGCGGATGAATTTGATCGTTCCTTTTTAACATTGTCACCAGATTTCGCATGTATAACGTCTATGGATGCTGATCATTTAGATATTTATGGAGATGCTTCAGAAATAGAAAAGTCATTTGTTGATTTTTCAAAAAAAGTAAAACCTGGCGGAAAATTATTTGTTCGAAACGGATTGCCAATTCAAGGTATAACCTATGGTATTGAAGACGATTCCGATTATTCGGTTCAAAATATAAAAATAGAAAATGGCACTTATGTTTTTGATGTAAAAACTCCAAAAACTGTGCTTGAAAATTTACAATTTAACCTACCTGGCAGACACAATTTGTCTAATGCACTAATAGCCTTGGCGATGGCTGTAGAATATGGTTGCCCTTACCGGCAGCTCGCCAATGCATTAGCGTCTTTTAAAGGCGTAAAGAGACGATTTACCTATCAAATTAAAACAGAAGATTTTGTATTTATTGATGATTATGCGCATCATCCAGAAGAAATAAATGCCGTACATCAAGCAGTACGAGAAATGTATCCTGGTAAAAAGGTGTTAGCTATTTTTCAACCACATTTATTTAGTCGAACTCGTGATTTTATTGATGAATTTGCTAAAAGTTTATCAAAATTTGATGAAGTGCTGTTGCTCGATATTTATCCAGCTAGAGAATTACCAATAGAAGGTGTTACTTCTTCTTGGTTATTAGGTAAAATAAATAATAAAAATAAACAACTGGTAAATAAAAAAGAATTAATCACAAAAATACATGACAGTAATGCACAAATTATATTAACAATTGGTGCAGGAGATATTGGTGAAGAAGTTAAACATATAAAAAAAGAATTTAGCCTTGCGAATTAATTGGAATTACATAAAAATGTTTGTTTTGTTGGCATTAGTAGTCTTTCTGTTTGTTTTTGCTACAGATAGAAATGCTGCTAGAATTGTTTCTAGTCCTAATGTTAATTTTATTGGAGAAAGCAACCTGTTTATTACAAATGAAAATGTTAGTAAATTGTTAATACAAAAATCTAAAGGTCTTAAAAAAGTACCTAAAGAAACTTTAGATTTGAATGAATTAGAACACGCCCTGAAATCTAATCCAATGATAAAATCGGCAGAAGTGTATGTTGCTGTAAATGGTACACTTAATGCCGAAATAGAACAAAAAACGCCTATTGCACGAGTAAGTACTAATGCATCATATTATATTGATGACGACGGAATTTACATGCCACTGTCAAGCTTTTTTTCAGCTAGAGTGCCATTAGTTACTGGTTATGTTGAAAAAAATAATTTAAAAAGCATCTATACAGTTGCGAAAAAAATAAAAGAAGATGAATTTTTAAAAAAACATGTTATTGAAATTCATCAAGGAATTGATAAAATGATTTATTTAAAACTTAGACAGAGTAATTTTTTAGTTCAATTAGGTGATGTTACGTCATTAGACAAAAAAGTCAACAATTTAAAGGCGTTTTACCAAAAAAATCTAAAAGACAATACGTTGAATAATTATAGTAAAGTCAATTTGCAATTCGATAACCAAGTAGTATGTACCAAAATATAAGCCATGGAGCATAATTTAGCAGTAGGATTAGACATAGGAACCACAAAAATTGTGGCTATGATTGGTCGTAAAAATGAATATGGAAAAGTTGAAATTTTAGGCATTGGAAAATCTAAAAGTTTGGGTGTACATCGTGGTGTGGTAAATAATATTACCCAGACTATCCAATCGATACAACAAGCTGTTCAAGAAGCAGAATTAGCTTCAGATATGAAAATTGAAGGTGTTACTGTTGGTATTGCAGGGCAACACATAAGAAGCTTACAACATAGTGATTATATTACCCGGTCAAATTCTGAAACTGTTATAGATGAAGATGATATTGATAGATTGGTAAATCAAGTACATAAACTGGTAATGCTTCCGGGTGAAGAAATAATTCATGTATTACCACAAGAGTATAAAGTTGATGGGCAAGGCGAAATAAAAGAACCTGTCGGCATGTACGGAGGTCGTTTAGAAGCGAATTTTCATGTAGTAGTTGGGCAAGTATCGTCCATAAGAAATATTGGACGTTGTGTACAAAGTTCTGGTTTAAACTTAGAAGGCATCACATTAGAGCCTCTGGCATCAGCAAATGCGGTATTAAGTCAGGAAGAAAAAGAAGCAGGGGTTGCGCTTATCGATATAGGTGGAGGCACCACAGATTTAGCTATTTTCAGAGATGGGATTATTCGACATACAGCAGTAATACCATTCGGAGGAAACGTTATTACTGAAGACATTAAAGAAGGCTGTTCTATCATTGAAAAACAGGCAGAATTATTAAAAATAAAATTTGGTTCTGCATGGCCAGGAGAAAATAAAGACAACGAAATAGTTTCAATACCCGGTTTACGAGGCAGAGAACCAAAAGAGATAACCCTTAAAAATCTCTCAAAAATTATTCATGCACGTATTGTTGAAATTATTGAACAAGTTTATGTAGAAATAAAAAACTACGGGCACGAAGAACAAAAGAAAAAATTAATTGCAGGTATCGTTTTAACAGGTGGTGGCGCTCAACTTAAACACCTAAAGCAATTAGTAGAGTACATTACAGGTATGGATACCAGAATTGGATATCCAAACGAACATTTAGCAGGCGATAGTGATGAAGATATAACTAGCCCTTTATATGCAACTGCTGTAGGTTTAGTGTTGGACGGATTAAAACGTCATGAACGCAAAAAGATTGAACAGCAAGAGAAAATTCAGGCAGCAGCTCAAGAGGCAAAACCGGTTGAAGAAATAAAAGAAAAGCCTGTAAAAGAGCGTCGTTCATTTCTAGATAAATTAACCGAACGTGTTAAAGATTTTTTAGATAACGCCGAGTAGTAAGAATAAATCCATAGAACAAGAAAAGTAATAATTAAAGTATAATACCAATAAAACAGAATTTATGAGCAGCAAGAAAGAATTCGCAAGTATCGCATTTGATTTACCAAAAAATCAATCAAATGTAATTAAAGTTATTGGTGTTGGAGGTGGTGGTAGTAATGCTATAAATCACATGTTCCAACAAGGCATTAAAGGAGTCGACTTTTACATTTGTAATACAGATGCACAAGCGCTTCAAAACAGTGGCGTTCCAAATAAAATTCAATTAGGATTAAATTTAACTGAAGGATTAGGTGCGGGAGCAAACCCGCAAGTGGGGGAACAATCGGCTGTTGAGAGTTTTGAGGATATTTCAAATATGCTTGATTCTAATACAAAAATGGTATTTATTACTGCAGGAATGGGTGGTGGTACAGGTACTGGTGCGGCTCCAATAATTGCTAAAATGGCTAAAGATTTAGATATTTTAACAGTTGGAATTGTGACTATGCCATTTCAGTTTGAAGGCAAAATGCGTATCGAACAAGCGCAAATAGGAATTGAAAATTTGAGGGGTGTTGTAGACTCTTTGATTGTAATTAATAACAACAAACTTCGCGAAGTATATGGAAATCTTGGTTTTAAAGCAGGATTCTCAAAAGCCGATGAGGTGCTTTCTACTGCTGCTCGTGGTATAGCCGAAGTTATTACACATCATTACACACAAAACATCGATTTACGTGACGCTAAAACAGTATTGAGTGATAGTGGAACTGCCATTATGGGTTCAGCATTGGCATCGGGCGAAAATCGTGCTAAAGATGCTATAACTAAGGCCCTAGATTCCCCTTTATTAAATGATAATAAAATTACTGGAGCTAAAAATGTATTGCTGCTAATAGTTTCAGGATCTCACGAAATTACAATTGATGAAATAGGTGAAATAAATGATCATATTCAAAATGAAGCAGGTCATGGAGCTAATATTATTATGGGTGTTGGCGAAGATGAAACATTAGAGGAATCTATCGCCGTTACAATTATTGCCACTGGATTTAATGTCGAACAACAAGATGAAATTTCGAACACCGAAACAAAAAAAGTTATTCATTCGCTTATTAGTGAAGACTTAGATTTGTCTCCAAAGCAAAAAGAACCTGTTATTATTGCGCCTATAATAGAGTTAAAAGAAAAGAAAGAAACTCCAATTGTAAAACATACTTTAGATATTGAAAATGATGAACAAGATTTTTTCAGAAATGAAAAAAGTTCTAAGCCAGTCGCAAATATTGATTTAATACCTACCTCACAATTAATTAGAAGCATTAAGGTAGTTTATGATGAAGTAAAAGCGAAAGTGAAGGAAGACGACGACTTCATTATTAAACCAGTTACCAGAATGTATAAGGCTGATAAAGATATTTCAGATATAGAAGTTGTATCAGATTATATTGAAGAAGAACAGCAAATTACTTTAACTTTTGATTTACCTCTTTCATCTAAAGATAAATTAGAAAGAGAAGATGATTTATTATCATTTGAAATGGATGAAAATGTTAAGAAAATTACTGTAAATGATTATGTTGAACTAATACCTGTAAATGAAACTAATGAAGCGGGCGATATTCGTTATGCCTTAGAAGATTTTATTGAAGTTGAGTCTTCTATGAATAAGAAGCAAAAAGAAACGGCAGAGTTAATTGAAGAATACGATCAGGAAATAATTTTCGAGAAGAAAGTTGTAAAAGCTTCAGTAGCAGAAAGCATAAGAGAAGAAGATGTAGATCCATTAAATAGTCCTATTTCAGAAATGCTTAAAGAACGTGCCGAAGAACGCAGACGTAAAATGAAAGATTTTAACTATAAATTCAACAACGCGAAAATTGATGATATAGAAAAAGTACCTGCATACAAACGTCAGGGTATTAATTTAGATGAAGCAAAACATTCATCAGAAACAGACATGTCTAGATCAAGTGTAGGAATGGATGATAACGATGATATTCAAATACGTAGTAACAATTCATTTTTACATGATAATGTAGATTAAAAATATACTGACCTAACTTAGTTATGAACCCGGAAAGTTTCCCTCAGCTTTTCGGGTTTTTAATTTTCAATTGTTTCAATTTTACAAGGAATAGCATATAAAACACTGCTTTCTTTTTTATATCTTCGCATTCAAATAAAAAACAAAATGAGTTTACAGCAAAACATCATGACTGCTCTAAAAGAAGCAATGAAAGCGAAAGATCAAATCGCTTTAACAGCTTTACGTGCGGTAAAATCTGCGATTTTATTAGCACAAACAGAAAGTGGAGCAAAAGCAGAATTAACAGAAGAACAAGAACTTAAAATACTTCAAAAGCAAGTAAAGCAACGTAAAGATAGCGCTGCAATTTATTTGGAGCAAGGACGTGAAGATTTAGCTTCACCAGAATTAGCTGAAGCGGAAATAATAAATCAATTTTTACCGGAAGCATTGAGCGATGAAGAAATCACGAAAGTTATTATCGAGACCATTAAAAAGGTAGGTGCAGAGGGCATGAAAGATATGGGGAAAGTTATGGGCATTGTGAGTCAAGAATTAGCTGGAAAAGCAGATGGCAAAACCATTTCAAATATAGTAAGATCAAAATTGACTTAAAGATTAATAAGGCTGCGTAGTTCAACTGGATACCTGCCTGCCGGCAGACAGGGAATATCAGATTTCGGTGCACATGAATCAATATTTTACGTATATTATAAAGAGTGATGTAGATGGAAGGCTTATTAAAGGACGTACTGATAATTTGAATAAACGTTTAACTGAACATAATAGTGGAAAAACAAAATCAACTAAAGGTTATATTCCATGGAGTTTAGTATATTTTGAAGCATTTGCAACACGAGAAGAATCGATATTAAGAGAAAAATATTTTAAATCAGGAATTGGAAGAGAATTTTTAAAGGATAAATTGCAATAATAATTAAAACGGCTGCGTAGTTCAACTGGATAGAATATCAGATTTCGGCTCTGATGGTTGGGGGTTCGAATCCCTTCGCGGTCACGATTAAATTACCTTAATTATCTATTAAATAGATAGTTAAGGTTTTTTTTATTTATTATTTTTGTTGAAAAATAGCTCAATAATTGGTACAATTATGTTTTTGAAAGTTATTTTATTGCTTAATGAAAGTATTTAAAACTTTGCAGCATACTTGTCAAGACTATGCCAGTATTTAAAACTTCTTACTTCTGTAATGGCGTTATGTTCAGTATCATAAACAACCTCAATAAAGAACTTGTCTATGGCATAGCAGTTAATGCGAATATCTATACTAATGTGGTTGTTAAAACTATTCGAATTTTTCAGTCTTCATCTTAATGCCCAATCTATAGTTAATCTTTGCTTTTAACTTACCTTGTTCATTAAATACTTCCCAGATTCCATCTTCTTTACCTTCCTTATAAACACCTTTTGCTTTTAATTA
>Ga0102814_10001361_pt1 | contig 17292 bp, 16 predicted proteins | sample ColrivemetaGS741_FD_79112 | JGI IMG/M metagenome (GOLD analysis project Ga0102814, IMG submission 79112) | Estuarine microbial communities from the Columbia River estuary - Flood tide ETM metaG S.741 | ecosystem: Environmental > Aquatic > Marine > Intertidal zone > Estuary | place: USA... | reverse complement strand
TGTCCTCTTAAAGCTTTTGAAATACTTGCTGCACCTCTAATTCTTATGGAATTATTATATCCAAAATAAAACCCAAACCAATTTAACTGGTCGTATTGCTGTTGTGAATAATTACTGTTTGTTAGATCAGTATAAACTCTAAAATATTGCGTGCCAAAACTAGCGTTTGCATTACTACGATTATAAGAATAATAAGTCGGCTTGTTAATAGGATTAAAACTCCAAGTATGTGGTTTAAACTGGTCTAAAGAGGCATCGTACATACTCGCTAATAATTCGGCGGAAACTTTCTCTCCTTGCGAACCTTTAATTTTAAAACTCCAGGTTTCGTCGGTTCCGGGTTGTAATTTGTCTCTAAAGGCGGTGGTTTCAATATCTAAATCCGTTTTAGGATAGGGGACCGCAATGATTTCTGTACCCGATTGAAAACTATTAAAAGCAGCAAAACTATAATGTATGGCAAAACCGCCAATATCGTTACTAGTAACAGGAATGCTAATAGATTTCTTAGTATTATTTAATTGAATTACTTCTGTTTTTATAGTTTTTTGATCCTTTTCAATCGTTATGGTAATACTCAAATTTTCGGCTGCAGAAGCTAAAGTTATAATCGCCGTTTCTCCAGCTTTGTAAGTCGGTTTATTTTTAGTAAAACTAAATAATTGATTGTCGGACAAGGTTTTATCGGCATCACTAAATAAGTTGGTTTTAATTTCATCTTTCACCAATTGCCCAAACTTATCTTTACTCTCTAAAGTGATAATGTACTGCCCGGATTCCCATTTTTTAATATTTCCTAAAGCAAGTTCTTTAGATTTTTTCGTGTCAAATGTTTTATTAAAAACCAAAGCTCCTTTTTCCCAGTTAGCAGGGTTGTTTTCGTTGGTATAGGCGTCATGTGGGAATAAATTTTTAAATGCTTCTTCAGAAAAATCCTGATAGTCCGGAGCCGACCATGGTCTTGTTCTTAAAACGGCTTTAGGTGCTTGTAGTTTGTATATTTTTATAGTACCAGTTGCAGGCACAAATTCGCCATTAAGGTTTTTAGTGTCAATGGAAATGAAATGTTCTTTATTGGTTTTATCTAGTTTGTCCTCTAAACTCATGTTAGCGACCAAGGCATGATAGCCCACATTGACTATAGTAGTTGCGCTTCGGGTTTCGCCATTGATATCTGTAACTTCAGCCGTAATTTCATAGTTAAAAACGGGTAAACTGCCTTTGTCTACACTTTGGTCAGGTAGTGCTTTAAAAGTGATTTCAAACTCACCTTTGTCATTGGTTGTGCTTTCACCATGCGTAATTTCTTGTGGTTCACTTTGAAACCAAGGACGATACCAGAAATACCAACGTGGGTATTCCACTTTTCTATGAACGCGATACACCACTTTGGCATCTGTAATATTACTACCAGCATACGCCAAAGCAGTTCCTTTAATGGTAACAGAATCATTGACTTTATAAGTTTCGGTAACTGGATTAAATTTTGTTTCAAATTTTGGGCGCTTATATTCTTCAACTGAAAAGTAAGTTGAAGTTTCTATATCAACATTACCCGCTTCAGCATCAAACTCGATATAATATTCGCCATTTAACCCATTGTTAGGCAGAATAAATTCACCCGAAATCGAACCAAAATCATTGGTTTTAAATTTGAGTTCTTTTAATTCCTCGCCATTTACGTTATATAATGTGGCGTAAACGAGTTCATTTGAGATAACTTCCGACTTTCCGTTTCTAGTTTTCATGGCAATCGCTTTAAAATAAACGGTTTGTCCAGGGCGGTAAATGCTTCGGTCCGTAAATAAAAAAGATTTATATTCCGTTTCTACTTTTTCTCTTTTGCGCCAGCTGTTCACATAGTAATCCCCAAAATAAGCCGTGTCATTGTTGTATTTAACTTTCACAGACATGTTTCTGTAGCGGTCTGAAGTTTTTTCAATTTTAATTTCACCTAAATTATTGGTAGAGAAATTTTCATTTTGAATGCTTCGATTGTTGTTTTCATAATAACTTAATTCAACCGAGGCATTACTTATTGGTTTCCCATGATTCCTATCTATAATTTGTAGTGTTTTATATTCTTCACTTTCTGTCTCTACTAAAGCTAAATTGGTAATTTGAATACTACTAAACGCAAAAGTTGATTCATCGTTTTTAAGAGATGCCACAATTAAATAACTACCATTGCTTAGTTTTGGTACTAAAATTTCAGTGCTATGGTTTTGGTAATCGTTTTCGTTGCGCAATGTGCTTTCCCAAGTTTTTGAAACATCCAATTTTTTTATAAATGCTAGTTGTTCATCTTTTCTGTAAGTTTTATTGAATTTTTCTAACTGGTTTCGAGTCAGTTCATAGATTTTAAATTGAAGCTGTTCAATGTTCTTGTAACTTACTAATAAACGACTGTGTTGTTGAATTGGTAAATAGCTTTCCGTGGTGATTAGTAGCGTTTGCTGTTCTATTTGTTGTTTTAAAACAGTACATTTTTCGGCAGCCGTACTTTTCGGAAATCGTTGAATTACCGAGTTACAAATTTCTAATGCTTCTTTTGCTTTCCAACGGTTTTGCTCTTTGGTTTTTGCTTGGTATTGATTGCTCTGTTGGTAGTAAATGGAGGCGATTTCAAAATTGTATAAACCAGAAATTTCATGTGTTTTTAGTTTGTCGCTTTCTAATTTTAAAGCCTTTAATAAAATGGCTTCTTTGTCACTAAATGTTGCAAATTGATTGACAAATTTTAAACGTTCAAGATTCACATCCGCTAATGCAAAAAGTGTTTTGTCTTTTAAATGAAACTGAATTAAATCCTGATAAATCTTTAAAGCATTTAATTGTAAAGACGTTGAATCTTTAGAAACTATTGCAAGTTTTGAAAAAATGTTTGCATCAGCTAAAAATTCAGGATTATCAATCTCAAATTTATAAGCGGGTTTGGTAATATGAGTCTCATTTGTTTTGTAAAAATCTAAAGCATTATGATTTAAAAAATCAAACAGCGTCGGACGATAAATTTTAGAATCTTTTTGAAGATTTAATATGTCATCATAGTTGCTTAATGGTTCTAATTGTAACATCAATCCACTTTGTAATGAATTTTGGTAATGGGTATGTATTTCATCAAAAAGAGTTTGTAAATCCCAGGTTCTAAAATCTACAGTATCTACTTTCTCAGATGTTTGAGTGCGGTTGTAAAATTGCCATCTGTTTTGACTAAAATATTGCCAATACAGGTTAGCTAAAATGCTTTCGAGAACGTTTTTTGTTGGAAACGCGCTTTGCTCGATTTGCTTATTAAAATCGTTTATTATTTTTAATTGGGCGTCTTCCTCTAAAATCAAAGCAAACTTGCTTTTAAAAAGCATGGTTTTTAAAAGTTGAGGTGCGTTTTTATCTTTTCTTGCAAGCAAAGAAATCTGCTCCACAGCCTTTAAAGCAGATTTAGGTAAACCTTTGGTTTCGTGTTGTGCGACTGTTTCCCAAAGCGAATTATAATCAGAATTTTGTCCGTTGCTAAAATTAGATAGCAAAAGAATTGTTAAAAAAAACACTGTTTGTCTCATTTTATTAAATTTGTCACTAATTTACTTTCAAAAGCTATTCCAAAAAACATTAAATGAGTGAATAGTTTCGTTGGTTGAGGGAAGTTACCCAAATTTAGTTAAAAAGGCATATTTATAGTTGCTAACAAATAATGTTATGAGAAAAATTATTTACCTACTACTTTTTCCATTAGTATCCTTTAGTCAAACACCCTTGGATAGTATTGATTATTTTATAAAGGATAAGCAGTTTGATAAGGCAGAAAGACAATTAACCTCCTATTTAAAAAAACATCCTAAAGATTTAAAAGCTATCGAGTTAATCGGTGATACGTATGGACATCAAAAAAAATGGGACGAGGCTATTGAAAATTACAAAACACTAGTCGAGAGAAATCAAAAAAATGCCGAGTATCATTATAAATACGGTGGCGCCATGGGTATGAAAGCATTAGAGTCTAGTAAACTTACTGCTTTGGCGATGATTGGAGATATAGAAGATTCATTTAAGAAAGCGGCAGAATTAGACCCGAACCACATCAATGTACGTTGGGCCTTAGTAGAATATTATATGAAATTACCAGCTATTCTTGGCGGAAGTAAAAACATGGCGCTAAAGTATGCCTATCAACTGGAGCAGCTTTCAAAAGTAGACGGGTATTTGGCAAAAGGCTATATTTTTGAATACGATGAGGAACCAGAACTTGCAGAAAAATATTATAAACTAGCAATAAATGAAGGCGGTTCTTTGTGGTGTTATGATAAACTGACCACCTTTTATGAGAAACAGAAGCAGCCCGAAAAAGCTCTGGCTAATTTAGAGATAGCTAAGGAAAAACATAAGCGCAATGCATTAGATTATGAATTGGGTAAATTAGCGGCCGAATACAATATCGAATTACAAAAGGGTGTACAATGTTTGCAAACATATCTTAAAAATTATTCCCCCGAAGACCGTGTGCCAAAAGCTTGGGCGCACTACAGATTGTCGCAAATTTATGCCCATAAAAAGAATAAAGTTGTTGCTTTAAAATACATCGATTTAGCACTAGCCGAGTCGCCAAAAACCAAATCGTTTAAAGACGAAAAGCTTAGGATATTAAAGCTATAAAATTTGGGCGTTTCCTAAAGGTAGTGCTTTACGCTATATCTTTTTTTGCTTTTATTGGCAAAAAAGGATACCACTTCAGTCGCTAACGCAAGCCTGTTTGCAATTTGAAGTTTCAGTTAGTAATGTCGTTCACTATTCTATATTTCATTTTTAAAAATTTTGCTTAAAAATTCGGATATAAATTCTACACGAATTCTATACAAAAAAAGTATATTTGATGCATTCAAAATAACTCCATGAACGTACATTTTATAGCTATTGGCGGCTCTGCAATGCATAATTTAGCCCTGGCATTACACAACAAAGGATACCAAGTAACAGGAAGTGACGACGAAATTTTCGAACCTTCAAAATCCAGATTGCAGGCAAAAGGGATATTACCGGAAACCTATGGTTGGTTTCCAGAAAAAATAAATTCCAATATAGATGCAGTTGTTTTAGGTATGCACGCCAAAGCCGATAATCCCGAGCTATTAAAAGCACAGGAATTAAAGCTAAAAATTTATAGTTACCCAGAGTTTTTGTACGAACAGTCAAAAAACAAAACGAGAGTAGTTATAGGTGGAAGTCATGGAAAAACTACCATTACCTCTATGATTCTTCACGTTATGCATTATCACAATCGCGATGTCGATTATATGGTTGGCGCGCAATTAGAAGGTTTTGATGTGATGGTAAAACTTACCGAAACCAACGATTTTATAGTGCTTGAGGGCGATGAATATTTAAGTTCACCTATTGATAGCCGTCCGAAATTTCATTTATACAAACCTAATATTGCTTTGTTAAGTGGTATTGCCTGGGATCATATAAATGTGTTTCCAACTTATGATAATTATGTAGAGCAGTTCCGCATTTTTGTTGATAGCATTGTTAGCGGTGGCAGTATCACTTATAATGAGGAAGACTCAGAAGTAAAAGAAGTGGTTGAAGCTTCGGTAAATGCCATTCGAAAGTTACCATACCAAACACCAGAATACTCGGTTGAAAATGGACAAACACTTTTAGAAACACCCGAAGGGCCATTACCAATTGAAGTTTTTGGAAAGCATAATTTAAATAATTTGGCAGGCGCTAAATGGATTTGTCAGCACATGGGTATTGATGAAGATGATTTTTATGAAGCTATAGCTACTTTTAAAGGGGCGAGTAAGCGCCTTGAAAAGATTGCTGAAAGTAAAACCAGTGTGGCGTACAAGGATTTCGCACATTCACCAAGTAAAGTTGAGGCCACTACCAACGCGGTAAAAGAACAATATGGCAATAGAACAGTGGTAGCTTGTTTAGAACTTCATACCTACAGTAGTTTAAATGCTGAATTTTTAAAAGAATACAAAGGTGCGTTAGATGCTGCCGATGTAGCCGTGGTATTTTATTCGCCACATGCTGTAGAAATTAAAAAACTTAAAGAAGTTACTCACGAACAAATAGCCACAGCCTTTGAGCGTGACGATTTAATTATTTACACCAACCCAGACGATTTTAAAAATTTCCTGTTCTCCCAAAACTTCGATAACAAAGCATTGTTACTAATGAGTTCTGGAAATTATGGCGGACTTAATTTTGAGGATGTTAAAAGCTTAATTAAATACTAATTAGCCGTTGTGTTTTTTAAACTTTTGTTTAATAATCCCATAGCGACATATAACATAGGTGAAATTAATATTTCTTGTATACTGCCAGCAAATGCTCTTAAATTAAGACTCATTCCTCCTATAAACCAATCGAATAATCCTAAAGATGTAATAATACTTAGTCCTGAAATATGAACAACATGCCAAATAAACGACATCCAGGAATCTGTCAATTTCCCTAAGTGAAATGTGCCTATAAAGTAAACAGCTACGGTTGTTCCAAATTTAATGACGTGCCTTACTTTTGAAGGTAAAATTAAGTCGCTATTTTCTTCAAAATATATGTAATAACACGAATAAAGAATAATAATAAATATAAGTCCCGAAATAAATCGAACCTTATCCGATTTGTACAGTTTCATTTTTTAAGTGGATTTTTCTGGTAAATACTACCCACAATAAAAATGTGGAGGAATACACCATAATTTTAAATAAATAATGATGTGCAAATTGAAAATAAGCATGAAGATATTCTCTTAGATAGATTAATCCCACACATCTTATTATATTAACAATGTCTATTATTAAGACTCCAATTATTATATATAGTATTTTTCGTTTAAAACTTGAAGGCATACATACTATAAAGCCTACATACAAGACTAATAATTCTAAACCGTTACAGGCATTGGCAATATTCAATATTCTCACGCCATTATGGTAGATAACAGACATATTGAATTTTTGAATTTCACCATAAAGAGGTTCAATAGAAGTTTCATTAATAGCTGTAAAGCCAGTCATAGAGGTTAAATTATTTAGAACTTTAACAGATGAATCTCCAACATGAGAGGTTAATAGATTGTCAACAAATTGTGAATCGAACAAGAAAAAGCCATAAATAATTTTCCAAATTACGAAAAACAAAAAGGCCTTTCCTAAAAAAAGCCTGATTGGCGACGGTATGTTGTTTATTAATGATTTAAATTTTTTCATTTGAATTTTCACATAAATATTTAATACCAAAAGCTTCCTTGCCTACTCGTAAATAAACTAGTCACTATTTAATGGAACGGAATTACCAGCACCTAGAAACATTTACTATAATTATAAATCTAAGTTAATAGTTAAAAGCTATGCGAAAATAATCTCTAATTTAGTTATTAAACTATTTTTTCGATAAAATCAACTATTTGCACTATAAAATAACTAATAACTATGTGCGAATTTTTCTTCTATGTTTTTAGCATCGATTTTTGAATTCTTAAAAACTAATTTTTTTTAAGTTTATATAATGAAGCTGAATTTAATACATGAGTTTTGTTTAAAATGGATATAAACTACAACCCTAAATCTTTTAAAAACAACCACATTTTTTTACTTATCAATGCATTTTCTTCGGTGCTAAATTTACCGTGTTTACCACCAGGAATCGGTAAAAATTCTGTAGTAATGTTGTAATCTTTTAGTTTTTTATAAAGCTCCTCAGATTGCGAATAAGGCACAGTTGGGTCCTCATCTCCATGAACAATAAAAATGGGTGGACTTGTAGCAGATACATGAAATACTGGAGATACAGATTCTATAAAATTTTTGTTATTATAATTTGTACCCAACCAATTTTTAGCAGATTTCCAATATGATAATAGTAATAAATTACTAACGCCATATTTGTCTATAATGGCAGCCACTTTAATGTCACCATCAAAATAACAGTTAGTGTCAAAGCGCCTGTCGTTTCCTAATAATCCAGTCATTAGTGCCAAATGACCGCCAGAAGAACCGCCCATAACAACAATTTTATTGGTATCAATATTTAAAGTTTTAGCATTTTTATATAAATAGATTAAAGCACATCTTACATCTTCAATAGCGGCAGGCGCAGGTGCAACATGAACCAAACGATACTCTATATTTGCTACAGCATACCCGTTTTTAAAGAAAGATCCAAAGCCACTTTGCGATTCCTTTTCCCCATGATTCCAGCCACCACCATGAATATTTATTACAACAGGTGTTGGCGTTGAAGATTTCGGATTAAAATATAAATCCATACGACCATCCCAACCATTAACTTGTGTGTAAATTACATCTAACTGGCTAGTGTATCCTTCTGGAAAACTTACTGGTTTAAAAGTTTGTTCCTGTGAAAAAAGGCTGCAAGAAATTAATAGGCTTAAGAGAAATAATTGCTTCATTTAATTTTCATTTGTTTTCAATACGCGCATAAAACCCCAGAGACTCACCAATACCCATGTTGCTTCTAATATTATAAAGGGTATGTAGTTTATTAAAACAGACGCGTAGCACGCTAAACCTGCTCCGATAATATTTAGTGAAAAATAAAGAATTCCATCTTTAGGGATGATTGCTTTTAGGTTAAAAAAATAAGCCAAAAGGATGAGCCCTACACCTACAGTGCCAATGATATCGTTAAATGCCATAATTATTGTTTAAAAATTTTCCGTAAAAATAATTTAATACTTGCCTGATTTGATCTTATAAGTTCTTCCCGAGCATTCGTAATATCTTTTGGTTTTTTGTCTTGTGATAGTTTAAATTTTCCTTCCCAACTATCAATCGTAATTTCGAACATTTCAATATAATCTAACGCGCCTATCATGCGTTGGTTGTCGGGTTCTAAAACATATTTATGTTCCGGTTGTTCTAAAAATTCAGTCATAGTAATAAGCGAGCTTTTTAAAGCTTCTTTACTTTCAATGGCTTTCACTTTTCCTTTTAAATGTACTTTTATATAATTCCAGGTTGGCAACTGTGTCGTTTCATAGATACTAGGTGAAATATAACATTGCGGACCAGAAAAAATAATAGTAATAGGGTTGTCGTTTTTTAATAAGGCTCCTTGTGGGTTATATTTATCAATATGACCAATTAATTTACCTGATTCATTGTAAACTAAGGGTAAATGAGTAATTAATGGTTCCTCGTTTTTTATCGAAATTAATGTTGCTAATGGATAGGTTTTAATAACTTCAACCATGTGTTGAATGTCATTATCTTGATGTATTTTTGGTGGATAATTCAAACAGATTTACGATTTTAAATTAATGATAGTTGATTTATAAAATTACAATTTTTATATTTACTTCATGCAAGAAAAAACAGCTTCATTATCTATAAAAAACTGGAGTCAGGACGACCAACCACGGGAGAAGTTACTTAATAAAGGCAAAGCTGTTTTAAGCGATGCAGAATTGGTAGCTATTTTAATTGGTTCAGGTAATAGAACAGAAAGCGCTGTTGATTTAAGTAAGCGCATATTATCCACCGTAGATAATAACTTAAGCGAATTAGGAAAACTCTCCATTAAACAACTTATGGAGTTTAAAGGCATTGGTGAAGCAAAAGCCATTACTATTGCTGCTGCTTTAGAATTAGGACGAAGAAGAAGAGGCGAGGAGGCATTAGAAAAAAAGAAAATAACATCTAGTAATTCGGTTTTCGAACTAATGCAACCTCTAATTGGAGAATTACAACATGAAGAATTTTGGATTATTTATTTAAACAATTCTAACAAAGTTATTCAGAAAAACCAATTAAGTAAAGGTGGTATTACAGGCACTTTGGTCGATGTACGTTTAGTACTTAAAAACGCTTTAGTAGTTGGTGCAACTGGACTTATACTGGCCCATAATCACCCATCCGGAACATTAAAACCTAGTGAAGCTGACAAACAAATAACCAATAAATTAAAAACGGCGGCAGAAAGTTTAGATATAAAAGTTTTAGATCATTTAATTATAACGGAAAATGCATACTTTAGTTTTGCAGATGAAAGTTTGTTGTAAAACTTCTAATAAATTTTATGCTTTTAGTTTATTCACATAGTATTTCACCACGTTTAAAATACATTTTTAAACATATTTGTACCAGAATTTTAGGGTTAGAGGTTTCTTTTACCACAAAAATCGAGGAATTTATTGCACATGATAGTTTAAAAATATCCTACACTAAACAGCAACTTGGTAACGAGTTTTTTATTAAAAGTCATGAAATTTTATTTGAACAAGGATTAAATGATATTGATATAAATGTTCAGAAATGGGGGCACACAAAATGTTTCTTTTTCAATGGCGATAAAAGTGCTATTCCTTTTGATATTTTTGCCGCTTCATTTTATTTGCTTTCCAGATATGAAGAATATTTACCACATGTAAAGGATAATTATGGTCGCTTTTTGGCTACCGAAAGTATAGCTTTTAATCATGACTTTTTACACCAGCCAGTAGTAGATATTTGGGCTAATAAATTTAAAGAAGCAATACAATTACAGTTTCCTGAGTATGTTTTTGAGCAAAAAAAATACAGAGTAAAACCGCTTATCGATGTGCCCAGTGCATATCATTTTAAATTAAAAGGGATTATGCGAAGTTTTGGTGGGTCTGTTAAAGATTTATTTCAATTTAAGTTCAAAAGTTTGTATTCGAGGTTTGTCGTTATTTTCGGGTTGAAACACGACCCTTACGACACCTTTAAATATATTATTAATCGGCAAAAGCAAAGCAAGTATAAATTTTTATTTTTCTTTTTGATTGGGGATTATTCTACATATGATAAAGGCATCAATCCTAATAAAAAAGATTTTGTTTCCTTAATAAAACATGTTGCCGATTATTGTGAAGTTGGTTTGAAAACATCTTTTTTTTCAATAGATGATATTTCAATTCTGAAAAAGGAAAAACTTAAAATGGAAGATATACTCAATACGAAACTAAAAGCTTCAAGACAATCGTTTTCAAAGTTAAATCTTCCAGAATCTTATAGAAATCTTTTAGAACTTGAGATCTTAGAAGATTACACCATGGGTTATGTAAATCATATAGGCTTTAGAGCAGGTACTTGTACGCCTTTTTTGTTTTATGATTTAGATTATGAAATACAAACGCCTTTAAAAATACATTCATACCATCTTTTGGATTACACGCTGTTAAAAAATAATTCTTTGTTAGATAAAAAGAAAGTTTTAAGCGAAATTATAAATGAAGTAAAGCAAGTAAATGGCGAGTTTATTCCTGTATTCCATAATTATACATTTAGTGAAATAGAACGATGGGATGGGTTTAAAGAATTGTTTAATATTATTTTAGATTCAGGCAATGAAAATTAATGGAATAACAGACGTGTTTTTTGATTTAGATCATACCTTATGGGATTTTGATAAGAATTCTGCGTTAACCTTCGATAAAATATTTAAAATCTATGGTATCGAAATTAGTGTTGATGATTTTATGTTGCATTATCACGAAATAAATCTTCAATATTGGAAACTTTACAGAGATGCTAAGATCGATAAAGAAGTATTACGTATTGGTCGTTTAAAAGATTCTTTTTTGGCATGTAACCTACATGTAGAAGATGAAATTATTAGAAATTTATCAACCGATTATATTACATATCTCACCGACAATAATTATTTGTTTGATAATACAGTTGAAATTCTAGAGTATTTAAATTTAAAATACAATCTTCATATTATTTCTAATGGGTTTGAGGAAGTACAAAACAGAAAATTAACCGAATCAAATATTCTTCATTATTTTAAAACAATTACAAATGGTGAAGATATTGGCGTAAAAAAACCGCATCCACAGATTTTTCATTACGCATTTGAAAAGGCTAATACAGTAGCCAATAAAAGCATTATGATCGGCGATGGCTATGAGGCAGATATATTAGGGGCAATTAACGTAGGGATGGATGTAATTTATTTTGACACTAATAATTTTTCTATCGAAACAGATGTAAAACAGATATATGGCCTTATAGAAATAAAAAAATATTTATAATTTAAACTATATTTTTTTCTGTGGCGTTATAAAACATGGTGATTAAGCAACTAAGGACATATACATTTATAGCAATCATAATAAATGGTCTTTGTATATCTTGTACTGAACCTGTTGATTTTAATCAGGTAAACGATTTTGAGATTTCTCCTGTAATTGAATCGAGTCTTATTTTTTTGGATGAACCTGCAAATAGATTTTCAGACAACGAAAATGAATTAACCACCATTCAAGACTTTGTTCAGGTCGATTTTTTTAATAATAATTTTATTGTTGATAATCTAATTAGAGCAGAATTTGTGTTCGAAACCACAAATTCTATTAATAGGACTTTTCAGGTTCAGGTTGATTTTTTAGATAGTAATAATCAAATTCAACACACGTTTACTTTTTTTACAACAGCGTCTGCAAATAACACCAACGTAGTTTCCAATTACACCGAAGTCTTTCAAGATAACACATTGGCAGCCTTAAAAAACACATCAAGATTAGTTTTTACTTTAAACATGCTCCCCGGTACGCCTATTAATCAAAACACAACAGGGCGAATAAGTGTAAAATCAAAAGCCGTATTTTATTTTAATATTGATAACACTACGCTATGAGATGTCTAGGTATTGTATTTCTAATTACCTGTTTTTCGTTCGCGCAAAACAAACAATTACTTTATGGGTTTTCAGAAATACCACAGGCATTATTACTAAATCCTGGAGGTGAAATTAAAAACGCAGGTTTTTTTGGAGTTCCTTTACTTTCTCACATTCATGCTAATGCCGGAACATCTGGAATAACGCTTTACGATTTATTTGCAGATAACGGTGTAGATTTTAATTTAAAACTCAGAAATGCTGTTTATAATTCGAAACCTAGAAATTTTGCAACAATTAACGAACAAGTGGAAATATTATCGGGAGGATTTGCCTTTGGTAATTTGTTCGAGAAAAACGAATATTTAAGCTTTGGCCTGTATCAGGAACTGGATGCTATTGGTTATTTTCCGAAAGATTACGCTGTTTTGGGTTTAGAAGGAAATCAGAATAATATTAACAAAGTTTTCGATGCTAGTCATTTAAAGGCAAGTGCCGAAGTAATATCGGTATTTCATGTAGGATATAATAAAAAAGTGAGCGATCAATTAACTTATGGGATAAGGGGAAAAGTATATTCAAGTATTGTAAATGTGAATACAATAAATAACAAAGGTAGTTTCGTTACGGTACTGGGCGATAATAATATTTATAAACATATTTTTAATTTAGATTTAGAACTAAAAAGCTCTGGTTTATCAAGTATTAGAAATAGTAATAAAGATGCAGCTTTTCAAGAAGTTAAAAAACGCATGTTAATGGGTGGCGATTTAGGCTTGGGTATCGATATGGGGTTTACTTATCAAATTAATAAACAGTGGTATGTGGATGCTAGCTTATTAGATGTGGGTTTTATAAATCACACCAAAGATGTTGAAAATTATTCAGTAAAAGGAACTTATGAATTTGAAGGTATTGATCCGTTTTTTACAGAATTTGAAACAGGACAAAGCGCGGATGAATATTGGAGTAAAATTGAAGACGAATTTAACGATATTTTTGTGGCAGATACTACTTATAATAAATTTACAACGTGGCGCCCAGTTAAGTTTAATGCGTCTTTAAATTATAGTTTCGGCGAAAAAAAGGAGAAAGAATGTAATTGTATTAAGGGTGAAAAGGAGTTTCAGAATGCTGTTGGTGCTCAATTATACGCTATTAATAGACCTAGGCAACCACAAGTGGCTTTAACATTATACTATTTTAGACGTTTGTTTAAAGGATTGTCGGCGAAGACCACCTATACAATGGATTCCTTTTCTTTGTATAATATTGGATTAGGGTTGTCAGCTAATTTAGGGAATGTGAATTTTTATTTGATGGCAGATAATTTTTTACAATATAAAAACATATATAATGCACAAAGTGTATCTTTACAATTAGGGTTTAACTATATATTCAAAAAAAATGAAGATTAAAATATCAGCACTATTTATAACCTTTTTTTTAACTATTGGTGTATTTGCACAGTCTAATTTAAACAATTATAAATACGTAATTGTACCAGCTAAATATGATTTCTTAAAAGATAAAGACCAATACCAATTAAATTCGTTAACCCAGTTTTTATTTAATAAGTATGGTTTTGAAGCATTAATTGAAGGTGAAAAATACCCTGACGATTTGATGAAAAATAGATGTCTGGCTTTAAAATCCGATTTAATAAAAGATTCGGGCATGTTTAAAACGAAGTTGGCTGTAGAACTCAAAGACTGTAATGACCAAGTTGTTTATACATCTCAAATGGGTGAAAGCAGGGAAAAAGAGTATGATAAAGCTTATACACAAGCCGTAAGAAATGCTTTTGAATCATTGGAGCTGTTGAATTATAAGTATGAGCCAAGTTCTACATTAGCAGTTACTGAATCACAAGAAGTGGTAGCTAATAACCAAGTTGCGAAAGAAATACAACAATTAAAAGAAGAAATTCTATCTCTAAAAAAGGAAAAGGAATCTGAAGTTCAAGAAAGAACCGAACCTAAGGCTGAAATAGTTGTAAAAGTTCCAGAAAAAGTAATTCCCGTTGTCGTAGTACCAACGAAAGAAATACCGGTTAAGGAAATAAAATCAGAAGCTTTGACTGAAAAAGTTAATACTTCAGGTGTTTTATATGCGCAAGCTTTAGAAAATGGGTTTCAATTGGTAGACAGCACACCGAAAGTAATTTATAGGATTCAAAAAACTGGAATCGCAGATGTGTTTTTAGTTGAAAATAAAAGTGGCATTATATATAAAAAAGGTGCTGATTGGATTTTGGAATACTATGAAAATAATGTTTTAAAACAAGATATTTTAAATATCAAATTCTAACAATTTTTTTTACTGTCTCTTAATAACAATATTTGTCTTTCCAACGTTGTTTTAAAAATTCACGATGCGCGTTTTCGCGAGCATTATTCCCAGGGTCGTAAAGCTTGGTATTCTCTACACTGTCTGGCATAAACTCCTGATTTGCAAAGTTGTTTTCGTAGTTGTGGGCATATTGATAATTTTCCCCATACCCAAGCTCTTTCATTAATTTTGTAGGCGCATTTCTAATTTCTAAAGGAACCGATAAATCGCCGGTTTGTTGCACCAATTGTTGTGCTTTACCAATCGCCATATAAGAAGCATTACTTTTAGGTGAACATGCTAAATAAGTAGCACATTGACTAAGTAAAATTCTGGATTCTGGATGACCAATCGCAGAAACCGCCTGAAATGTATTGTTTGCAATAACAAGCGCCGTTGGGTTTGCATTCCCAATATCTTCACTAGATAAGATAAGCAGTCTTCGGGCTATAAACTTTACGTCTTCACCACCTTCAATCATGCGTGCCAACCAATATACCGCAGCATTTGGGTCGCTACCCCGAATCGATTTTATAAATGCCGAAATAATATCATAATGTTGCTCACCTGTTTTATCGTAACGAACCGTATTGTTCTGAATTTTTTGCAATACACTGTCATCTGTAATCACAATGCTATCTGATGTTTCAGAATTCACAAGCAATTCAAATATATTCAACAGCTTTCTGGCATCACCCCCAGAAAGCCTTAATAAGGCGTTAGTTTCCTTTAGTTTAATCTTCTTTTTAGTTAAGTACGCGTCTTTTTCAATTGCACGCTTTAAAAGTGTCTCTAAATCATTTTTATCAAAGGCATTTAAAATATATACTTGACAGCGTGATAAAAGTGCAGGAATCACCTCAAAGCTTGGGTTTTCTGTCGTGGCGCCAATTAAGGTAATCCATCCTTTTTCAACAGCTTGCAACAGCGAGTCTTGTTGCGATTTGCTAAACCTATGTATTTCATCAATAAACAAAATCGGGTTTTTAGTAGTAAACAAGCCACCACTTTGTTTCGCTCTATCTATAACATCTCTAATATCTTTAACGCCAGAATTTATAGCGCTTAAAGCGTAAAAAGGTCTGCCAGATTCGTGTGCAATAATATTTGCCAAAGTAGTTTTACCAGTTCCCGGAGGTCCCCAAAGTATCATTGATGGAATCAAACCTTGTTTTAAATGCTGAGTTAACACGCCATTTTTTCCAACCAAATGCGATTGGCTCACATAGTCGTCCAATGTTTTGGGTCGCAATCGTTCTGCTAAAGGTTCATTCATATTGTAAAATTAATTAATTCCTTTGAAAGCAGGAATCTCTATGCTGTTTAGTTTTGTTTTTGGACGTGCCTTTGCAAAAGCAAGGCCGGGTTTTTATTCGTACATATTATTTTTAATTAAGGAACTCATGAATATAAATATTTCGCTAAATCTTTTTTTCGTATCTCAAAAAAAGAAGTAGCTTGTCCTGAGCGTAGTCGAAGGGGTTCAACCCCTGTCTGCCGGCAGGCAGGCCTCACGTGGTACACTTCTGCCATTTTAGCACGAACTTAAAAGTTGGTTAACTATTTGCTATCTTTAGTTGTATGAAGAACCAAGAACATTTTAAGTTTTCAACGGGTGTAGTAGCATACCCTATTTTTTTGTGCTTACTATTTGGTTGGTGTTTTGGTTTGAAGTACGTTTTGGTTACAATTTTAGTAAATATGGTATTTACCCTCAAACACTATCAGGGTTAAAAGGTGTTTTATTAAGTCCCTTTATTCATGGTAATATTCAGCATTTATATCATAACACCATTCCGTTATTTGTGTTATCTATGGCCTTGATTTATTTTTATAGACACATTGCTTGGAAAGTATTATTCTTCGGAATAGTAGTATCGGGTATTTTAACTTGGTATATTGGCAGACCGTCCTTCCACATTGGTGCCAGTGGATTAATTTACGTTTTGGTTAGTTTTATATTTTTTAAGGGTGTTTTTGCAAAACATTATAGATTGATTGCATTATCATTATTGGTTATATTTCTTTATGGTAGTATGATTTGGTATGCTTTACCATTGGAAGAGGGCGTTTCTTGGGAAGGTCATTTATCAGGGTTAATTACAGGATTGTTGTTTGCTTTAATTTTCAGAAAAGCCATTGCAAAACCTGAAAAATATGTATGGGAGCATAAAGATTATAATGAAGCCAATGATCCATTTTTAAAACATTTTGATGAAAATGGAAACTTTATGGAACACTCAGAGCAGGAAATAGAGCAGGAGCAACCTACGGTAAATTATACTTTTAAAGAAAATAAAGAATAATTGCTTCTAACAATCTAAACAATCCAAGTAGTCT
>Ga0102814_10001352_pt1 | contig 17353 bp, 14 predicted proteins | sample ColrivemetaGS741_FD_79112 | JGI IMG/M metagenome (GOLD analysis project Ga0102814, IMG submission 79112) | Estuarine microbial communities from the Columbia River estuary - Flood tide ETM metaG S.741 | ecosystem: Environmental > Aquatic > Marine > Intertidal zone > Estuary | place: USA... | reverse complement strand
GCCGGCGGTTAGGCAGATGAGGCACAATCAAACCGATAATCAACCCACCCAATAGCAACGCTCCACCGCGGAGGAACCAACCCATCAGTAGAGTTTCATCCATAGCACCGATCTCCAATTTGAGTCGGTCAACTTCATTTTGCAGCTGGGATACCTCTGCGGTGTACTGAGCCTGCTGATTATTTGCCTTGGCCAGATCAGATTCCAGCCCCGCCAACGCTTCGGCTTGCTCTTCGGTGAGCTGACGACTGCGCGCCAGGGCCTTTTCTAGCTCTGGCAAACGTGAGATCAGACTCAAGCCCTTATCGATATACTTACTCTGAACCCAACCTTCGCTGCCTTTCTCAACCCGCACCTTGGTATACCCGGTACTCCCGTCTTTGGCCAACACATCTAGCATAGTGCCACTGGGGAGGTTTCCAATGATCCGATACTGATTACTCGGTCCACTATGCATAAATACAGACACCTCGTCGCTGATATGATATTCAGCGCCACTTACCCCTGAAGATACAAACATCACCATAATTAACAAAAGATTACGCATTTAAGACATTCCTTAAGACGAGCAAGACAAAACCACAAAAGCAAAAGATTATAACAGCCTCAACCTCTCAGGTTAAACCGCTAATATTCAGGATTGTTGCCGCAATGATATGCCCCAATAACCCGTGGCTACCTCTCGACATTCACATCGATAGCGTCAACGATTAACGAAACTACTAGTTAGTTAGACTAAAGCCTGCACGTCGAGGAACCTGCTCTTAGCCTATGAATTGGCTTACCAATGGTGCAATGCAGCCAGATATGGTAAAAACAGCAGCGGCGTCGATGAGCGTTCGCCAGCTATCTATCACCTGTGGCTGAATCACCTCTACTTATACAGCCCCAGAATCCGTTAATAGGAACCCGAAATGACAGATATTCGCGTTGACGACCTAAACGTTGCATCCCAAGCCGTACTGATCACACCCGATGAGCTAAAGGCAAAGATCCCTCTGACCGATGCTGCTCGCCGCTCAGTACTCGAAGGCCGTGAAGTTGTCCGCAATATTCTCGACGGTAAAGATCAACGTCTATTTATCGTGGTAGGACCTTGCTCGATCCATGACCCTGAAGCGGCCCTCGAATATGGCCGCCGCCTGAAAAAACTGGCCGATGAACTTAGCGATACTCTTTATATCGTGATGCGCGTCTATTTTGAAAAACCGCGTACCACAGTCGGCTGGAAAGGGCTAATCAATGACCCCTATATGAATGATTCCTTTAAGATTGAAGAGGGTCTGCAGATCGGTCGTCAACTACTGGTCGATTTGGCTGATATGGGCTTGCCGCTGTCTACAGAGGCACTGGATCCTATCTCACCGCAATACATGCAAGACTTGATCGCTTGGTCCGCGATCGGTGCACGTACCACAGAATCTCAGACCCATAGAGAAATGGCTAGCGGTCTGTCTAGCGCAGTCGGTTTCAAAAATGGCACAGATGGGGGCCTGACTGTTGCAATCAACGCGCTACAATCTGTGAGCCATTCGCACAATTTCTTGGGTATCAACGGCCAAGGCCAGGTATCGGTCATTCAGACACGCGGTAACCCCTACGGCCATGTCGTACTTAGGGGCGGCGGCGGTACCACCAACTACGATTCCGTTAGCGTCCAACTGTGCGAACAAGCTCTCCAGAAGGCAGGCATCAGCACCAACATCATGGTCGATTGCAGCCATGCCAACTCTAGCAAAGACGCGTCGCTACAGCCCTTGGTAATGGACAATGTGGCTAATCAGATTCTTGAAGGCAACAAAACTATTGTCGGCTTGATGATCGAAAGCAACCTGGAGTTTGGTAACCAGCCGATCCCTGCAGATTTGAGCCAGCTCAAATATGGCGTCTCGGTCACTGATGCCTGTATTGACTGGAACACCACCGAAACGTCACTCAGAGATATGCAGCAAAAACTTAAGTCGGTATTACCCACACGCCGCTAATCAAGCAGCAAAAAAAAGGCTCCTCAGGAGCCTTTTTTATTAACGCTAACAAAACCATTTACATCATTGATAGTAAGCGTTATCTGTCACCGTATGATCAGTGACATCGCGAACCCCAATGAGGCCTTTCACCTTCTCGATCAAGGTAGCCTCAACTCCATCTTTAAGTGTCATATCTACGGCACTACAACCTTGGCAGCCGCCGCCAAATTTTAACACTGCAATATTACCAAGCTCCTCACTGACCACTTCGATTAGTGATACCTGCCCACCATGAGATGCCAAGCCGGGGTTAATATCGTTATAGAGCACGTAATTAATCTGATCCTCAATCGGGCTGTCAGCACTAACCTTGGGCACTTTGGCGTTTGGCGCTTTGATGGTCAACTGCCCGCCCATACGGTCTGAGGCATAATCCACCACAGACTCTTCCAAGTAAGGCAAACTGTGAGGCTCGAGATAGACCTTAAACTGCTCTAGCGGCATGATGACATCCGCCTCCTGAACCTCATCCGGGCGGCAGTACGCCAAACAAGTTTCAGCATAAGGGGTGCCTGGCTGGGTAATAAAGATACGCACACTGATGCCCGTGACACTCTGCTTTGCCAACAGTTCAGCCAGATAGTTCTGGGCGCTGTCGGTGATCGTAATATTGTATTCTTGCATCGAAATTAACTACCTACTCAGTAACAAACTGCATTCATTCTAAGCCATTAACCGCCAATTATGAACCCTACTTTTTTGGTTGGTTATTATCAGCCATACCTTAGTGCCTGAATCTGCTAGAATTGCCCACCTGTCTCTCTATCAAACGGCTCTCCACGTTGCTATTACAGCTTAATAAACAACGCCTTCAAGCTATTTTGTCGCTTGGTCTACCGATCATTGGCGGCATGTTGTCGCAGAGTTTGCTAAATCTGATAGATACCGCAATGGTCGGCGCTCTTGGCCGTGAAGCCTTAGCGGGAGTCGGTATCGGCGGCTACGCTAATTTTATGGCTGTCGCACTCATCATCGGACTCTCATCCGGCGTGCAAACGATGGTCGCTCGTCGTAATGGGCAGGGGCGCATCGATATCAAAGCAGTACCATTGAATGGCGGCTTACTGCTTGCCCTATTATTCACACTGCCGCTAACCGCATTCTGTCTTTACTATTCCTACGACATCGTCAGCTTGATCAGTGAAGATCCTGAGGTGATCTCGACTGCCGCCCCATATTTCGACTATCGGGTGCTAGCCTTACTGGCAGTAGGTTTTAATCTATCGTTCCGCGGATATTGGAATGGCATCAATCAGTCATTGGCCTATCTGCGAGTACTAATAGTCGTGCACCTATTTAATGTCATCATCAGCTACGGCCTCATCTATGGGGCCTTTGGCCTTCCAGAACTAGGTGCACCCGGTGCAGGCCTCGGCACCAGTCTGTCGTTATTCTTGGGATCCTTTATCTACGCCTTTATGACTTTCAAGCATGCCCGATCCCGCGGCTTTCTTAAACAGCTGCCAGACCGAAAGACTTTCAGCCACCTCATGCGCCTGTCGATACCCCATTCATTACAACAGTTTATGTTCGCCTCGGGTATCACCCTACTGTTCTGGATCATCGCCCAAATAGGGACTCATGAACTCGCTATTGCTCATGTCCTTACTCACCTGTCCCTCTTTCTGATTTTACCTGCCGTCGGCCTGGGAATGGCTGCTACGACGCTGGTGAGTACAGCCCTTGGACGCAAAGAGCCCGAACAGGCTTGTGAATGGGGATGGGACACCGTCAAAGTAGCAGCCTGGATGCTGGTTCTACTAAGCACCCCGCTCTGGCTATTTCCCGAACAGATCTTGTCGCTGTTTATTCACGAACAAGAGCTGATAGTGCAAGCCATCCTGCCACTACGGATCACCTGTCTGGCCATCTGCGTCGATGTTGTCGCCATTGTCTTCACCCAGGCGATGCTAGGCGCTGGCGCGAATCGTACTGTCATGTGGATCACTATTTTGGGGCAATGGGGCTTTTACCTCCCCCTTGCTTGGCTGGTAGGGCCCACGCTTGGCGGAGGCCTAACGGCAATTTGGCTAGTCCAGCTACTGCATCGAGGCCTATCCTCTCTGCTATTTGGCTACCTCTGGTCGAAAAGGCGCTGGGTTACGATCCGGGTATAGACACCCAGACTAGGGTTTATGCGTCTGTAGTTTGAAGATCAGTGGTTTTTTCAAAATAGTTTTCAGCATCCATAGTCGGGCTTGCCTTCCGAACGCTATGCTTAATGCGGTATGTTAATCTAGAGCTACTCATCAGCACCCAACCCACAGTATTCGGATCTACATGTCATGGAACAGTCGGTCGTTTTTTCATTTTTTCTCATCTTTACCGGTGCTGCAGTTGTCGCCTCGCTGGCCCTATATACTCGTCAGCCGCTACTGGTGGCCTATATCGTGCTCGGCGCACTGCTGGGCCCTTACGGGATAGGTTTGATCGCTGACACCCATCTTTTATCGGATATCGCCGAGGTCGGCATCATCTTCTTGCTATTTTTACTGGGCCTCGACATGCAGCCTAGCCACCTGTACCACATGCTTAAAAAAGCGACCCTGGTAGCATTACTGAGCTCGTTGGTGTTTGCGGGGATTGGTTACGGTACCGGAAAGCTATTCGGCTATACCGAAACAGAGAGCGTCATCATCGGCATTTCACTGATGTTCTCCAGCACCATTATCGGCATCAAGCTACTGCCAACCACCGTGCTACATCATAAGCATACCGGTGAGCTAGTCGTTGGATTACTGCTACTGCAAGACGTTATCGCTATTATTTCGCTGTTAGCCATAGACAGTTCCAGCACCGGAAAAGCGGATCCAATCACCTACATCAAGACGTTGCTAGCCTTCCCACTACTGATCGGTTCGGCTTTTATCTTCGTGAAATATGTACTGCTCAAGCTCATTCAGCGCTTTGATCGCTTCCATGAGTACATTTTTCTGGTCGCTATCGGCTGGTGCCTGGGGCTGGCTGAGGCTGCTCAGGCGATTGGACTTTCAGCAGAGATGGGGGCTTTTATTGCAGGAGTCAGCTTGGCGACTAGCCCTATCGCGTTGTATATCGCCGATAGCCTAAAACCGCTTCGAGATTTCTTCCTGATCCTGTTTTTCTTCTCGATCGGTGCCAGCTTTAATCTTACGCTGCTCGATGATGTCATCCTGCCAGCGGCATTACTGGCAGCGCTGGTACTGGCTCTTAAACCGGTGGTATTCAAGTTGTTATTGCAAGGCATCAGCGAAAGCAGCTCGATGGGCTGGGAAGTGGGTTTCCGATTGGGTCAAACCAGTGAATTTTCACTACTGATCGCCTATCTGGCAACCAGCACTTTATTGATTGGCCAAGAAGCATCACATCTGATTCAAGCGACAGCGATACTGACCTTTTTAGTATCGTCCTACATCGTCATCTTTAACTTCCCCTCACCGATTGCCATGTCAGATCGGTTACGACGGGATTAGGGCGTGCTGTAGAAGTTGCGGGAACGGCTCTTTAGGAGAAGAGCCGCTTTAAGAAACAGTCAAGCGCACTAAATCTAGAAAGCACATAGCCATAAAATGGAACATCGAAAAGAACAGCAGTAACCAACAAACTATGTATCAGCTAGCTGTGTCAGGAAAAATACGCTTTCGCTTAATTTCGGAGATCCTTTTAGCCTCATTCAGGTCAGCCTCATTTAGCATTGCAGCGACCGCCTCGCGAGCACTCAGAGACTGCTCATCACCAGCGGCTACCGCTGTACTCCACCAGCTGTAAGCCTCTTTGAAATCCTTTTCCACCCCTTCGCCTTTAAAATGCATCAAGCCCAGAGTAATGATTGAATCTAAATTGCCCTGTTCAGCAGCACGACTATGCCATTTCAGCGCTTCTTTGTAGCGACGCGGCACACCCAATCCACGGTAATACATAACACCTAAGTTGTGCTGCGCAGGTGCTAAGCCACGCTCAGCAGAGTGACGCAACCACAACACAGCTTGAGAGAGATCCTTGACTACGCCCTTGCCGTCTTTATAGAGCATGCCTAGACGAAACTGCCCTAACGGATCCCCCTCCTGCGAGGCTTTATGGTAAAGCCCGGCCGCGACCAGATAATTCTGGGCAACCCCTTCGCCTTGCTCGTAAAGGGTACCTAACATCGCTTGTGCCGTGGGGAGTTTCTGATCAGCCGCTTTGCGGAACCAGTAAGCGGCCTTGACGGGATCTTTCTCGAGACCCTCGCCTGAGAGATAAACCAGACCTAAATCATATTGAGCGGAAGCATTGCCTTGAATGGCCAAAGAGCGCCAGAGTTTTAGCGCAGTAGCATGATCACCGCGCTTATAAGCATTGAGCCCCTCGTAAAAATCTGCCTGTGCCGGCAGCATCAGCGTCAATAGCAGTGGCAGCGTTGCCCAATATTTCATTCAGAGTCTCGCCATTAACAACACAGATATCATAACCAAGCATTTGTAATCCAACAAATAATCCACTCCATTGGATTACGACAAATCCAGACTAGCACGGCGGCTATAGTTTATGAACCGTCTTGCTAAAAATCATTCCTATTCCAATTCCAGAGACTCTTGGGAGGCTATTTTGGCCCGTTTAAAGAAATAACCGACCGAAGCCCCCAAACCCTGAACAACTACAGCTCTTTGATACCGCCCATATACGCCTGCAGCACCGCGGGAATACGTATTTTTCCCTCAGCCGTCTGATAATTTTCAAGTATCGCCACCAGAGTACGCCCAACAGCCAGGCCCGATCCGTTGAGGGTATGCAACAACTCAGGCTTACCTGTTTCCGGATTACGCCAGCGGGCTTGCATCCTACGGGCCTGAAAATCGCCCATGTTACTGCATGAGGATATTTCGCGGTATTTCTGCTGTCCGGGTAACCAAACCTCCAGATCGTAAGTTTTGGTTGCCGAGAATCCTAAATCCCCTCCACAGAGCACTACAACGCGATAAGGTAATTCCAATTTCTGCAGAATCGCTTCGGCATGACCGGTCAATTCTTCCAGCGCCTGGGCCGATTGGGTCGGTTCGACCAGCTGCACCATCTCAACCTTCTCAAACTGATGCTGACGAATCATACCGCGGGTATCACGCCCATAACTGCCCGCCTCACTGCGGAAACAGGGCGTATGGCTGGTAAAGCGGCAAGGCAGTTCTTTAGCCTCAAAGATCCGGTCACGGGCAATATTGGTGACAGGCACTTCAGCCGTGGGGATCAAATAGAAATCATTATCGCCGGGGACCTTAAAGAGATCTTCTTCAAACTTAGGCAACTGACCGGTACCGCGCAAACTCTCAGCATTCACCAGATAAGGCACATAGACCTCTTCGTAGCCATGCTCACGCGTCTGCACATCCAACATAAACTGGATCAGTGCTCGGTGCAGACGTGCGAGATTTCCGCGCATCACAGCAAAACGCGAACCCGTAATTTTGGCTGCCGTTTCAAAATCTAACTCACCGTTCGCTGTTCCCAGATCCACATGATCTTTGGGTTCAAAATCAAACTGAGTCGGGGAACCCCAGACCCGCACCTCAATATTATCGTCCTCAGAAGTACCCTCAGGCACGGCCTCATCCGGAATATTGGGGACCCCCAACAGCAAGGCATCCAGCTGCTCCTGAACCGTTTTGTATTCCCCTGCAATATTTGCCAACTGTTGATTGATCCGCTCACCTGCAGCTTTTAAAGGTGAAATATCCTCACCCGCCTTTGCCGCCTTGCCAATTTGAGCCGCCAGTGTCTTACGCTCAGACTGCAGCTGCTCGGTCGTCGACTGCAAATGCTTGCGGGTGTTATCAAGCCCTGTGAATAAATCAGTATCAAACTGATAACCCTTCTTGCTGAGTTTCTGGGCAACAGCGGCAAGGTCACTACGGAGAAGTTTCGGATCGAGCATCGGTCAGATGGGCCTTTTGATAGAGGTGAATCGAATTAAACCCATAGACGGGTTAGCCACAAACCGGCCGCCAGTGCGGCGATGCAGCATAAAACACTTAATAATATATAAATCATGGCAGACAAGATATGACCTTCCTGGATCAACGTCAGCGTTTCCAAAGAAAAGGTCGAAAATGTCGTAAATGCACCTAAAAAGCCCACCATCAGCAACTGTCGTGAAGCGGGTGGCAGCTGAGCTTTTTCCATAATGAGCACAAAACAAACGCCCATCAACATCGATCCTAGGACATTGACCGTCAGCGTGCCCAACGGCAGGTAGTGGCTGGTATTATTGACCACGTAGCCACTCACCCAGTAACGGGCTACCGCTCCGAAGGCTCCACCAATCGCCACCAACACTAATTGCAACATTACCGCCTCACTCAGGTATAACGCTTTCGATCGCTGAGTCGATCCAGCTCCCGAAGATGATTAAGCTTCTCAGCAATTTTCAGCTCCAAACCACGTGACTCCGGCTCATAGTAACGCCGTTGATGAATGGACTCAGGGAGATAACTCTCTCCAGCAGCAAAGCCATTAGGCTCGTCATGGGCATAACGATACTCTTCACCGTATCCTAACTCTTTCATCAGCTGGGTTGGGGCATTACGTAGATGTAGCGGGACCTCATAGGAGGGATCTTCACGAACGTCTGCCATAGCCTGATTAAAAGCCCGATAAATGGCGTTAGATTTAGGTGCACAGGCGCAGAACACGGCCGCATGGGCGATTGCCCTATTGCCCTCTGCAGGCCCCAGGCGCACAAACGCATCCCAGGCATTGAGGGTGATCTGCAGGGCCCGAGGATCGGCATTGCCAATATCTTCCGAAGCGATCGCCACCAAGCGCCTAGCAACATATAGCGGATCACAACCACCATCGAGCATCCGCGCATACCAGTACAGGGCGCCATCGGGTGAGGATCCACGTACCGACTTATGAAAGGCCGATATTTGGTCATAAAACAGATCGCCCTGTTTATCATACCGACGCCCAGAAGCCTGTAGCACCTCTTCCAAGACACTGACATCCACCACTCGGGTGTTGCCTTCGTTCCGCGCCAAATCGGCTGCTATCTCAAGCAGATTGAGCGCGCGGCGGCCATCACCGTCAGCCGCCCTCGCCAAACGTTCGATCATCGCCGGCTCAATAGCGATGTTTTTATCGCCAAGACCGCGTGATTCGGTCAATGCTTTATTGAGTAACTCAACCAACACCGCCTCATCCAACGGACGCAGCAGATACACGCGAGCTCGAGACAGCAAGGCGCTGTTTAATTCAAACGATGGGTTCTCGGTCGTGGCACCGATAAAGATAACCGTACCATCTTCTACAAAGGGCAAAAACGCGTCTTGCTGGCTTTTGTTGAAGCGATGAACCTCGTCCACAAACAAAATAGTTTTACGCTGGGACTGGGCTCGGTGCAGTTGGGCTTGCTCTACCGCCTGACGGATCTCCTTGACACCTGAAAGCACCGCCGACAGTGATTCAAAGTGGGCATCGGTCAACTCCGCAATCAATCGCGCCAGTGTTGTTTTACCAACACCGGGAGGTCCCCAGAGGATCATCGAGTGCGGACAGCCCATTTCAATCGCGGTACGTAGCGCTTTATCAGGACCTAAAATATGCCGCTGACCCAGATAATCATCCAGACATTGAGGCCGCATCTGCGCTGCCAAAGGCTGGTAACCCTGTTGTTCCTGCTGTTGAAACAGATCCCGGCTCATCAATCGTGCTACTCGGTAATCAAGTCAACGCCCGCAGGCACTTGGAATTCAAATTGCGATTTCTCCACAGCGGGATTAATCCGAATATCGCTAAAATGAATGCCGGTTTTTTGACCCAAATTATCCTCAAGCTGCATCTCTAAAGGCACCCCGGCTTCAAACATAATCCGCAGTGCCACAAACAGCGCATCCGGACTGCTTGGCAGGAGCCGATACACACCCGAATCGCCCTCAACAGGTCCCTGGACGATGAACGTTTTCTCCAGATCATCCAGATTTCCACTGAGCAACAGCGCAGGGGTGCTACTCAACTTAGGGTCAACCGCCTGCTGGGTGACCTGCTCTAGATCCTGATCATAGAGCCATAGCGTTTGACCATCGGAGACTAATAGCTGCGGAAAGGGCTCAGCCGTCTGCCAGCGAAATTTACCGGGGCGCTCCAGCACCATCGACCCTTGAACCTCCTGCATCCGCTTGCCGCTGCCATCAAGAACCAACTGCTCAAAGCTCGCGGACAGGCTAGTCAACTGACTTAGCAGGCGGTTTAAATTCTGTGCCGCCGTATCAGCGGCTTGCAAACTACCGCTGAGAAAAGCGGCAAGCAAAAACACCGCTGTGTTACGCCTAACTGTGTTCACCCAATGCATTAATTCACTCCCACGGGTGGCGGTGCAATTACCTCACGAGCACCATTCTGGCTCGCCTCGCTAACCACACCTGCCGCTTCCATTGATTCAACCATACGGGCTGCACGGTTGTAACCGATCTTAAATTTGCGCTGCACAGACGACACCGAAGCACGTCTGCTCTGGGTCACAAAAGCAACGGCCTGGTCGTAGAGTGGATCGAGCTCATCTTCAAATAGTGATCCCGAACCTCCGGTGGTATCCATGTCGACCGACTCCATCAGGATCTCTTCCACGAAATTGGCTGGGCCCCACTTTTTCCAGGCCTCCACACTACGATGCACCTCATCATCACTGACAAAAGCGCCGTGAACTCGAACCGGCATGCTGCTACCAGCAGGCAGGTAAAGCATATCGCCGTTACCCAGTAGGTTTTCCGCACCACCCTGATCGAGAATGGTACGAGAGTCGATACGAGATGAAACCTGGAACGCAATTCGAGTCGGAACGTTGGCTTTGATCAGCCCGGTAATGACATCTACTGAAGGCCGCTGTGTCGCCAGAATCAGGTGAATACCGGCTGCGCGTGCTTTCTGAGCAATTCGGGCAATCAACTCCTCTACTTTTTTGCCGACGATCATCATCATGTCAGCAAACTCGTCGACCACCACCACGATATAGGGCAGCACCTCTAATTCCGGCGCAGGGGCATGCTCATCAAAGCCATGCTCCAGCGGCTGCCATAATGGATCGAGTAGAGGCTCTCCCTTCGCCTGAGCCGCACGAACTTTGTCGTTAAAGCCGGCCAGGTTACGCACTCCCATTTTGGAGAGCAATTTATAACGCCGCTCCATCTCCGCAACACACCAGCGCAGCCCGGTAGCCGCATCCTTCATGTCGGTAATCACCGGTGTTAGCAGATGGGGGATACCGTCGTAGATCGATAGCTCCAACATCTTGGGATCGACCATCATTAAACGCACTTCATCAGGTGTAGCTTTGTACAGTAGGCTCAAGATCATCGCATTGACGCCCACAGACTTACCCGATCCGGTAGTACCCGCCACCAAAAGATGAGGCATTTTGGCCAGATTCACTACCACCGGATTACCGGCAATATCATTACCTAAACCCATGCTCAATCGAGAAGAGGCCTGGGTATAAGCGGGAGCATCCAGAACCTCACGCAGGCGAACCATCTCTCTTATTTCATTAGGAATTTCTATCCCAACAACCGATTTACCGGCAATCACCTCTACCACCCGAACACTCATCACAGCCATGGATCGTGCCAGATCCTTAGATAGGTTGGTAATCTTGCTGACTTTAGTTCCGGGCGCGGGACTAATCTCAAACCGAGTAATCACCGGACCAGGGTTAACCTCAACCACCTCTGCGACCACACCGAAATCTTTGAGCTTGGACTCCAACAGGCGGGACATATCCTCTAACTGTTCTGCCGTATAGCCCTGCGCTGTTTTCGCGGCTGGTGGATCAAGTAGAGCCACACTAGGCAGCTGCTTTAACGATGTTCCGGGTTTAGTCGGGCGCGCATCGGAAAAGTCGGAATCGGCATCTGACTCATCGATAGCGTGAATAGTCTCCGACAGTGGGACAATTTTAAGCTCTTTAGGTTTGGTCAACGGCTGCGCATTTTTAGTATTTGCATCCAAAGATGACAACTCGTTCAGCACCGCAGCATCCGAGGGCGAGTCGGAAATAGACGCGGCTAGGACTGCATCATCGGCGCCACTATCGGCTGTTTTAGCGCTATGAGCATCAGCCTGCGTCCCTGTAGAGACTTGCACTTTGGCCGTCAATCGCGACGTGCTGTTTGCAGGAGCGGGCCTGTCGACCTTCATGCTGGACTGGCTACGTTCATCCATAGCACGATTGATGCTCTGCTGAACGCTAGAATGCTTTGCCTTCCCTAGCTGGAGCAAACTTGTGAGGCTAGTCAGAAGCGTCGCACCCAGAGTCTGAGCCAATCGAATCCAAGATAGATCGGTGTAGAGAGTGATGCCCAGCAGCAAGGCTCCCAGTAACACCAGCGTGGCCCCGGTCAACCCCAGAGACAGCAAGGTCAGCTTGGCCAAAGATAATCCTGCCACCCCGCCAGCCTCAAAAGGCAGATTCAGCCACTGATTATCCACATGAATGGCGATAAGTGCTGTTCCCGCACCTATGACCAGAACGCCCCCCAGCGCTCGCAGCAATAGATAAGGGAGTGCAACATGCCAACGCTGCCGCGGCTGACGTAAAAAACGCCAAGCGCGGTACATCACCATTAACGGCAATACAAATGCCATATAACCCAGCATGGAAAAAAAATAATCGGCTAACCAGGCACCACCGGCGCCTCCGGCATTTCTGATAGAGCCGGTATACCCTAGGTGTGACCAGCCCGGATCGAGCGGATCAAAGGTACTAAGCGCCAGTAACAGAAAGCTACAACCCACAATCAATATGATCAGGCCGCCTTCCTTAGTGATGCGAGAGATAAAATCCATGAATGTCTGACGCTCGGTCATACCGCTACGACTACCTTTAATTCAAAAACGGCAAAATAACATATTTTGATACGACAGATGACAGCCATCTACTCCAGCAGAGGGCTTTTCAACGCTCTTTTAAACGTAATAAGCTCAGACACAAATTTTATTAACGGAACACAAGCCTAATTCCACAACCGCTCAAAATTCGATTAAGATTAGCGCCACGTGATTAACCCACCCTGAAAACAGCCATAGAGATAGCTCATGAGCGAAACCAAACACGCCCGACTGATCGTACTGGGATCAGGACCTGCCGGATATACCGCCGCTGTTTACGCAGCCCGTGCCAACCTTAAGCCGCTGCTTATCACCGGCATTCAGGCAGGTGGTCAATTGACCACAACCACCGATGTCGACAATTGGCCAGGCGACCCTGAAGGCGTCCAGGGTCCAGAGCTCATGGCGCGGATGCAAAAACATGCTGAGCGTTTTGATACCCAAATCCAGTACGATCATATACACACAGTGAAACTCAACGAGCGCCCCTTCACCCTGATCGGTGACAGCGCAACCTATACCTGTGATGCTCTGATCATTGCCACCGGTGCCTCGGCCATGTATTTAGGCCTAGATTCAGAAGAAGCCTACAAGGGCAAAGGGGTTAGCGCTTGTGCCACTTGTGATGGTTTCTTCTATCGCAATCAAAAGGTGGTCGTCGTCGGGGGTGGTAACACAGCTGTTGAGGAAGCGCTCTATCTCTCTAACATCGCCGCCGAAGTCACTCTTATTCATCGTCGTGACAGCCTACGCTCTGAGAAAATCCTGCAAGATCATCTGATGGAAAAAGTCGCAAACGGCAACATTAAAATTGAATGGAATCATAGTGTTGATGAGATTCTAGGAGACGAAATGGGTGTCACCGGCGTTCGTATCAAAGACGTCAACAGCGGAGAGTGCAAAGAGATCGATGCTATGGGCGCCTTCATTGCTATCGGCCACACACCTAACACCGATATTTTTGCAGGCCAGCTAGAGATGAACAACGGCTACCTGGCGATCCAGAGTGGACTTAAAGGTAACGCCACCCAAACCAACATTCCCGGCGTTTTTGCAGCTGGCGATGTTGCTGATCAGATCTACCGTCAAGCAGTCACATCTGCAGGCTTCGGTTGCATGGCGGCACTGGATGCTGAGCGCTATTTAGATAGCCTCGATAAATAAGAGCATTGGGCAGAGCCATGCTCTGCCCTACTTTCCTGACCTATGACCCAGATCAGCTGGCTTGACCCTGATAACACCCTATTTCCACCGGTTGAAAATGCACTGGTAGAGCCCGATGGCCTGCTGGCCGCTGGGGGAGATCTCAGTCCCAACCGCCTGATTCAAGCTTACCGTAACGGCATATTCCCCTGGTTTGATGTATCGCAACCTATCCTTTGGTGGAGCCCGGACCCACGTTGCATACTTAAACCCGAGCAGCTACGTGTATCACGCAGTTTGCGCAAGCTAATTCGCCAACAACGCTTTCAGGTCAGCATTGACCAAGACTTCAAATCGATCATTTTAGCTTGTGCAGCCCCCAGAGCCGATGCTAACGGCACCTGGATCTCATCCGAAATGCAACAAGCCTATCTAAGCCTACATCAACTAGGCGTAGCCCACTCCATCGAGGTATGGCAAGAACAGAAACTGGTTGGAGGACTCTACGGCCTGGCGATCGGCAAGACCTTTTTTGGTGAATCGATGTTTAGCAGGGTCTCTAATGCCTCCAAGGTAGGCTTTGTTACCCTAGTCGAACAACTCCAGCAATGGGGCTATGCTTTCATTGACTGTCAGGTCCATAGCCAACACCTCGTGTCACTTGGCGCCAGAGAGGTGCCTAGAACCGAGTTTATAGCGTTGCTTAATGACAATATTGATCGACCCCAGACACATGTTTGGAAACTGCCCTAATGAGCCAATACCGTGACTGACTTACAGCAACTGCAATTTTACGCCACACCGGAACACAGTTGCAGCTACCTGGAAAACCGGCAAGCGAAAACCATCTTTGTCGATCCGGATGCTGAATTGAATAAACGTGATTACAGTGCTCTTTCAGATCTCGGATTTCGACGCAGCGGCAACCACATCTATCGCCCTCACTGTAAAGACTGCAGTGCCTGTATCTCCGCACGAATACCCGTTGAGCTGTTTGTGGCTAGCAAAAGTCAAAAGCGAGTGCTAAACCTCAATCGCGACATCCACACTAGCATTCAACTACCCGCCTATAGCGATGAATATTATGCCCTTTACGAGCGCTATATCCGGGTACGCCACCACGATGGAGACATGCACCCTACTAGTAAAGAACAGTTTGAATCATTTTTAATCCACAGCCAGTACAACACCCGGTTTATCGAGCTCCGCAATGATCAAGAGCTACTAGGTGTCGCCGTTGTAGATTATCTAGAGCAGGGCATATCCGCTATTTACACTTTTTTTAATCCCGATCTCCCGCAGCGGAGTCTTGGAAAGCTAGCTATTCTCAAGCTTATTCAACTCGCCCAAAACCAAGATCTGCCATACCTGTATTTGGGATACTGGGTAAAGGGTTGCCAAAAAATGGCATACAAAGCCGATTATTATCCCATTCAACTTCTGATAGCTGGACACTGGGTGCATCTACCTAAAGGAGCAGTATCAGCATTAAATCCTGAAAATATTTTGCGTCACATCTAGAAATACGGCAGAATACCGCGCCTTAGTGCACCCGTAGAAGACCTAATTAGGTACCAGAGGTAAGTCCTGTAATGGCCAAAGAAGAAAGTATTGAAATGGAAGGTACCATTATCGACACTCTGCCGAACACTATGTTCCGGGTAGAGCTAGAAAATGGCCATGTTGTCACCGCTCACATCTCCGGAAAAATGCGTAAGCATTACATCCGAATTCTGACCGGCGACTCCGTTAAAGTTGAATTAACACCCTACGACCTATCTAAAGGGCGCATCGTCTACCGCGCCCGCTAGATAGAGAAGGTTTAGACCGTTGACGGGGCAGCTTGTTTAGTAGCTGCCTCGTAGACAAAAGTTAAGCCGTCATCTTTAACAGACACCCTAACCTCACCGCCTTCAACTAACTCGCCGAATAGTACCTGTTCTGCAAGTGGCCTCTTGATCTGCTCCTGAATCAAACGAGCCATTGGACGGGCACCCATTTTCTCGTCATACCCCCGAACAGCCAACCAATCTCTCGCTGCAGCATCGACCAGCAGATGAACGCGCTTATCATCTAACTGCGCCTGCAGCTGTATCAGGAACTTATCCACAACCCCCTTGATGACCTCAGTATCCAGCGCAGCGAATTGGATAACAGCGTCCAGTCGATTACGGAATTCAGGGGTAAACATCTTCCGAATGGCTTCCATACCGTCACTACTGTGATCTTGATGGGTAAATCCCATGGAGCGACGACTCAAGTCTTCAGCGCCGGCATTGGTCGTCATCACTAAAATCACATTGCGGAAATCCGCTTTTCGGCCATTGTTATCAGTCAGCGTGCCGTTATCCATGACCTGCAATAACAGGTTAAACACATCAGGATGGGCCTTTTCTATCTCATCTAACAACAACACACAGTGAGGCGTTTTAGTAATCGCCTCGGTTAGCAAACCGCCCTGATCATAACCCACATAACCCGGTGGAGCGCCGATCAACCGCGATACCGTATGCCTTTCCATATATTCGGACATATCAAAACGAACCATTTCAATGCCCATAATCCGCGCCAGCTGCGACGTCACCTCGGTCTTGCCCACCCCGGTAGGCCCAGCAAACAGGAACGACCCCACGGGCTTCTGAGGCTCCTTTAAGCCAGCACGTGAGAGCTTAATCGCAGCGACCAGCAAATCGATCGCCTTATCCTGACCGAACACCACCATCTTCAGGTTATCTTCTAGTTTGGCCAGGGCCTGCTTATCCGACGCAGAGACACTCTTGGGTGGAATACGAGCGATTTTTGCGACGATCGCCTCGATATCTACGACATCGATCAAAGTCTTGCGTTCTTCCTGACTCCTGAGCTGTTGGTAAGCTCCAGCTTCGTCGACGACATCTATTGCCTTATCCGGCATATGCCGATCATTGATATAGCGATCGGCTAGCTCTGAAGCCGCTCGTAGCGCCTCCTGGGTATAACTAAGCTTATGATGCTCCTCAAACCGCGACTGAAGTCCGCGCAGGATCTGATAGGTCTCCTCTACCGAGGGCTCCAGTACATCAATTTTCTGGAATCGACGTGCTAAAGCGCGATCTTTTTCGAAGACCCCTCGAAATTCCTGAAAGGTGGTCGAACCTAGACAACGCAGCTCCCCAGAACTCAACAGCGGCTTAAGTAGATTAGAAGCATCCATTGCCCCGCCTGAAGCAGCGCCGGCACCAATAATGGTATGGATCTCATCGATAAATAGAATACTGCCAGGCTTGGTAACAATCTCAGCCAACAAACCTTTCAAGCGTTTTTCAAAATCTCCCCGATATTTGGTACCGGCCAACAACGCCCCCATATCT
>Ga0102814_10001349_pt1 | contig 17368 bp, 15 predicted proteins | sample ColrivemetaGS741_FD_79112 | JGI IMG/M metagenome (GOLD analysis project Ga0102814, IMG submission 79112) | Estuarine microbial communities from the Columbia River estuary - Flood tide ETM metaG S.741 | ecosystem: Environmental > Aquatic > Marine > Intertidal zone > Estuary | place: USA... | reverse complement strand
TCGAACAATTGATTCAATATTTCGTCCGCAAACAAAACATCATTCCCATATTTTGGAGTCCTGTATATGAGTTCCTTTCTGAATTCTTCGTTATCAGCAAAATTGTCCTCCAGAATATTTCTGAAACTGGAAAGACTGATATGCTCATTGTCAAAAACATGATATTTAATTGCGGCCAGGCCATCCGTTGTACTGCCCGTTCCGACCCCCTGAATATAACTTGTATTGTACCTGGCTCCTCCCATATTGTAATCCATGGCATTTGCAATACAATCCTCGGTAAATAAAGACATGAATGGAACCGGAAGATGATGAGCATTGATGTATTCAATCCGATTGTTCCCTTCTATTTTAATATCAATAAAATGCTGTAATTGATGTTCGTATGCTTGAAAAAAGGCATCGTAAGATTTAAATGAATCCAAGGTTCCTGTTTTCGGACCTATCTGCTTTTCCGTTCTCGGATCAAATCCATTATACAATGTCAATTCAAGAATTTTAGCGAGATTGAAATAACCGGTCAGGGTATAACTCTCCGTACCAAAAGCACCCGTTTCGACACAACCACTTGCACCCCCATTTCTAGCGTCGACAATATCCTTACCCTGCCTTAATAATTGATCAATGATCCCGTCCGTATTGAAGATCGAGGGTTGTCCAAAACCAGTTTTAATGATTCGCAAAGCTCTTTTCAAAAATGCATCCGGATTTTTCCTGCTGATCTGAACCATTGAGCTGGGCTGAAGCAGGCGCATTTCCTCTATCACATCCAATAGAATATAACTCATTTCATTTACAGCATCCTCCCCGTTTTGATCCAGACCCCCAACATTGATCAAACAAAAATCAGTATAGGTATTACTCTCAAGTGCAGTTATGCCAATTTTAGGCGGTGCCGGATGATTGTTAAATTTAACCCAGAATGATTGTAATATTTCCCTGGCATATTCGGGTTTGATCTTTCCGCAGGCAATGTCCGCTTCATAAAATGGCTGAAGATGCTGGTCCAATCGCCCCGGATTATAGGAATCCCAGGGATTTAACTCCGTAATTACGCCAATGTGCACAAACCAATAATATTGAATCGCTTCATGAAAACTTTCTGGTGCATGAGCCGGAACCTTCCTGCAAATAGCCGCCATGTTGATGAGTTCAGTTTTCCTGTGGGAATCGTTTTCCTCTTCTGAAAGTTTTTCCAACTCCTGCGCATGACGCTCTGCAAATGCTATGATAGCTTTCGCTGTGATCTCCATTCCGTCCAATTCAGCCAGCTTCTTTTTATCTGAATGATTCGACCTGCTGATTTTAATCTCTTCTATGATATCAAGCATCCCTTTTTTATAGATCATATCTCCGGCCACCGTATGTCCCGGCGCTCGCTGTTCCTGGAATTCCGTAAAAATACCAGCAGCGTAAGCATTCATCCAGTCATTGCTAACCGCTTCCATGATCCTGTCCCTGTTGGTTTTATCTTTCCAGAATGGAATGATCAGTTCCTCATACGCTTTCCGGGTTTGAGGGTCTACTTTAAAAAATACCTTTTCTCTGGAGTTCAAAATATCCAGATCTTCAAGAGAATGCAAAGTGATTTCAGGATAAGTTGGCGTTTGTTTTGGAGCAGAGCCTCGCTCCCCGACGATTAATTCTCCAACATTTATACAAATGTATTTATTCCTTAAAATATGGGCAAAACATCTGGCCCGTTGAACGGGAACAGGATCATTTTCATCGAGTAGCTCTTTATAAAATTCCGTAACCAAAAGAGCTCGTTCAGCATCGATCCTGTAGCTTGCCCGGAGACTATTTTCTCTTAGTTTAAATATTCTGTCTGTTAGCATTTTTATATTTTAACCACCCGTAATTACCGGCTTTTGACTTGAGCTTAATATCCTGCGAACGCTGACCAGATCTTCTTCAGCTGGTACGGTAGTGAAATTTCTGCTTTTTCCCAAACTGAAGCGTGCATTTTTAGCATTACCCAGCTTGTGATACGGCAGCAAATTTATTTGTTCCACGTTTTCCAGTTTATATATATATTCTGCCAAAAGCGTCAGATCCTTTTCTGAATCATTCACCCCCGGGATTAAAGGAAAACGAATAAAAATCCGGGAGCCTCCTTCATTCAACATCTCAAGATTGTCGAGAATGAGTTTGTTGGACACGCCTGTATGCATTTTATGGACCCCATCGTCCAAATGCTTGATATCATATAAAAAAAGATCCGTTTTATCCTGCAGTGTTTTCATTTTGGAGGCTTTTATAAAACCAGTTGTGTCCAAAGCTGTATGAATGTTTTCTGCTTTACTTTGACTCAGCATTTCATGCAAAAAATCAAACTGCATAGATGGTTCACCACCGGAAAAAGTAACTCCTCCACCTGAATGCTCATAAAATATTCTATCCCTCAGTATATTTTCCATCAAGTCATCAACAGAGATTGTTCTGCCAACAACATTCGACTTTCGAATGTCATTTTGTTCGCAGACGCCAAGATCATAAACTTCAATTTTGGGATTCCGGCTTTCTGGATTATGACACCACCAACAGGATAAGGGGCAGCCTTTGAAAAAGACGGTTTGCCTGATGCCCGGACCATCATGAATAGCAAATCTCTTTATGTCAAAAATAATTCCTTCCATGTTAATAATTGAAATCTTAAAATTGCAGGCTGGTTTGCGGGGAGAACCAACTAAAATATCCAACATTCATAGAGGCCTTTCCCTTCCCGGGTGCACATTTTAATATACATTTCGCCCAAATTCATATTGCTATTGCTTCGTGATTATATTAGTTGAAATATTCAACAGGAACAATTCGACCGGGATACGCAATCAAAAGTGATCGAATACCTGTTCAAATGTAATTAATATTTCAATATTCAGCAATAAATTTCACTGCCCGGATCAATCCTGGATTATAATTTTAACTTCAAGCCATTCCGCCAGTTTTGAAAAGGCAATTTTTTTCTGAATTTCGCTTAAATCATTGATACGCGTAAGGTGGGAACCGTCCGCATTCACCAGACCGACAGAATTGGTATTGACTCCGTCTGGAATAAAAGCAGTTGCAGACCAAGCATCATTTTCCCCATAGACAAAAATGAAATTATTAGCAGAATTCTCCAGATAGTGTTGCACCTTTTGCAAGGGTTCAGGATTATATTCTACGTTGAATTTTTCAGGAATGAAAGAAGCATAATTGCTTACATAGGAATCGTATTCTTTCAGGTAACCCTGGAGTGAATCAGTGGTATAGCCATACATTCCCAATTCGGCATAAGCCTGATAAAAGAAAGGGAAAAAATATTCGATGGAAGATTCCGTAAAAAACCCGGGCGCATCGATCAGAAATAACTGTTCTACCAGATCTTCTGCTTCCGCCTCCTTTCCAGGAATCAAGTCACACTGTGCGCCCCCACTCCATTGCCAGTAGGCAAATTCGTATTCCAAAACAGACAATTCAAAAGCTTTCTCTGTTGACATTGGGTATTTCAACTCTTTTTCATCGGATAGGTTTTCAAATGCTTTTAAAGATTCTGCGTAGGATCCCAGAATGCTTCTTTGAAATTCCAAAACTTTACTTCTGCATTCAGGGGTACCAACCTGATCTAGAAAAGTATTTAATCTCGTATCTTCCTGAGCCAGGTTGACCGGCGCTACGTAAGGAATGGATACGTCAGCGTCATCCGGAAAATACATACTATGAAATATGGTTGCCTGTCCACCCTTGCTGATTCCTGTTGTGATCCACTTTCCTTTATATACCTGCTTAAGTATTTCAATAACCCTGTGGTGGTCATTTGCGGCTTGTTCGATGGTGAGCACGGAATAGTCCAGATTTGCCGGAATAGATTCCCCAAAAAAGCGATGTTCTACATGCATAAAATTAGAGCTCAGCCAAGGCACTAATTCACTTGTGAATGTATTGGATGGCACACTATAGCCATTTATATTCATGACCATTATGGCATTAAAATCAGTATGGTTTAAATATACTTTTTGCTCAAAATAGCCTTTACTTAAATCGAAATGATCTACCGGCTGTTCTATCATTAATTTGAAAGACGCTTTAAAATTGATGTTGTTTGTTGGGATGCGTTCAACGCGGATGCCAGGCAGGTCTTCAATGGATTTTTGCAGATCTTCCATGATCTGAATATTTTCAATGGGAGGAATCGTCACAATATCCTCTTTTTGTATATTTTTTTGAACTTTACATGAAGTAAATAAAGCCAATATTACCAAACTTATCAGTAGTGTTTTTCTCATTCAATATAGATTTACAGAAGTAAAAGTGTTATATTGAAATGAAGATAGGAAACTTTATTGGGGTAGGGAAAATTTATGTTTTAAAACCTGAAATGGATCAGAAATTTAATTTTGTAATATCGATCACAAACTGAGTAATGCCCTTAATCAAATCTAAATTGAAAAAATTACTTTCTTCTATTTGTTCTTCTGCGAGCTCATTTTGTACCTGGCTCATTTTTTGCCGGTAGCTAAGATCTGAACTGTCTATTTGTAAAAAAAGAAGCGAACCAAAACTGATCACACTTGCAATTATCCAAATTCTACCATGTTGTAATATTTTCTTCATTTCCATTTTTTAAGATCTAAAGATTAAGAATCAAAAAATCTGTTTTTAGGTTCAATGCAATAAAGACTATTCTAAATATAAAAAGGTTGCAAAATTGATAAAATAATTTCTTTACCCAAGCCTATCATCTATTATAGCTTGTAAAAATAACATTAATTGAATCAATTTATTTCTTTATATCCATATTATAATTAATAATTAGACAAAGGAAGATAAGATGGCGACAAACGACAGCTTACCAAATTTCTTAATCCAGCCTCAAATCTTCAATTCTTATGCCGGGATATTTACTCAGGTCAAAAATGAAATCCTGCTTATCACTTACAATGCTTTTCAAATTAAGATCCGTGAATCTCATTCTGCTTCCATCGCTATTTAATATCAACAAACTTACAGGACGATTAGAATTGATGTTCAGGTCAATTCCAATTTTTTTATACTCGCTGAATTTCCCTATCGGTTTAAAATCTATCCTAACAATTTTATGCCCCTGCTTATTAGTATACTCATTTGTGATTGCATACACATACTCCTCATTTTGATAGAAATTCAAAAAATAATTCGGGGACAAACTATTGGCCGGATTCTCATCGAGATCATTGATCTGAACTTCGTTTCTGTCTTTGAGGTAATACCATACATAATTGCCATCCTGGATGATCAGCTGATCTCCCAACTCCAGTCTGTATTTGTTTTCTGAAGATCTGATCGTACCATTTTGTTCTGTTCCCGTACCATCCGGATTACTAAATGAGAAGCCAAATTTCAATTCATACATTTTTATCGCTTCGATCTCATCAAGCACATTCTTTAGTAATTTAGTGGCTTCCGGATCAGAATCCCCGGAGGAAAGGAATTTATTTTCCTGTGCATTTATGGTATTTACGGCTAGTAAAAACACTATATTGATGAAAAGAAATTTTTTAATAATTGCAGATATCATATTATTCCAGATTATTTGTTCCGTAAATAAAACAATTTATTTTATTGATAGTTACTTAGATTAGAAACATTCACATAATTATAACATTTGATTTGCAAAATGCGCTCAGAATTTTCTAAAACAAGCATTTTTTCGTCCAAAAAACGGGAACAGGACAATGCTATCTACTTAAAAGGGAGTATTAAAATATTTAATATCTAATAATAATTGAAATCAGAATGTTATATATTAACTTTGTTAAATATATAAAAAACATAGCGCAATGTCAGATAAAGAAAAATTAATATCAATCCTAAGTGGATCCGAAAATCCTTTAAAGTCCGGAGAGATCTCAGAAATGGGTAACATCGATAAAAAACAAGTTGATAAGATCATAAAAGAACTAAAGCTAGAAGAAAAGATCTACTCTCCTAAAAGGTGTTTTTATGCCATCAAGGAATAAGACTTTTCCAGGCTGTGATTTGGGAAAATCCTAATTATAAGTTAAATCATCATTTTCTATTAATAAACTGGTTCATTTCTAGTTATAATTAAACCAGGAATAAAGAGTTAATTGCAAAACAAACTTTTTAAATATTTAATAAGTGGCAGATAAAAAGGAACGGATAAAAAAACCGGTAAAGCCTTTGACCAAATTGGTCTATGCTATCGCTATATTTATATTGGCGCTCATTTTCATTTTAGGTTTCATAAGCAAGAATAATGCAGTACAGAACTGGTATGCCGCAAAATTATCAGAATACCTGACTACCCGGTCCGGAGGCTACGCGATCACGCTTGGGGTAACAGAGGCATCACTGATCAAGGGCATCAAGGTGCATGACCTAAACATTAGAGATCTTGAGAACAATGTGATGTTGAATGCCCGGACCATCCAAACCAGCCTGCGGAAAAATTTGTTTTCTGTGATTTTCCAGAATAAAGTTAATTTGGAGGATATCATTATTGAGAATGGGCAATTAAATGTCCGGCAATATGAAAATGATTCCATTAATAACCTGGCGCGTTTTATCTCAAACCTGAGCACAAAGTCCGGGAGTGAAAAAGTTTGTAATCCCCTGGACATCCGAAGACTTTCAGTTAATCAATTTAATTTTTCCTATTCGATCAAAGACGGAGAACAGCTTGAGCTGGAACTTGAACAAAGCAGATTCATATTTGGCAAACTCGACCTGTGTGAACAGATTCTGGTTATGGAAGAGATTTTCATTGGAGGCGGTGATTTTGAACTAGCAATTTCTGAGCCGGAAGGAAAATCTTCCGGCTTGGCCCGAAAAGGATTCGTGCCGGCAGATACATTTGATATTAATGTGAAACACCTTTTGGTCGATCACAGCAAAATCAAATATTCAAATAACAGAAATACCCACAGGTATACGGATAAAGGATCGATCAACTTTAATTCACTGGACCTTTCTGAGTTTGATTTTGAAGCCAGAGAAATTCATTTTAATAATTTTTACGAAGGTATGTTCCGGATTGAACATGCCGGTTTTCAGGAAAAAAGCGGATTTCAGTTAGAGCGAATGGTGGTTGATCATGTTGAATTCTCAAATAAGGAGATTGATCTGAAAGATGTGATCGTACAATCAAATGGAAGTCTGATCAAAAATCAAATTAATTTGAGTTTTGATGGTTACCGCTCATTTTTGGATTTTAACAATGAAGTATATCTTCAAAGCTCATTCAGCAATTGTTCCATTAGAACCGCTGAACTATTTTACTTTGCCCCGCAGCTGGCACACAACGATTTTTTCCGGGACAATGCAAATAAAAACATTTCTTTAAACGGACGGTTTTATGGCAAAATAAACAATTTAAAGGGAAATGACATTGACCTGGTTTTTGGCGAAAGAACAAAAGTGATCGGCTCTTTTAGTTCAAGAAACCTGACGATACCAGGAGAAGAATTAATGAATATCAGGCTGGAATCCTTAACCAGTAATACCTATACACTGGATAAATTATTGCCTGGCACGCATTTTTCAAAATCTGCACATACTTTAGGTGAACTGAAATTCACTGGTTCCTTTGACGGATATTTCCATGATTTTGTTGCTTATGGCGATTTAAGGACCCAGCTGGGCTCTATGAACATGGATATGCGATTAAATTTTTCTTCAGGCATCTCTGAATCCGAATTCAGCGGAAATTTTGATCTAAAAAACTTTCAGTTAGGCAGAATGCTTGACAATCAGGATATTGGTCAGATCGATCTCTCAACTAAAATCCGGGATGGGCATGGACTCAGTATAAATACTTTGCGGGCAGACGTAGATGCCAAGATCCATTCACTTGGGTACAAAGGACATACATATAAGAATTTCATCATGGATGGTTATCTTGAAAAAAACCTTTTCAATGGTAATTTTTCCATTTACGAGGAGTTTATCAAATTCAATTTGTCCGGCTTGATCGACTATGGAGATTCGATACCCAAATATAATTTTGACGCACACATCAGCCATCTGGATTTGGCTAATCTTAATATTTCAAAAACACCTTTAAAAGTAAAATCAGATCTAAGAATAGATCTTACAGGAAACACCTTTGACAATTTATCCGGGCATTTTATTGCAAAAAATATTATTCTTGATAATAATGAAAAAAGAATTGAGCTGGATTCCGTGCTGATCGCTTCAAAAGTCAATTCAAGGGGTGAGCGATTGATCGACCTTAGTTCAGAAGTGATCTCTTTTTATTTTGATGGTATTTATAAACTGCAGGAAATTCCGGATGCTATCATTGACGTAGCAAAGAAAAATCATCCAAAATTAACAAAGACCATCCCCTATTTAAGGCAAACAGCAAATAATCCGCCTTACTACTATGATTTTTACATTTACATTCCAGATTCAAAAACCCTCTTTGAAATTGTCCAGGCTATGCCGGCCAGTGTCAAGGAAATGACGATCAGCGGTCACATTGATCACAGTCTTGAGATCATGGAAATAAATTCGAGCATTGATTCTCTTTTACTGGGTAATATTCAGTTCAGTAATTTTAATTCAGAAATATCACTGCAGGGGGAATCCGGAAATATCACGCTGAATGGAGAGAAATTAAAGTATAATAATATTGAAACTGATTCATTATATTTTGATGCTTCCCTTTACAAAAACCAGCTCAATTATAATCTAAAAATAGATACCCTGGATGATAAATTCAGATCGGTTGCCATTTCAGCTATGATCACTCCTCACGAAAAAGGATTTGAAACAGAGATCACAAATGGTAAAATTGAGATTCTGGAGGACAATTGGTATATCAAAAACAACAATAAAATTATCATTGGTGAAAAATATATAGACATTGAGAATTTTGGATTGATCAACAATCTCAATTCTCTTGTATTAAAAGACGTTAATAATAACCAGGGCATCAAAGCGATCATTTCAGGTTTCAACATGGAATTGATCAACCCGTTTTTAGTCAATAACAAACTGGAGTTTGGTGGTCGCGCCGAAGGCAGGATCCTCATTCCTGAATTATTTTCAAATCCTGTATTTGAAGGAGAAATAAGCGTGGATGAATTATTGGTAAATAGCCAGGACTACGGAAAACTGTATTCGCAGGTCCAGATGGATAATGACATTAAAGGTAAAATCAATTTTTCCGGTTCTTTGGACAATAATATTCACCGCATTGATTTTAATGGTGATTATGATACAAAAGCAAGATTATTCAATAGTAATTATCACCTGGACAAATTTCCGATTGCATTCCTGGAGCATTTGTTGCCTGACCTGATCTCTAAAACCAAAGGGTATGGGATTGGAGATCTTAGCATTAGTGGATATGTTGGAAACATGATCGTGGACGGGGAAGCCACAATATATGATTGTGAGACCAAAATAAATTATTTAGGAACAAAGTATTTTGCGAATAATCAAAAAGTAAAAGTCACATCTGAGCTGATTGATTTTACGGGATTGGTTTTAACAGATGACCTTGGCAATACAGCCAATGTAACAGGCGGTTTACAGCATACCTTATTCAACCATCTGGCCATTGACTTATCGATCAAATCTGACAAGATCAAGTCGCTTTCAACCACCAAATTAGAGAATCCATTATATTATGGACAAGGTATTGGAGCAGTAAACGTCAATTTCAAAGGGCCCGTTGAAAAAATTGACATTAGTATTAATGCAGAAGCATTTAAAGGAAGTAAACTGACGATTCCCGTTCGATATGAAACAGAAGTAAGCCAACAATCATTCATCAAGTTTACAAGCAGTGAACAATTTAAGAAGGACGAACTTGAAAAGGCAGGGACCGAGCTGACCGGAATCAATCTGGATATGAATTTATCGATCAGACCCGGAGCGGAAGTTAAGATCATATTAGATGAAAAAGCTGGTGATAATATTCAGGGAATCGGTACAGGAGACATTCGACTTGAAATTACAAGGACCGGAGGATTTGAAATGTATGGCAATTACTTTATCGATGAGGGAACCTATCTTTTTACTGCTTTAACCCTGATACAAAAACCATTCAGCATTCGTAAAGGAGGAAGGATCACCTGGAACGGAGATCCCCTTGATGCTCAGATCGACCTTTTGGCAGATTATAAAGGAGAACGGGTTTCACTTGATAATTTCATACAGGAATATACCATTAACAATCCCATACTGGCCGAGAAAGCCAGAAAAAGAACTGATGTAGACCTTTTATTGAACTTAACCGGGTCCTTGTTACACCCGGCTGTGAGCTTCGATTTAAATTTCCCGAATCTTGACGGGGAAATTAAGTCTTATGCATTCAGTAAACTACAAAAACTCAGAACGGATCAGAACCTGATGTATACGCAGGCGATCACCTTATTATCACTGGGAGCCTTTTTGCCACAGGACAATCTAAATGAATTAGTCTCTAATGAAGGAGGATTATCTACCGCTGCAGCCGGATTGCATACGGGCTTGCAATATTCTGCCGTTTTGATCTCAAAATATCTTTCAGGACTTTTCGACGAACTCTTTTCCAATACCAGCTGGATATCAGGAGTGGATATTGACCTGAATGTGATCAATTCACAGGCGTTGGGCATACAGCAACAAAACATATGGCCCAATGAATATACTTATGACGCGAAGCTACATTTATTTGAAGATAAAGCCAGCGTAGAGCTCAGTGGCAGTTATGTAAACAGAGGAACGATCAGCGATAAAAGTTATGCAAATGGAGATTTCATCTTCAAATATTATTTCTCAGAAGATCGAAAACTTAGAATTGAAGCATACAGCAAAAGGGAATTTGATGAATTCTTCAATGCATGGAAATGGAAGGTAGGAACCGGTTTGAACTATCAGTTGGAGTTTGGTTCCATCTATGATATGAAGGAAGACCTGAAAAGAGATTTTGAAATGATCTCAGATCCGCCCCCTCCACTTAAATAAAATCACCCAAATCGATCCGACCAACGTCCACCCAATCAGCATCCTCAAGATCTATCATTGCGTTGATCCTGGTAACTTTATCATACTCCTGAAAATTTTCTACCCCAATCGAAGCCAGGCTGATTTTTCCATTATCCAGGTAGAATTGTCTTTTAGTCCCATTTAATAAGGCGAATTCAGGGGTATAGTTTATGCCCGATTTTTGAAAAACCAAATTCGCATAACTTGAATCCGTGACCAAACCACCTTTGATGAGGATGATATCATCAAACTTATCTGAGTCTTCCATAAGCAAATTGATCCCGGACCTGTCTATGTATTTGAGTGAATAATCCAGATGGCCACTTTCAACCAATCTAAAAGTATTCGCTGTCTGATACTTATAAACTGAGAATTGCTTAATAAAATGGTCCTGATTATAACTTACTCTGCATTTTACTATGCCTTGCTGATATTTTTCCGGGCATTCCCATTTGCTTATAAGTGAAAACTTACAGGATTCCCCGAAGTAAGTTAAACAGGACATTTTCATTCTTTCTTCGTGATACTCAAGGTTGACAGGCTGCCCGTCAATAACTTTAATCGTTTCAAATAATAGGTACATAAATCTTCTGAATTAGTTCTTTGTATTCGGATTCAAGATCACTTTTTGAGGTGATGCCGCCACCGCTTCTGTAATAAAATGTATCATTTTCTTTTTCTATAAATCGAATCATTACCCCACTATCTAATGCTTTACCGTCGTAATAACCAAAAACACCGGTATAAAAACCTCTTGGTCCTGATTCTGCTTCCTGAATGATCTCAACTGTTTTTTGTTTGGGCGCCCCACTAATTGACCCCGCTGGCAATAATTCAAAAAACATATTTCCAAGATCTGCTCTCCAATTTTTTGATAGCTCTCCTGAAATTTCAGAACTGGTTTGATACAGTTCTTTATTATTGGTTCTGATCTTATCTACGTACCTGAATTTATTTACACGAACATTAGACGATATCCTGCCCAGATCATTCCGGATAAGATCGACGATTGTATAATGTTCTGCGATTTCCTTTTCATCTGAAAGCAATTTATCCAGGGCATTTTCTTCGCTGACATCTATTGTTCCTTTCATTGGATACGAATAGATTTTATCTTCAGATATTTTAATAAAAGTTTCCGGAGAGAAAACCACAAATCTATCTTTCCAAAAAATCCTGTATTTTGCAGATGAGGCATTAAATATTTCCTCCAGTTTACAATTCAGTTCAATTTGACTTCTGTAAGTAAGGTTGAGCAGATAACTATTCCCATGTTGAATGTTGTTTTGAACAATATTGAAGCCATGCTCGTAGGCCTTATAATCAAAGGGTATAAAAGACTGAACAGGTTTCTTAACCGAAGTGGGTTGAACGGGATATTCTCTAAAGCCTTCTATATGGAAATTAATATTGCTGTTTTTGAATTCATCTTCCTCTACGATTTCAATCTCATTCATTTCAAAGTCAATAGCAAATAAAAATGGAACCTGCGCAAGGCCCAGGGCATTCATTTTATGTTTCGCTTTGCTTTTTGAATACTTCATTACACCAATATGAACTTTACAACAATCTTTAACGTTTAATTGCTTTTAAAGGTTTCCCGTGGAAGTTTTATTAATAGACAATAACGATTCTTTTACTTACAATCTGGCACAATCAGTGATGAAAAATGCCGGAATAAGCTTGAAGGTACTGGCGTATCAGCATGTTACCGATAAAGATTGGATGCAAGCAGATAAGATAATAATTTCTCCCGGCCCCGGACTTCCTGAAGATTTTCCAAAATACGATCAATGGTTGATTCAATTTGACTCAAAAAAACCCATTCTTGGGATTTGTATGGGACAAGAGATCATTGCTTGTTATTATGGGGCTAAACTTCGGCAATTAAAACAAGTTCAGCATGGCATGAGAAAATACATACAACTTGACATAAAAGAAGATATATTTGCAGGCTTGAATGATAAGATCCATGTTGGATTATATCATTCCTGGGTTGTTTCAAATGAATATTTCCCGCAAGCGTTGAAAATTATTGCGAAGGATGAACAGGATTTAGTGATGGGTATTGCACATAAAAAGTATAAAATTTGGGCTTTGCAATTTCATCCTGAATCTTATATAACAGATTCCGGAGATCGAATAATTGCCAACTTTTTGCGCTAAGAACTAACTTTTATTACAATACATATATTTTTTATTGTTATAAAATTGGATTATTCAATAAATATATTGCATCTTTGCACGCGCTTTGATAAATTTTACCAATTGTGTTTAAAATTTTCAAAAATAACAGTACCTTTGCGCTTCGATAAAATTTAGAGGCTCCGTAGCTTAACTGGATAGAGTACCTGACTACGGATCAGGAGGTTGAAGGTTCGAATCCTTCCGGAGTCACGAAATTTCTCCGGGAACATAAAAAGAAGAAAGAAATGGCAAGAGTAGATCAATTAACTGGGAAGAAGCCAATAACTGGCAATAACGTATCCCACTCAAACAGAAAAACAAGAAGAAGATTTCTTCCGAACTTACAGAAGAAGAGATTTTTTATTCCGGAATTGGATAAGTGGATAACTTTAAAAGTTACTACAAGTACCATTAGAACTATCAATAAGTTGGGTATTTATGCCTACCTGAAGAAGTTGACAAATAAAGGAGTTGAAACCGGAATTAAATTATAATCCTTTAAAAGAAAGTAAAAATGGCAAAGAAGAGTAAAGGTAACAGATTCCAGATAATTCTGGAGTGCACAGAGCACAAAGAAAGTGGTATGCCAGGTACATCCAGGTACTTTACCCAAAAGAACAAAAAAAATACTCCTGAAAGAGTTGAACTTAAGAAGTACAATTCAACTTTGAGGAAGCATACAATTCATAAAGAAATAAAATAATAAGACATGGCTAAAGTAAGTAAAAACGCGAGAGTTGCACAACGTGCTGCAAATGCTGGTTCTGGAAAAGACTTTGTCAAAGTTGTTAAAAGTATTAAGGATCCTGAAACAGGAAAATATACGTACAAAGAAGTAATGATCCACAAAGATGGTGTAAAAGAGTTCTTCGCTGACAAGAAGTAATTCTCTGTTATCTTTTAAGGATTAAAAAATATAAGGCTTTCTGAACAGGGAAGCCTTTTTTGAGTTAAAAATCACAGTATTATGGGTTTTATTTCAAAATATTTCACGAAAGACAAAAAGCAAAGCCTGGACAAAGGTCTTGAGAAGACTAAATCGGGTATTTTCACTAAAATTTCAAAGGCTGTTGCCGGCAAATCAAAAGTGGATGAATCATTTTTGGATGAACTGGAAGAAATTCTGGTTCAGGCAGATGTCGGGTTGGATACGACCATCAAGATCATAGAAAGATTAGAGGAAAAGGTAGCCGCAGATAAATATCTGAATACATCAGAATTAAATTCAATTTTAAAATCTGTTGTTGAAAACCTATTGGCGGAGAACAATACCAAGGATCTGGATAATTTCGATTTACCTGATTCGCCAAAACCCCACATTATTCTGGTTGTCGGTGTAAATGGTACAGGTAAAACAACGACCATTGGCAAACTGGCTTACCAGTATAAAAAATTGGGTAAAAAAGTAGTTCTTGGTGCCGGTGATACTTTCAGAGCTGCCGCTTTGGATCAATTAAAGATCTGGGCAGACCGAACAGAGTCATCCTTTTATGAAAAAGGCATGGATTCAGATCCTGCTGCCGTTGCATATGAAACGACTCAATATGCCATGAACAACGATTACGATGTGGCGATTATTGATACGGCAGGTCGATTACATACTAAGTTGAACCTGATGAAGGAATTGACTAAGATCAAGAATTCAGTTGAAAAGAAATTTCCGGGAGCACCACATGAGATCCTTTTGGTTCTGGATGCCACAACCGGTCAGAATGCGATTGAACAGGCCAAACATTTTACGGAAGCAACTGATGTGACTGCGCTTGCCCTCACCAAGCTGGACGGAACCGCTAAAGGGGGCGTTGTTTTGGGAATTTCAGATATCTTTAAAATACCTATCAGATATATCGGGATCGGTGAAGGCATAGACGAAATGCAGATCTTTAATAAAAAAGCATTTGTAGAATCCTTGTTTTCATAATTACGACAGAGAATTTAATTAACAAAATATAATTTAGTCCTATGCATCATGAGTATGTATAGGACTATTTTTATTTGGCAAATTTGATAAATAGTATTAGAAATTGTAATTTCGAAGCGACAATTTTCAATTGTGTTTTTTCTTCAAAGGAAGCATGTAAATACAGCTGAAAATGAAATTTGCGATAAGTAAAAAGACATTCATGTCAGGCGAAAAAATACTAATTACCGGAGCTTTCGGGCAGATCGGAACGGTTTTAACCCAGGAACTGATCAAAATTTATGGATATGATAATGTACTGGCTACAGATTACATTGAAGATAAACTTCATAATAGTTTGTACGAGCAGCTGGATATCCTGGACCTTGATCGTTTTGAATATATCATTGACAAATATAAGATCACCCAGATTTATCATATGGCAGCTTTGCTTTCTGCAAAAGGAGAAAGCAACCCTCAACTTACCTGGGATGTAAATTTAAATGCTTACCTCGCCATATTGGAACTGGCAAGGAAAAAGGAAATAAAAAGAATATTTTTCCCAAGTTCCATAGCTGTTTTCGGAGCAACAACACCTCAATATGAAACTCCTCAGGATTGTCCATTGGTACCAACAACCGTTTATGGTATTTCAAAAGTGGCGGGTGAACTTTGGAGCAATTATTATTTTGAAAAATATAGACTCGATGTACGATCCATTCGTTATCCGGGCATAATTGGCTATCAGTCATTGCCGGGCGGAGGCACCACCGATTATGCGGTAGATATTTTCCACCAGGCCATCACAAAGGGCCAGTACGAATGTTTCCTTGCTGAGAATACTATGTTGCCGATGATGTATATGGAAGATGCGATCCGGGCTACCATAGAACTGATGATGGCGCCAATCGAACGGATCAGGATCCGATATGGATATAATCTGGCTGAAATGAGCTTTACCCCTGCTCAGATCTTTGAAGAGATCAAAAAACACATTCCAGGTCTTACGATAGAATATAATCCTGATTTCAGACAAGCAATTGCTGATTCCTGGACAAAAAGTATCGATGATTCAAGAGCAAAGCTAGATTGGGGATGGAAAGCCAATTACTCGCTGGAAACAATGGTAGTAGACATGCTTGTTCATCTGAAAGAAAAATACGGCGATAAATCAATCTATTGATCCGTTCTGAATAAAACCTTTGGAACGAGCCCTTATTAATTTGAAAAAATAAAAATATAAAAGACCATGCATACAGTCAATGAACAATTACAAGCTGAAATTGCTGAGATTAAAAGTTCAGGATTATATAAAAATGAAAGAATCATCACCACCCGGCAATCGTCAAAAATTAAAACGACCACCGGTGGAGAAGTTTTGAATTTTTGTGCGAATAATTATCTCGGACTATCTTCCAATCCGGATGTGATGGAGGCGGCTAAAAATGCTATTGACACGCATGGTTATGGCATGTCCTCTGTTCGATTCATTTGCGGAACACAAGACATTCACAAGACCCTGGAGCAAAAAGTTGCTGAATTCGTTGGAACTGAAGATGCCATTCTTTATTCTTCGGCTTTTGATGCGAATGGTGCCTTATTTGAGCCATTGCTCGGAGAGCAAGATGCGATCATATCAGATCAGTTGAATCACGCCTCTATCATCGATGGTATTAGATTGTGTAAAGCTAAAAGATTCAGGTATAACAACAATGATATGGCTGATCTGGAAGAAAAGTTGAAAGAGGCTAAAAATGCTGGTTCCAGAAGAATAATGATCGCGACAGATGGTGTTTTCTCTATGGATGGCATCATTGCTCAAATCGATAAAATCTGTGATCTCGGAGATAAATATGGAGCCATGGTGATGGTTGATGACAGTCATGCTTCTGGTTTTGTAGGAAAAAGAGGTCGAGGCTCACACGAGCATGCAGGTGCATTTGGCCGGCCAGATATCATAACAGGAACTTTCGGTAAAGCCCTTGGAGGTGCATCCGGAGGTTTTACGGCTGCATCCAAGGAAGTCGTTGATATGTTGAGACAAAGATCCAGACCTTATTTATTTTCAAACACAATGGCACCGGCAATCGTAGGCGCATCCATCAAGGTGCTGGACATGCTTACTGAAAATACAAGCCTTCGGGATAAGGTTGAAAGCAATGCCAACAGATTCAGGAAAGGGATGGAAGCAGCAGGATTTGATCTTGTACCCGGTACACATGCGATCGTTCCTGTTATGCTTTACGATGCAAAATTATCTCAGGACTTTTCAAACAAACTACTCGAAGAAGGTATTTATGTGATTGGATTTTTCTTTCC
>Ga0102814_10001348_pt1 | contig 17374 bp, 21 predicted proteins | sample ColrivemetaGS741_FD_79112 | JGI IMG/M metagenome (GOLD analysis project Ga0102814, IMG submission 79112) | Estuarine microbial communities from the Columbia River estuary - Flood tide ETM metaG S.741 | ecosystem: Environmental > Aquatic > Marine > Intertidal zone > Estuary | place: USA... | reverse complement strand
CTACTAAATTGGGAAGCAACTTTCTCAACTTGGATGGCACAACATGGATATAACAAAACAAACTCCAATACATATGACGTAGCACAGAGTTATGGACTTACTAAAGCAGAAAGTAAGCCTTTAGTTAGACAGTTTAATGAAAGTGCATGGATGGGATATATGCCCGCTCTACGTGATGCTAGAAGTGGAGTTGCACAGTTAATTGAAATGGGATACGATTTCCAAGTAATTACTAGTTTAAGTACTGATGCGGCCGCTAAAAAGGCACGAGTTAGGAACCTACAGAATATATTTGGTAAGGATGCCTTTAGTGCAGACAACGTAGTTTGTTTGGATACAGGTGCTGATAAAGACGAAGCATTGTTAAAGTATCAAGATAGTGAATTGTTTTGGATCGAGGATAAAACAGAAAATGCTACCCTCGGAGCAGATATGGGTTTAACCAGTGTACTTATTAATCACGGACACAACCAAGATTGTGTGGACGAAAGAATTATGCGGGTAGCTAACTGGTCAGAGTTGGTTAGCATTATTGCTAACAGTTAGTTAATTTCTTCGTCTCCGTAGATATCAAGTACGGTTTCAACGGCAGGGTGTCTTTCAACGTCCTGCTTGTCAAATTCAACAACCCCAATCATTGGGCTGTTCTTTTCTTTTAGTAATCGTAAAAAGTCTTTTAGACCATTATTTTCGTATCCCCTATCGTGTTGGTTAAGGTCACCTGTAACAATAATTTGACTTTGAATTCCAATACGAGTTAGTAACATCTTCATTTGGTTTGGCGTTGCATTTTGCATTTCATCTGCCAGTATCCAAGAATTTTTAAATGTTCTACCTCTCATGAATGCCAATGGAGCAATTTCAATTTGTCCATCTTCAATCATGCCTTCGATTTGTTGAGGACTCCAATATTCCTCAAAAACGTCGAATATAGGTCTTGTCCAGGGTGCCATTTTTTCTACCAATGTGCCTGGTAAGAATCCGTGTTGTTCGTCAACACTGACAGCAGGGCGTGTAACAACCAGTTTATCACACTCGCCTGTTTTCAATGCTCGAATAGCCGCCAGGACTGCTAGTAAGGTTTTACCCGTACCTGCAGGACCCATTGACATAACGATATGTTTATCAGGGTTGTCTAATAATTCAATATAATCTTCTTGACGAAGATTTTTTGGTAGCATAGTTACATGACGTTCACGTTGTCGGTAACTATTAAGGTTTATTACATCACTAGTTTGATGCTGTTGGTTTTTTGTCTTACGAGCTCTTTTAGCCATTGTATCTCCTAAATATGTTAGTTAATCACAGTGAGCTACCCACAAATGTATTTAACAAAATCTAGCCATAATTAACACAATATACAAATAGAATTTGCTAAATAGTAGTATAAGGAAAATAGAACATGGATCAACTTGACATTATCAAACAGTTAGATAAGAATATTAACCGTAACTCTGCCCTTGACGTTTTACTTCAAGTGGATAGTGTTTTGGATAGTTTGAATATATATGCTTACAAAAACTGGATTGAGGGCGAAATAGTAGACGGCCCACACATCGAACGTTATTGGGTAACAGTAACTCTTATGTATCCACATAAGTTAATGCCAGACCCTGCAGGCGCAGAACGTATTATGGCTAAAGGTGGTAAAGTTTTCTTTGCCAAAGACGAGCTTATTACAGCCGCAAAATTAGTAACACCAGATGATGTTGCAGACGAACCAGATGAAAGACGCCCTGATATGCCAGCGGCAAAAAAGATCAAGCGTCCTATTTGGTTAATAACATTGGAACTACCTAGAAACTTCTTAGATTCAATGACATCAGATAAAGTTAAGATTGATGACCTATCAATTGATACACAAGCAGTTGAAGACGCATATGACGATGGATTAGGAGACGATGATGCCCTCAGATCAGATTAAAGAATCAGTACATAATAATGATCTCAAAGCATTAATAGATGCCACAGTAAGTCTTGATCAATATAAAAGTAAAGTTGGCAAAGACTCAGAAATTATTGTTATGGCGATTAAATGTATGGACGAAGAACCTGCAAGAGATCTAAGTCAGTTTTTGGAAACAGGACATAAGACATTAGATGTAGACATAAGTCCAGGACCAGATCAAGAAGGCAAGTATACTGTCTTTATTGAAATGGAAAGAGATTCAGAAGCATTTAAAAAGATTGATGAAATGCTGGAAGACATTAAAAGAGTTGACAATGATATTGAGGACTGGATGTTCACTAGTTATGAGAACAAAGAACCACAACCGTTCAACAAAGAAACCTACCAAACAAGTGTATTAGATTCTCCTGTTAAGTATGAGACAGAACATAATCCAGAAGCAAAAGCCGTTGCTGAAAGAATGAAGTTCTTAAACACTTACTAAATGGCAAAAGAAGAATTAGTACAGTTTTCCGGTGTTATCGTTGAATGTTTGCCAAAAGCAATGTTCAGAGTAGAATTAGAGAACGGACACACTATACTAGGAATAGTTAGTGGTAAAATACGAAAAAACAACATTAAGATTTTATTAGGAGATAGTGTTGATGTTGAGATGTCCGGATACGATCTCACAAAAGGTCGAATAACGTTTAGGTACAAATAATGATAAAAATATATGCAATGTTAATAATCATAGCAATACTAGGTGGTGTTGGTTATGGTGGCTATGCTTATTATAAAGATAGTCAGCAACGTATCGCGACACTTACTAGCAATAATGCTAAGTTAGATGGCGCCGTTAAATTAAGCGAACAAGCAATTGCTAGTATTCAAGAAGATATGAAAAAGGTTAATACTCAACTTAAGAAAGTTAATAGTGACTTTGCAGATATCAGAGCTCAGAATAATCAACTAGCAGAAAAATTAGAAACTATTGATTTAGGTATTCTAGCAATTAATAAACCGGACAGTATTGAACGTGCAATTAATAGAGGCACAGTTAATGCAGGACGTTGTTTTGAAATACTAAGTGGTTCACCACTTACAGTAAAAGAAAAGGAAGCAAAAGATGGTAAGACATTCAATAAAGAGTGTCCTTGGCTTTGGCCTGGCAACACTACTACTGATTAATCTTAGTGCATGTGGTGGTACTCCAATTTCACTATTAGAAGTATCTACTAAGCCAATAGAAAAACCGGAACTAACTCTCCCACCAGTTGATGTCGTTAAGATGAGAAAGATAGACTGGATAATTATTACAGAAGCAAACTTTGATGAAATTGTAGCAAAGTCTAAAAAAGATGGCATTCCAGTTAGCTTCTTTACTTTAAGTGGAGATGGTTATGCTAACTTGGGATTAAACTTCAGTGACATTAGAGCATTGGTTCAACAACAACAGGCAATAATTGCCGCCTATGACAAATACTATAAAAATATTGATGATCAAATTGATGAAGCCAATAAAAATATAGAAGATTCTTCTTTATTCTAATTTTAATGCTCTTTGGCAGGCATACTCTTCCAAGGTATTAAATACACTTACATAACAGAGAAAACGGTTATGTAGGAGAGAGAAATGAGAATGAGTAGTAACCCCTGGGATATTTTAGGGGTGACGCAAAGTGCAAGTATAGATGAAGTCAAAGAGTCATACAAACGTTTGGCTTTCAGATACCATCCAGATAGAGCAACAGGTAACGAAGAATATTTCAAGTTAATTCACTCAGCATACGAGCAACTCCGTAAACGTACACACGTTCCAGTATTGACAAAACCAGATACAAAACTAGTAAACTTAAAACTTTCCATTAAGCAACAGATTGAAGGCGTTAGTGATATCATTGATACTGATGAAGGATTTGCCTTAGTTGCTAAGATTCCAGCAGGTGCTAAACTAGGCGAAAAGTTTAAAGTAAAACATAATGGTAAAGATTATATCATTAATATTAAAGAATTATCACATAAACTCTTTACAAGACACGGATTGAATGTTATACTATATTTAGATGTAGACATAATAACAGCAATGACAGGTGGTAAGATAGTAATACAATCACCAGTTGAAGAAGAATTAGAATTGTGGATACCAGCAGGAAGCAAGAACAAGAATTTTATAGTTTTGGAAGGCATGGGTTTATTGGACCGCAAAACAAGACGTAGAGGTAATCTACATATATTTTTAAAAGTAGACATACCAGTATTAAACACACCAGAAGACATAGCAAAATTTATAGTAAGGTTAAAAAATAATGACAGAGATTGAGAACATTGTAATGGAGGCCATCAGCCTAGCCAAAAGATTTGGACATGAATATGTTACCCTTGAGCATTTGACAGCAGTAGTACTAGACGATAATATGATTCGTACAATGTGTTATGAGCTACAAGCTGATAGTGAGGGTATTCAAGAAGCACTAATGTTACACTTAAATGAGGATTGCAGAGAACTAATTACTGATCCACAGGAAGAAGTTGTACCACGTAAGACACAGATGTTGGAGCGTGTTTTCAACAGAGCATTAACACAAGCACTATTCCAAGGCAAAAGAAAAATTAACCAACTGGATCTTATGTTAAGTATCCTAACTGAAGACAAAAGTGCTAGTGTAAAGTTTACTAATGAGCTTGGATTAAACAAGACAAAACTAATCAATTGGATGTCAGATGCAGAACAGGATGGTCGTGGTAGAGTTAAAGAACTTGAGATGGCCGCTAAAAGTGTTAACACACAAAAGGCCGCAGATGATGTACTAGCACAGTTCACAATTAACATGAATGAAGCAAGTGCAGATTATGATGATGTAGTTGGTAGACGTGAAGAACTTCGTGATCTAGTACAAACACTTGCTCGTAAGAAGAAGTCTAATGCAGTACTAGTTGGCCCAAGTGGTGTAGGTAAAACTGCTATTGCTGAAGGACTTTCAAAGTTAATTGTTGAAGGCAATGTTCCAGAAACAATTTTAAATATGAAAGTACTTAGTTTAGACATGACTAAGCTGGTTGCTGGTACAAAATATAGAGGCGACTTTGAGGAACGTATGAAACAACTGGGTGAAGCACTCGAAGTTGTGGATGATGTTATCCTATTCATTGATGAGATACACATGATTGTTGGTGCAGGTAATACTGGTGGCAGTATGGATGCTGGTAATATGTTGAAGTCAACACTAACAAGTGGTAAACTAAAAGTTATTGGTGCTACTACAGATGAAGAATACAGAAAAGTATTTGAGAAAGAATCAGCACTAGCTCGTAGATTTACAAAGATCCAAGTTAATGAGCCTACTGTGGAAGAAGCAAAAGAGATACTTACTAACATCTTAATTAGTTATGAAGTATATCATACTGTTGATATTGATGTAGACGCCGCCGAGCTTGCAGTTGATCTAAGTAATCAATACATCTTTAATAAAAAACTACCGGACAAAGCATTTGATGTAATTGATAGAGCATGTGCATACAATAGAATTTTACCAGCTGATGATCAATTAAAACGTATTACTGCTGAAGAGATTCGTAGTGAGGTTGCTAGAACAACAGGCATTCCTGTTGAACACTTGGGTACTAAGAACGAAGACCATACCATTAAGAAGCATGGCGAAGTTGAGGAGTATCTAAAGAACACAGTATTTGGACAGGAAAGTGCAATTGATAAAGTAACAAATAGCATTACAGTTAGTCTAGCAGGACTTAAAGATCCCAATAAACCAGTTGGTAGTTACTTGTTTACAGGCCCAACAGGTGTTGGTAAAACAGAACTTGCTAAACGCCTAGCACAAGCAATGGGTATGAAACTTGTACGTTATGATATGGCAGAGTATCAGGAGCGACACACAGTATCAAAACTTATTGGTAGCCCTCCAGGATATGTAGGACATGGTGACGGTAAAGCAGGTGATGGTTTACTAATTGGTGAACTAGAAGATAATCCAAACTGTGTATTACTACTAGACGAAGTAGAGAAAGCACACCCAGATATCATGAGTGTTATGTTAGCACTAATGGATGACGGAGTTATCACTAGCTCAACAGGTAAAAAAGTATCAGGTAAAAATTGTATTATTATAATGACAAGTAACTTAGGAGCAAGAGAAGGCGCAACGTCTAGTATTGGATTTAGTGAAAACTCATACAATGCTAAAGCAGTTACAGAAGCAATTAACAATTACTTTGCTCCAGAATTTAGAAACAGACTTGATGGACAAATACAGTTTGATGCACTAAAACCAGAGAACATGAGACGTATTGTTAAGAAGTTTCTTGGACAAATTGAAGGCTATGTTGCCAGCAGATTTATTAAAATTGAATGGAATGAAAGTATTATTTCTTATCTTGAGAAAGAAGGCTTTGATCCTACAATGGGTGCGAGACCGTTGGGTAGACTTATTAATGAAAAGATCAAACTCCCAATGTCCAAAGTACTACTAGAAAACAAAGTAGATTGGATTCACGCCACTTACGACAACGTAAACAAAATTGTTAAAATTAAACACGGCACTAAGGAGGTTCAGAAAATTGTACACCAACCTAAGGAAAAACCCGAAATGGAAACCAACTAACAAACTCTGGTATGACAAATACCATTGCAGTATTAAACTAGGACCATTTGACGAAGTGGGCAAATATGCTCCAATGATAGAAAGACCCCACCGGCAATCCAATAGTTATGGACAAATTGATGGTAAGTTTGCTATTATGTGGACAACCATATACACAACAGACTCAAAACTTTTAGAAGGATTAACAAAACTTTACCCATATGAGGAGGTACATACACCAATGAATCAAAAACATGCAACTCACCTATTGGATGGTGATCATACTATGGCTATTAGACAATCACAATGGTATAATCAGTATAGATATAAACTAGAGTGTTCAAGCTGGAGACGTTGGGGAGAGAAGACTGACGAAAAAGATCTAGCTCATGCTGATAAGTTCATTAAAGAATCCTTTACACGAAAAGATTCTAGGTTCCGTGCATCAGAAGCCTGGCATTATGGTGATGCTAAGATAAGACTTCCTATTATATACACTAATGATGAAGCATCATTAATGCTATTTAAACTAACATTCAGTAAAGCAATACCCATATGTATCACTGAAGCAGTAACCTACGATGAAATAAAAGATCTTGCATAAATACTATTATAATAAAGGAGATTTCATCTATGGCGAAAATTAACGAAAGTATTATCGTAGTTAAGGTCAGTGAATTAGTCAAAGACAATGACGAGTCTGGACCAGCCCTATCGGCTGAAGCAGTAACTCAATTGGAAGCAGTAGTTAAAGAATTAGCTGGTGGCAATGCACTAATCGAAATTGAATCAAGCAATCAAGGACACTAAGTGAATGGCAAATTCAATCATAATTCTAACTAATAAAGAACAACTAACTTACACTGGAGAAAAGCACAAAGGTGATGGTTACTATGGCTATAGTGATGGCTTACATACTGTAAGTTTTCATGTATCTAACTTCATTGGTAGAATTTACTTACAAGCAACACTTGTAGAAGTGCCTACAGAAGATGATTGGTTTGACATTGAATTAACCCTTACTACACCCTATATAGAATTCTCTACCCAGACAACAAAAACAGAAGGTGCAAGTTTCACCGGAAACTTTGTATGGGTAAGAGGTAAAGTAGATCGTGCCCACCTAGTTGCATCCGGCTATGTATCAGCGACACACGGAAGATTAGAAAAGATTGTCCTTGTAATTTGAAGCTCTAGTTGTATAAATACATACAATAGAGGAGACACAAGTTGGCAATTAATGCATATTCAACCGGCGTAACTACAGGCGTTCCATCCAGTATCGATATAAAACCAGACGTAGCTCAAGGAGATATGTTATATTGGAATGCGACTCTCAATTTATTTGAGACTGCTCCACAACGCCTAATCCCAGTAAAAACTAGTGACTTAACTAACGATATACCGTTTACTACACAACAGTATGTCATCAATGCCATTGCGAATGCAAGTATTGAAGGCGCTGAAGTTGACTTATCAATATACGATACTATTACAAGTGTTGATAGTAAGATTGCTGGAATTAACAGTTTTGATGGACTGTTTAGTAGTTTAACAAGTACACCAACCACTATTGCAGGTTATGGAATTACGGATGCCTTTGATGGCGATTATAATTCACTAACTAATAAGCCTAATTTGTTCAGTGGTAACTATGACGATTTAACAAACAAACCAGTAGTAACTGCACAGACTTTAGTATTTGATGGTGAAACCCTTTCAATTACAAATGGTAATAATGTTAGTCTAGCAGGTATTAGACAAACACTTAGTATTTCTGGATCAGTACTAACTCTAAGTGACGGCAATTCAGTAACTCTTCCAAGTGGAGGAGGCGGTGGAGGCGGCATTGCACTAACAAGTTTAAGTGTAGGTGCAGAACCTTCAGCTGACGGTGATGGTGATGTTTCCTATGATAACACAACTGGCGTATTTACATACACTCCACCAGATCTAAGTGGCTATGCCACTTCAGCAGGTCTATCAACAGTAGCAACAAGTGGAGCATATGGTGATATTAGTGGTACTCCTAGTATACCCGCAGACGTAAGTGACCTAACAGATACAACTAGCCTATTAGGCTCAGCAAGTTTGGCAATGTCTGATCTAACTAATGTTTCAACAGCAAGCCCAACTACAGGACAAGTACTTAAATGGGACGGAACAGAATGGGCTCCGGCAAGTGACTCAACAAGTGCCGGCGGTGCTGGTATTGCCTTAACTGATATTAGTGTAGGTGCAGAAGCAACTGCAAGTGGTGATGGTGCTGTTTCATATAATAACGTAACAGGTGTTATAACATATACTCCACCAGTTATAGAAGCAGAGAGTCCAATTGGTTGGTCAACAAGTGGTGCATCAAATCAATATCGTACTACAGATACATTTACAGAATCAGGTGTTCAATACACAGTAAGAGGTGCTACCTTTGATGGTGACGGACAACTTCAATTAGAATTAGCAAACTTTAGTCCTACAGTTAGTGCGACAGCACAGAGTTTAAGTTGGGACGTTGCGGCTACACAGTTTTCAGTAACAGTAGATAATCCAGCAGACTTTACAACTAGATGGATTAATGAAGTAGCAGAAATAACAGGTGCAACTGGTGTACACACAACACTATCAGATTATACAACAACAGGAACAAGTGCAACACCGGCAGGTGGTGTAGATTGGACACAGACATTTACTACTAATGCAACAGCCGTTATTGTAAGTAATGGAACTGGATTAACAGGTGGTGCCGCTGGTGCATCAATAGGATACAATGATGACCAGTCAGCAAGTTGGACAGACATAAATTCAATAACTTGGAATTGGCAAAATGCCAATAGTACAATATCATTTAGTACCCTAACAGGTAAAACATTTTTAGAATCATATCCAACCGTTGATTATACAGTTGGCATTACAGGATTATACACTCCTTCAAACGCAGTTACAACAGTAACATCGGCAGGCGGAGCAGTATCAAGTACCACTGGCAGTGGAACATTTACATTTACTGATGCAATACACAAGGACAACAATACTGGAAGAAGCGTTAGTGCTTCTACAGTCTTTACTCGTCCAGCGGCAGTAACAGGCACAGGTTATACTGCTACTGATACGGCACAAGATACAACAATTTCAGCATCATTTACATATCCTAGTTTATATGTATTCACAGCATCAGTTGGTACAGTACCAGTAGTGGGTGATATTGTTTCAGGTAGTAACTTTGTTGCTGGAGTAACACAATTGGGTAATCAGACAAAGAGCATAGATACATTTATTACTAACTCAGCGGCCGTTCCACAAGGTTTTTGGATGGCAGTTAGAACATCAGCATCACAACCTACAGCATTTAAAACAGGTATTAGTAGTGCATTGTTATCAGATGTTACGCCTACAACAGGAAGTACAGTTGATCTAGCACCGGACAGTCCAGCCGGAGATTATACTGCTGAAGAATACACACTATATGGATTAACACTCCAGCCTGGACAAACTTATGTGAGGATTAGTTAATGGCAGTTTATGACGGTTTAACAAGAAACCAATGGCCGGGAACCTGGAGCCCGAGTTCAGATCATCCAATCGTCTTGGATACAGAAATTCGTGGAGCTCTACGTTTCGTTAGTGGTGGTGCAGGTGATACATTAACTGATATTACTGGACAACGACTACAGGAAGGTATGCTTGTATATCTTAAAACAGGTTACGGTTCCTTTACTAGCAATACATATTACAAATATACGTTACAAGGTGCAGAAACAAGAAATGCCGCCACTGGTGCTATGCCAAACGCGGCGGCTAACTGGAGTGTAGTTACATTCGCTGGAGCAAGTGAACTTAGTGCATTATCAGATGTAAGCACAACAGCACCTAGCACAGGACAAGTACTTAAATGGGACGGAACCGAATGGGCTCCTGCCGCTGATTCAACTTCTGGCGGTGGAGCCGGAATTGCTCTTACTGATATCAGTGTAACACAAGATTCAGCATCAGGTAACGGAACTCTAGCATACAATAACGTAACAGGTGTTATAACATATACACCACCTGTATTATTTGACGGTGCATATGCATCACTAACTGGAGCCCCAACTATCCCAACAGACATAACGGATTTATCAATAACGGACGGGACGAGTGGACAAGTATTAACAACGGATGGTTCGGGTAACTTTAGTTTTACAACAGCAAGTGGTGGCGGTGCAAGTGCATTAGGTGGACTAACAGATGTTTCAAGTTCAACTCCTAGTGCTGGACAAGTACTTAAATGGAGTGGTACACAATGGGCACCAGCAAGTGATTCAACAGGTGCTGGTGGATCAGGTATTGACTTAACTGACATAAGTGTTACTATTGCTGGTGCGGCAGGTGGCGGTAGTCTAACATATAACAATTCAACAGGTGTATTTCTCTTTACTCCTGCAGATGTAAGTGGCTTTAGTACATTCAGTGGAGCATATGCTGATCTAAGTGGCAAGCCTACTCTCTTTAGTGGTAATTATAATGACTTAACAAACATACCAGCGTCATCAAATAATATGGAATTATCACTAACAGGTGGTACCACACTTAATTTAGTTAATGGTACAGATAACTCAGTTATTGATAGTGTTAATTTAAATGCTATTACTTCATATCTAGACTATACACAACTGGATAATCTACCCACATTGTTTAGTGGAAATTATGCAGATCTAACAAATAAACCATCCATTCCAAACTTAACAGGTTATGCAACACAATCATATGTACAGACATATGTTCTAAGTACAATTACAACTGATAACCTACTAGAAGGTGGTACAAACTTATTCTTTAACGATGAACGTGTAGATGATAGAGTTGCAGTACTTATTGATGCAGGTACAGGACTAACAAAAACATATGACGATGCAGGTAACCTATTAACTGTTGATCTAGCTGATACAGCCGTTACTACAGGATCATATGGTAGTGCAAGCCTAGTACCAGTTATTACAGTAGATCAACAGGGTAGAATTACAGCGGCATCAACAGTTAGTGTTGCTGGTGTTACTGCTTTTGATTATGATACAGCAACTGGTATACTTGATATTGATACAGCAGACGGTGGAAACTTTGCCGCAACTGTAACACTTGCTCCATTTACAACTACAGATTTAACAGAAGGCACAAACTTATATTATACAGATACTAGAGTCCACACAGCAATTACTGGTGGTACAGGAATAACAAATACCGCAGGAACTCTAGACTTAGATGATACGGCTGTAACTCCAGGATCATATGGTAGTGGAACAGAAATTCCAGTTATTACTGTAGATCAACAGGGTAGAATTACTGGATCAACAATAGCAACAGTAAGTAGTGACTTACCAATTGCTGGTGATACTGGTACTGATACGGTATCACTATTAACAGACACTCTAACATTTACTGGTGGCGTGGGTGTAACAACAAGTGTTGCCACTGATGCAGTAACTATTGATATTGGACAGGAAGTAAGTACAACAAGTGATGTTACATTTAATGATGTAACTGTAAGTGGTGATCTAGAAGTATTGGGTACATTAACATCACTTAATACAACTAATACAGAACTTAAAGATAATACTATTGTACTAAACCAAGGTGAAGCAGGTGCAGGCGTAACACTAGGATCTGCTGGTATTGAAATTGATAGAGGAACAGAAGCAAACGTATCCTTACTATTTGAAGAAGCTGGTGAAAATTGGTCAACTGGTGCATTTAGATTAGTAACTGGCGATTTACATGCTGGTGAAGAAATAAAAAGCTCAATCACAACATCAGGTGGTATTGTAGTTAATGATAGAAATATTGTATTAGCAGGACAAACTACTGATGCAACACCAACTGAGATATACTTAAATGATGGAACAGGAAAGATTGAAATAGCAAGTGGAGCCACAGCAAAATTTAAAGCAACTGTTGTTTGTACTGATGGCACAGACACAGCGGCCTTTAATGTAACTGGTATAATACAGAACGTTGCGGGTACTACTAGCCTAATAGGAACAAATATTATTGAAACAATAGCAGAAGACAGTGGTTCTGTGTGGTCACAGGCTATTACAGCAGAAGATTCAGCTGATTATCTAAAGATTGTAGTCACTGGAGAAGCATCTAAGACAATAGATTGGACAGTATTTATGGATGTTTCTGAGGTAAAAAGATAAATAAGTATAGTGCAAAAGCACAGATAACAAACAAGGAGTCATAAAAATGGCAAGTACAGTAAAAATCGGTTCAGGACTAGGTCCAAGAACACAAATTTGTTCAATTAACAAAGGAACAGGCGATCACGACCAAGCAGAAATGGATGCAGTATGTCAAGCACTAGCTCTAACTCATACAGTAGCTGGAACATCTGGTACAATTGGCACAGATGCAGGATTTCATATTGCAGTACAAGGTACAGCAGATGTAGAAGTTGGCGCAGGTGATTATGCAACAGACATTACACTAACAGTGGTTGCAGATTTCAAAGACTAATTTCTAAGAAATTACAAACTAATACTAAGGCGTCACATTTTTATGTGGCGTCTTTTTTTGTATAAATACAGATATAATAGATAAAGGAGTCATGAAATGGCAACAAGAAATCCAGCCAACGAAGTTCAATTTAATGTAGTAAACTTTGGCACAGAGATTCAAGTATGGAATGTAGCAGGAATGACTACAGATCCAAGTACAGAAGCCGCACCAGGTGAAGATATGGAAGCACTAGTAGAAGCAGTACAAATGTTAGGTACAGTTCTAGGATGTGGAAAGATCGTATCAGGCGGTGGAACACATGCATTTAATATATACGTTGAACAATCAGCGTGGACACAAGCAACATTAGAAGCCGCCATACAGGCAACAGCAGGAATATTTGCTAGTGCAACTGTAACAGCAGGCGATCTATAATAAATATAAGAAACGGGGGAACGTAAAATGGCAGGAATGGGAATACCAGATGACGATGATGTAGTCGTTGCAAAACCAAAGAAGGTATCAAAACCAGTTACTAAACCAGATGCAACTGTAGTAAGTTCTACAGATACAACAACAAGAAAAGTAAAGTTAGATTTAGAAGTAGATACAACTGTAAAGGATTTAGGTCCTAACCCATATGTAAAGGTAATCCATATGGCAAGAGCAGTAGATGCCTGGAGAATTTTTCCTCGTGTGTTTATTACTACTTACATTATACTACTTTACAAATGTGTTATATGGTATATGGAATTACCAAATCCTACTATGGAACAATCAGGATTAATTAGTATTGTTGTAGGTGCTGGAGCGGCATGGTTTGGATTATATACTGGATCAAGCAAAAGTAGAAAATAAAGAGAGAAGCAATGTATCAACATCACATTATGTTAAGAACAAATGAACACTTACCATCAGACACCGCTCTGAAGTGGTATCAGATAGTTAGAGACTTTGCTCCAAAAAACATAATCTATAGTTATGAACTAAACGGCAATTTAATTGCAATGGAATATGGACTCTATATGGAGGATGAACTTCCACATGCATATATTGTTCCATTAACTCGTGATATGACTGCTGATGAGGCCTCCTTTGTTGTTGAAGCGTGGAGTTATTTATATCAAGCAGATTGTGATGTGGAAATAAGTAATCAGTTTGTTGACAATGGGTTTGGAGAATTTGACAACTCAATTAATATTGATGAAGAAATAAAAACCCAAGTAACCAACGATATCCAAAAGTGGGAACATAATCGTTGGGTAGATAATAAAATCCAAGAAGGCTGGCGTTGTGGTAGTTACTTTAACAGTAAACAAAAGACACACCCAGCACTAAAGTCTTGGGACAACCTTCCAGAAAGCCATAGAAGAGCAAGAGACATTCCAGATACGGAAGTCATGGAATTTCTTTCCAAAAATAAAATTATATAAGAACGGTAATCAAATTGATTTATTGCCTCACAGAAGATAAGAAACTCTTCACCATAGACGTAAAAAATATGCTTTCACCTTCTCCAAAGAGTTGCTTTGCATTTAATAATTTCGTATGTAACAAAATAGATACAATGTTTCGTATACAAGCAAACGGAGTAATTTCAACAGGCAATGAGGCGATATGTGGCATTACAGATAGTATATGTACACAAGATTTATGTAGTCATCCAAAAGATTATCGCTTCCCCAAAGCACAAACTCCAGAAATACTTGAAGAGTTCAAAGCCTTGGTTATGGCTAACGTCGAAGATACAGAACCATATAACATGTATAAAGGTAAAATCATTGCTATTGGTGATGATAGTCTATTAACACCACAACTTGAAACTCGTATCCATTGGAATCCTGTTAAGAACTGTAATTGGGCGTGTACCTATTGTAATCCAGAATGGAGAACTGCCAAAAATACTAATAAGAAATCACCATACGAACTTAAACAAATGTTCTTAAAAGTTAAACTTCCTGAAAGCAATAATATAACTATCAAAATAGGCGGTGGTGAACCTACTATGCTATCGGAAATAGATAGAATAGTTAAGTGGTTATTAGAACATAATGATAATATTAAAAAAGTTATAGTTGATACAAATGGTAGTGCAAAGTGGCATGTACTTGAAAGACTATGTAAGTTGGCAGATCTACAAATAACATTACATAATGAGTATGTTACTCCAGAACATCTAGAGAAAATGATTAAATTGAAGATGGCGTATCCAAAAAAAGTTAAATTTAAAATAATGGAAAATGCAAACGAAACTATTTTAGATTTCTTTAAATCTTATTCAGTGTTCGTGAATAATCCTATCCCACAGGAAATAGACAAATGGTGGGAGATGACAGAAGTTAACATAACAGAGTCAACATATACTAGGGTTAAGAAAAATACGCTCTTGACAACATAGCAAATACATGTTACTATATACTGTAATCATTAGTAAGGTGTAATTTATGACTATAGGTAGAGTAGGTTTCGCATGTAAATATATGCATCCTGATCAGACACAGAAGAAGAAATTACTGGAAGAAATACAACGTCCACTAAATACTCGCAGTACAACAGTACAGTGGCTTAATAGACAGACACGTGATGTTGCAGAAGAACGGTTATGGGACTTGATGGTCCACAATGCTAGTTCCTACGGAAAGCTAATAGAGTATGTTGGAAGTTTACCTCAACAACAAAGAATGGTTAGGCTTGGCAGTGATGTTTTGCCTGTTTATACTCAGCATGAGTGGTCGTACTTCTGGAAAAAGCCAGACGTTATCGCATATGCAGAGAAAACATTTGCAAAGGTTGGCGAAACAGCAAGAGCCCTCGATGTCAGACTATCGATGCACCCAGGCCAATTTACTGTACTTGCAAGCGACAACCCAGAAATTGTAGAACGTAGTATAGAGGAGTTTGAATATCATGTTGATGTCATCAGGTGGATGGGCTACGGACGTAGCTTCCAGGACTTTAAATGCAATGTCCATATATCCGGCAGGCAAGGTCCAGCCGGTATCAAAGCAGTCCTCCCAAGACTATCTCAAGAAGCGAGAAATTCTATTACAATCGAAAATGACGAGAACGCATGGGGGCTTGCAGACAGCCTCGAACTTGCCGATGATGTCGCACTCGTTCTTGACATACACCACCACTGGTGCCGTGAAGGAGAATACATACTACCCACCGACGATAGAGTTCTTCGCGTAATTGACAGCTGGCGAGGTGTACGCCCTGCCCTACATTATTCATACAGTCGTACAGAGCATTTACCCGAAGGCTTTACACACGATGCAATGCAAGACTTCAGTACACTACTAGAAGCGGGTCACAAGAAAGCAAAACTTAGAGCACACAGTGACTACTATCCCAACAAGGCAGTTAATACATGGGCTGGTAGTTTCCGAAATGACTTCGACATTATGTGTGAAAGCAAGTGTAAGAACTTGGCTAGTATAGCATTCGAGCAAGAGACAAGAAAAGTATAAATACACTATAACAACAGGTGTATTACTATGAACATGGACGAAGTATATAGACTCAAGTATCTAGCAGGTATCGTTAATAAAGACGGTACTAGTGTGGAACCTGAGTCCACTTCTATGGAAAACCTAAGTAACATTGGTAGTGAAAAAGGTGAATACATGCGAAAGAATAAGATACAGCCTGGGACTAACGAGTGGTTTAAGTTGTGGTTTTCACAACCTAAATTAACTGGTGAAGATCCAATGCCGAGGAAAAACAAATGAGAATTAAAGATTTAATGGAAAAAGGATTAGTAACACCTGATCCAAAATTACCTAACTTTAAAGAGCTAAGTAAGCCAAGCAAATATACTAAACGAAAGAGAATGTTAGACAAAAAAGTAAAGCCTATGCAGGAAGAAACTTTTAATGATGATGATGAATTCTTTGAAGCATATGGATACTTGGGTTACAGTATTGATGAAGACAATCTTTTTGAAGCGGAATATCAAGGACGTACTGTTAAACTAAACAAACCTATGCAGGGCGATGTTAAAAAGTTTAAAGTATATGTCAAGGACCCTAAGACTGGAAACGTTAAAAAAGTAAACTTTGGACATGGTGGCTCAAGTGTTAAAGGCAAAGCTATGAAGATTAGAAAGAATAATCCCAAAGCTCGTAAAAGTTTTAGAGCTAGACATAATTGCGATAATCCAGGACCAAAGACAAAAGCACGTTACTGGTCATGTAGGAAATGGTAACATGAGAATAGACGAGATTACAGATTGTTGTGATGATTGTGTTAATGAAGCAATTGGATTAATGTTTAAAGGTTATCCATGTACAGTTGATTGTGGTGGCCATAAAGCAGGCTATCGTTATGCAAACTTTAAAATGCCTAACAAAACACCTGCAGACATGCAACGAGTAATGGGCGGAATTGGAACGGTACATAATAGTTTTTGGGAAGG
>Ga0102814_10001333_pt1 | contig 17531 bp, 30 predicted proteins | sample ColrivemetaGS741_FD_79112 | JGI IMG/M metagenome (GOLD analysis project Ga0102814, IMG submission 79112) | Estuarine microbial communities from the Columbia River estuary - Flood tide ETM metaG S.741 | ecosystem: Environmental > Aquatic > Marine > Intertidal zone > Estuary | place: USA... | reverse complement strand
GTGTTCCTTACGTGAAATCCTAGCAACTTCATACTTTGTTGTTAGAGCTTCATATAATTCAGGAAGGGCAAATAACCCTGCCGCCACAATAACTACTGGAACACCATATTCAAGATATGCACAGCCACCTGTGTTACGAACATCTCCCATCATGACATAACAAATAGATCCGATAAACAAACCTACTGCAATAGCAATTAAACTTCTGCCTGTATTCCTTGTAGTAACTACTGAAATTAAACAGAAGGCTACTAATATTAGTCCAGCTATTTCCGGTACACCAACATAATCTGCTATCGTTCCATAAAAAGGAATAATAGCCATGCCCAGGGCACCAAACAATAAACCATTAATTGTGCTTACTGTGATTGCAGAGCTAAGAGCGTAACTTGCCTTACCCTGCTTCGCCAGTGGAAATCCATCTACCATTGTACTTGCCGCTCCTGATGCCCCTGGTATTCCCAAGAGTACACTTGCAAAACTATCGCCAATAGTACATGATACCATTGTTGCAATACTAAACAACACGAATAGATAATTACCACCAGTAAAATCAAAACTCTGTACAATGACAAAGAGCATAATGATTGCTTTACCAGGGCCTGCACTAGGTATTAACCCAATTAGTCCCCCATAAAAGATACCGGCAGTGAGCATTATTGCCCACTGCACGGCTACTGGATATTGTAGGATCCACTCCATTACTTGAGGAGCTCTTCCTTAACGTATGCATCTTGGTACTTAAACACGTCATTTGCAAGAATAACTAGTGTCTCAAGACGCTCTCTTTTAATAAGTGAGAACAAGTAGTCTGAAAATTCAACAACTTCATCACCTGCTAACCAAGGAAACTTACCAAGTTTTTTATCCAAACGAGCCATTGCTTCTGGATCGTTAATCATTTCTTGTACTGCTTCATCGATTACTGCTTTGTAAGGAGAGTTAGGTGCAATCCAAATTGTCTTTTGGAATCCATCTCTATAACCTTGGAACGTTCTATATGCTTCGTATACTGGTCCACTTGGAGCAACACCCCATTCTGCTTCGTATACTTCATTAAACGACTGTGCGCCTTTTGGTGCATTTTCGTCACCGTAAACAGAACCTTTTCCGTCTACAATACCGTGTGCAAACCATACACGACTTTGTCCACTTGCATACTCTTTAGCATATCCCATAATGGATGTCTGTGGAGTATCACGAGTTGCGTCTAGTTGTCCTCTACGGAATGCTTGACGCTTTTCACCACCAGAGTTAAAACCTGGGATAAAACGTACACGCTCATTTGTACACTCTAGGAATGTTTTTACTGTTGCGTTCACTTCAGGGCCACACATCATTAGTCCTACTGATACGATATCAGCGGCAAAACCTGTACCACCTGTTGCTGGAAACTTAACTACGCCATTTTTCCAATCAACGTCTTTATTAATAGAAACCCAGATGTTTGTGTTCATTACAACTACTGGATCGTAGTTACGATAATCAAAACCACCTACATCTTCTAGTAGGAAGCCTTCGCCGTTACCGCCGTGAGCAATCATAAGCGTATCACCACGCTCCATATATGATCCTGCCCAATCTTTAAGGGACTTTTTACCACGTTGTCCAGGTAGGTAACGTGGAACAATATTATGTCCATGCTTTTCGAGCTTTGCATTAAGCTCTTTCATTACATTGTCACCCCAGAATGCCGTTCCGCCCTTACCTGGGCCATTCGGGTACTGAAGTGTTAGTGTATCTGCTGACGCAGTTCCTGCCACCATAGCCGCTACCAAGGCGACTGTTGCTAATAGTTTTTTCATTTTTTTTCCTTTTGATTTAAAATGCCTGATCAATAGTATCAGGAGAATAGTGATCTGAACCTGTGCCACTCGGCTTGTAGTTATTCACGTTAGTTTTTAGGGGTTGAGCAACACTCGTTGCTATAGTTTTATTTATCCTTCTTTAGGATGAAATAAATTCTGTTTGCATCTTTTCGCATATTAATTAGTCTACAGCCTAGGGCTTGTGATATGTTAAAGATGAATTCTGGTGTCCATTCAAAGAAGTCAATGTAATGTGCTTCTTCATCATCATGTTGGATACCAGGGTTAACTCTAAAGTACATTAGTCCATTTTGTTTGACTAGACTTACTGCCTTTTTCATTTCAGCAATGATCTTTGTTACATTACCAAAGTTAATACTACCAAAACATATGACTGCATCATATAGTTTGTCTGTATTGTAGTCCATCAAGTTTACTTGATGATCAGCTCTGCTATTATAAGCATCAATACCAGTTAGATTATTAATCTTACCTTTGAATTCATTATAGCCACAGCCAATATCAAGTACACTATCTAGATTCATATTGTTAATCTCATCAACAATACTTAATCCACTATACTTGTATTTCTTTGTCTTGGGTTGCCATACTTTAGTAAAGTATCGTTCCAATACTGCTTCATCAATCTCATCTTCTGTTGGATTCTGCACATCTACACCAAAACGAGTTTTAACTAGTTCAAGTAGTTCTGATTTTGTAATACCAGGACAGTTTTTATAGATTGATTCAAGTTCATTATGGATTTTATAGTTGGACATTATTTGTTTAGCATCCTTGTGCATGTAAAAAAGCTATTCTCATTTAAACAGTCTTTCCACTGATGAAAACCTATTGCTAGTAAAAGACCAACAACAACTGCAAGAAATACATTATTCATGTTCACCGCCTCTGTCATTAGGATCTAATGCAATTTTGTTACCATTCCACCACATATGTCTTGCACGACTTGGTGTGTGATATTTTGTATTGAGGTTAAAAACACCGGGTTTACGTTTAGCAGTCTCAAATGTTGCTACTGTTACCGCTATTGCACCCAATAACAATACGTGGATGACTGCACTTACTACGCCAGCATAGATACTACTAACAATAATGCCAAATACAATACACCACATCCATGCTAAAACCTGCATGATCATATGCCGTGTACTAAAGTCAGGGATTGCACTAAGTGGATTACGCTCGTGATCCATTACTACATTCCAACAGTTATAAATCCATTCTCTCATCGAGAAAACTCCTTTTTCAAATTTTACATCTTTAGGGTAATTTGCATCAGCGATATCACGCCAATCTATAGCGTCATACAGATCATGAAATGTCTGTGTGACCTTGTGATTTTTAAAATATGCAGTTACTCTGTACATGTCTTAATAATACTAAAATGTTTGGGGTTTGTCAAGTATAAAATTAGAGTAGGTTAGTATTCTTTGTCCGCGGTTGCTAAGTCTTATTGTGGTTTTGACAGCCAATGGCAATGAATCGTTCCACAATCGGGTTTCCGTTAAGTTAACTAACCTACTCGTTGTTTTAGAATTTTACAGTGATACCTAGTTTCGCTTCCATATTATCTGTGGATTTGAAAGATGTATCACGGCTGTCTTTTACTGATAGCTTCAGTGATAGTGCGTCTGTTAGTGCATAACTAGAACCCACGTCAATGTATGAATCTTTCTTATCGAAATTCATTACATCATTTGTTGTAGATTTCCATGTCATTCCAACTTCTGCGAATGGTGTAAATTTACCAATCTTCTGTGAAAGGCCAACATATGGAGTTAGATCCACACGTTCGTTGGCTGTAAAGGAGTCTCCCCACCAATAAGCACCTTTGGCTCCTGCATATGCTGGACCCTTTGTTGCTTTTTTATTAGCTTGAATTTTCCAATCCTGTGTATCACCATTATTTTTAAGTGTTAGTGACAAACTATCAATTGGTCCTGCTTTGCCGCCGATAGTAAATTGATCTGCGCCAGATTGTGGACTTTGTGATTGAATAAAGTAGTCTTTAGTTTTCATCGTAAATTGGACAGTAGGATTATCAAAATCCTCTGCAATTGCTGCCGTTGAAAGAGTAGCGAACGCCGCCACCGCAATGATTAGTCTTTTCATAATTTAGTCTTTCCTTGTTAATAAAAAATGCCACACTTCTGTTTCTAGGCAGTGGCCTCCCAGAGTAATTAAGCCGCTAGGGCAAAATCCTCATATGCAATATTATCGTTTGCAATTATCATTTTGTTCGCGTTAACCCAGCTTACATCGGGATAACTCCACATTCCTATTGACCAACTGTCGATCCTATTTCGTCCCCATCATAAACACACGATTGTATTCTTCTTCAAAGCCTTCTTCATGTATGTAAGTCTCATTGTTGTTCCACATACGTCTAAAGTAATAATTATAACTAGCTTCTATTGTTTCTGCAGTTACGTTAAGATGACCTTTAACTATATAAAATATCCTGCATTTTTCTTTGAAGTTTTCTATTTGTTCCTCATGTGTTTATGGTGGAGACGTCCGGTACTGCCCCGGAGTCCAGTCTGGCGTTGAGTTTGCTTCAACGTTACTCTTTATTTATATAATACTATGTTAATTTTGTCAAGAGATTTTTTTAAAAAGTTCCGATTAAGACAACAATGTAATAATATGTTACATAGTGGAGCATTTGATCCACTGTCTGCCAACTCCAGTATAAATCACTTCCATGATCAATACCAAATCTTTTAAAGAGATTGCTTTTAACACAATCTATAATTCCGTGTGCAAAGTAATCTATAGTAGCCATCATTAGAGCTAACTCTGGACTAACAAAGAAACTACAAATTATACCTGTTGCAATTGCATGATCCATACAATGTAGTTGTATTCCAGCCCCGAACGGATTTATCTTAGAACGAGCTGGTCTCCATCTCTGTAAACCCAGATCACATATTGCATGTTTCAGTAACAGAAAGAGTAGTAGCTCAAGCATTAATTAGGTCTTCAAACTCCCATATTATATGAGCCGCACCGCCAAATTGTCCAGGACCTATACCTTTAATATAAGTCTGACTTGGCGGAAGATCACCCGTCCAAGTAACTCCTTCAGGCATACTATCTGCTTCTCTCTGTAACTTATGCAGATACTGTGGTTTCATACCATGCTTTGTAGTCATATCATACATTTCAATATCAGGCATGTATTTCATCTTGATCATCATTGCTTCAGCATCATTCATAACTACACAATCGTTCTTGCCTTTAATTGTTACACTCCAGACTTTATCCATTAAATGGTACTGCCATTCCGCAACTTCTCATCAAGCCCTCTTTCCAATAATTAGTTTTTCTCCATTGATCTGGAGTAAACCCATGACGCTGTGTCATATCATACATTTCAAATCCAGGAGTGCCTGTTTCTTTTATTTTAAGTAACATGGCTTCACCTTCTGTCATTATAACAAAATCGTCTTTACCATCAATAGATAAACTGAATAATCGTTCTTGCTTCATCTGGTTATCTCCTCATATTACTTATTTCTTCCGCTTGTTTCTTGTCAATAATCGGAACAGCATTGCTTTTATGCATCGTAGCAATCCCCTTAATAAGAGTGCCTGTATAAACTTTTGGATCAGGTCTAGCAGTACTGCCAGCAAAACTTTCAATACTCGGTACATGCCTTTGCTCCCTGACGTAAGGTTGTGGTTGCCTATATGCGACTGCCTTGGTCTGTGGCTTGGGCTTTGCTTTATACTCACCATGACAATATGCAATAAAGTCTTCTAGATTCATTTGCAAATCATGTAGACCTTTACTTCTAAGATCTTTATTGTGTGCAAACATCTGCTTCTGATACTTATCTATCTTACCAGCCGCAAGTTTACGTTTTTTAGCTTTCTTAGTGTTAAGCCCTGTCATTCCTCGAACTAGATGCATAGTCATATAATAATCTCCTAATATAGTTGGCTTTTGTCTCGCCAATTACCATTAATATAGTTTATTATAACACTCCTACGGATGCCGTCAACCACTTTTTTCTCAACTCCATGTACTAAAGGTGATTTATTATGACTTAGCCAACCTTCATTACGTCTAAATGGTACTGTATATACTATTTCTTTATTACTATTATACAAACTTGTTCCCCATTCAGGGTTCTGATCTTCCAAATATATCTGTAATGTAATTAGTTTTTCTGGAATATCAATATGTGGTTCTAAATAAAAGCCTGGTGAATCCTGACATAGCTCTACTCTTAATGCTCCGTGTGTACAGTCTACACCTGTTATGTCTGTAAACTTTTCCCTTGCAGACGCACTATCAAACTCTTTAAACATATCAGCAAGTACAGGAGTATACATTCTTGATGCAAATTTACGGAAGTCGTTTGCTCCTTCTCGTTTTCCTGTTATAGGTATTTCTTTTGAATCTGGAAAGTGTTGTATAACTCTACTAAGAATTTTATCATCAAAACAATCCTCAATATGGTACCATTCTTCTGGTTGTGACTTTCTTGAATATGCTAGGTTTTCCATTCATATACTTCCTTTCCTAGTAATGGATCGTAATCCATTAGGTTAATGCCTCTAAACTTGTCTTGGGCTTTACATTGTTGTACGAATGTATTCCATTGTTCAGGTATCGCTGGATTATTAAGAGCTCGTTGTGCATCTCGTACCATACCTTCCTGCATATCATTTAGCCAGCCACTTTCAAATAGTTTTCTAATCTCTTTATTTGCTACTGCCTTAATACTGTCAGGAGCATGTCTTGCCTGGAACCAATTTGGTCCTACTAATATTCTGTTGTTGATATTTCCTCTACCTTCAAACATATCTCTAACGTATATAAAGAATTCATTTAATGAAGTTGCATTATATAGTTGGTAACTACTGTTTAGACTTACCATAAGCCAGTCTTCATTTTCTTTATGGTAATCAGATAGATCTTGTATGTGTTTGTTCATTTGTTCCCATGTCCAAACGCCATTACTTCTCATGTACTCAAACATTGGACTAGCAACATCTGTACTTAGATCCCAGTGAATTTGTTTGAAGTGTCTAAACTTATCTATATCTGCTATTGAAGTTTTACTGCCATTAGTTGTTATAGTCATATGTATTTGCGATGGATCTGCATACTCATTTAGAATATCCATTGCTTTCCATATCTGATTATCAATAAACGGCTCACCACCTGTTATCCATATACTTGTTAGATCTTGTAAACGGTGTTTGTTGTTATCAATAAAGTCTAGTACGTTATTAACATTCTTATATAACTCAGGCTCAAACTTAACTTTCTCAATATCCTTACTAACTGCTTTCCACTCTGGAATAAGACTATTACTATAACGTGGACTACACATTCTGCATTTAAAATTACATACGTTATTGAAGTTTAGGAACATATGTCTTAGTGTATTGCCTGTTAGTTGAGGATTTGAAAAGGCTTCATCTGCTGTAAAGTTAAATTTCTTCTTATGGTTTGCTACAAGCCAGTTTTGTCTCTGACTCTTAACACCCATTTCTTCTTTCTTTTTGCAGTTATCACAACCGGGTTCATCCCACTTGCCCTCTAACATACTTTTTCGTAATGCTTGAAAATCTGGACTATCCCAATCCATATTCTCTTCATTACTCATAATCTCTTCACTCATCATACAACGAGTTAGTGTACCTGTAGGATGTAGACTAATTGCAGTAAAGGGAACAGGGCACCAAGTATCACTGTGCCTATTTGCTTTTTTAAATTCGTCTGTCACTGTGATCTACAATATCCTTAATATTATATTTTGATTGTATAACTTCTATTACATCGTCCAATACTGGTACTTGTTTGTTACACAAATTTATAAAGATAGATGGTCCATCTACTTCAACAGTAAATTCTACGTTTTGTGTTACATTTCCTTGGGAGTCAATATTTATATGTCCCGACAATTGAACGCCAGGTCTTTGGAAGTATTGTGCTATAGCTTGGGCGCCTAACACAGTATCTACATGTCTAACTACGATTGAAGTGGGCTCTATCCCACCACCTTTATTTGGTGTAGGATAGAACTCCACATGTTCCCAATCGTTTGTCTTTATACTTTGCCACAAAATATCATTTTGTATAGCAAACATATTATGTCATTGAAATAGCAAGTTCAGTAGTCTCGTCAACACGGCGTGTCCAACCTCTACCAAACGTTTTAAAAGTATCTAGACTCTCATAAAAGTCTTGTCGCTTTTGCTGAAAGCCTCTGATTGCTTCCTCTATTCCAACTTCTTCGACATAGGCATCAACTGCTTTTAGAGTATTTGGTCCAATGCCACCATCAACTGTTGTACCAATTAATGATTGTAGATACTTAGCTGAACGGCCTGTACCTGCATTAACACCAAAGTCAAAAACACATAGGTCTAAGCCAATAGGCAAGTGATCACCTTTAACTCTATCCCAGTAGTTCTTTTTGTAAATTGGTGCAACATCATCGAACTCTAAGTCCTTCATATCTTTTGTTCCACCAAAGTCTTCATACACCCGTTTCGTAACGCCCATGTTGGTTTCACCACCTGGATCCTCAGGATGGTTTACATAACCACCTTCGTGATGTAGGATAGTTTCCAAACATTTATCGTAATTTTCTGCAGACATTTTAGTCTTCCTTTTTGTATATAGTCCATGCACCGTAACCAATGGCTCCGTAAGCTGCCAATTGTGCAAATGGTCCTGCAATAAGAATAATAATTCCTACTGCAATTAGAACGGCACCATCTATTGAAGTCCGCTCTGAAATTCTACTATTAATCCAATTTTTCATAATAATCTCCTTCTATACATCTAATATTTATACACATATGGCCCCTTCTTCCCGCCTATGTGATGACTTGTCCTGCCGCTACGTCTACAAGTCTTAGCCTTTTTATTAACTGGCCCCGCCTTCGCCGTCAATACGATCCTTTGGTACTGGATCTTTCCATCTCGGAAGTTTGTGATCTATGTTTTGATCATTAGCGAGTTGACGTGCTAGGGATTGTAGATCTTCAACCATAAAAATAACTTGTTGTTCATCATACTTCTCTCCCGCTTCTGCTGAGTAACGTACCCGGTGCAATTGCACAGCCTTTTCGTACATTACATTAACTAGGCGGTATACGTCTTCTACACTATGTCCCATCACTTTCTTCCTAAAATTGGCGGATAAGGTAGGATTCGAACCCACGGAACGATTGCTCGTTCTCCGGATTAGTAATCCGGCGCTTTCGGCCACTCAGCCACTTATCCATCTTATTATTACAGTTTTAACTCTAACTGTATTACATGCTTTAATACTTCGTCACGAGTAAAAATATCATAAACGTAATTCTCACATGCACTTTCGGCGTAACTTGCGTCTTTACCGTAATATTCTACTCTTCCTAGTTTAACATCATTATCGTAAAAGTCAACAAAATAACCTTGTTCATTATCATCTAATATGGCTTTTTTGTTATCTACCTCAAATCTCAAGGCACCTCTTAACATAGTCTACTACTCCTCTTTCTTTAGTTTAAAGTACACTGACTCTTCACCTGTTGCTGAGTTCACAACAGTTATTGCTGGTACTCCGCTTGGTGTTGTCTTACCAATATGATGCCATGTATAGCCATCCTCTTGGTTCTTCTTTACTGTGTTTAAAAATTCTGAATTGTCCACCATGAACATTCCTGAAATTAGTGCTATTGCAAAAAACATTTTCTTCTCCCCGGTTTATCAACCTTATTTATTTTTGTTACTTAGTTTCTACGGGTCTCATTATTTCCCCAAATCTTTCCGAAGTGTTGTCCTCCAGTTCTTTGTGGGAAATAATCTTGTTGCTCGCCTTCACGATATAAATCAACTGTACAACAATGAATACCATTGTCCCAGAAGTATCTATGTCGCATAGGACTTTCTACAAGCTCTACATTATACTTTTTAAGTTGTTGTGCTAAATCTTTATCGTAGTAATTACATATTAGAGTATTTGGATCAATACTTAAACAGTTAACATTAAATTGTGTTTCGTATACATGTCCAGTATTAAACCACTTACTAATAAAGTTATGGAACGCCTCATTCTCTTCTTCGCCCTTTACCCAATAATTAACAACATCAGGCATTGACTCTCTGGTTCTCCAATAGGCTTCAGTGTATTCATCTGCTGGACGTTTACAATAGATAACGTCCCAACCCGGATAAGTTTCTTCGTAGTTGCTTATCTTTGTGTGACTTAGTAATAGTCCAGGCTTTACTAAACATATTACACTATCTGAATGTCCACCCATTTCAATTGTGTTTACACGAAAGTCTGGAAAGTGTTTTGGTATCCATTCTTCTGCAAACTTTTTAGTTTCTCCATTGTGGAAACTTATATCTACTTGAATATCTTTGCCTGCTCTCATAATACTAGGAGGTTCTATATGATGATCAAAGTCTGTAGTACGAGTTTGGATATAATCTTCACAGCCTTGCCAAGGACCCCAATTTTTATATGTGGGTACCTTACTGCAATTTACTAGAGTATTACCAAAAACAATAAATTCATCTCTAGGTGCTATTAGTGGCTTAGTAATCGTCTGCCTTTTTTGTCTTCCCATAAAGTCTTGTATGTCTTTAGCAGGTTCACCTCCAATTAATACTTCTGCAGGAGTCTGCACAACTTCCACACTAGCTGATTCCAATATACCTTTAAGGCTTAACATATCTTCACGAGTGTCTTCGTTTACTTTGCTTAGTGCATCTGCTACTCTAGTATCTTTATAGTTGCTGAACCATCCTTCTGGATATACATTACCCACCATACACTTTTTAAGTGGATCCCAACTATTCCAACTATTAAATCCGTAAGTTGCCATTAAATATCCATTACTAAGTCTGGTTGATAGAACATATCTCTAGTCTTTTGTGTACCAACACCTGTTATAACCATTGTGCTTCTTGGCGTAACTCCTGCATTGCCTGTGCAATGTGGAACGTTCTTATGATCCCAAGTATATAAATCTCCAGCACGATACTTTGTAAGTATTTCATTTCCATACTGTACAAAATGTCCAAACTCATAATCATGTAGGAAGATCATAAACCTAAAGATATTATCTGGCTGATCCTCACTCCACTTTTCTAGTTTATCCACATGTGCAGTCCAAGTCTGTCCAGGCATTTGTACATGTACTCTAGTTTGCAGTGGGCGATCATTACCATCTACTAGTCCTAGTGCATCTGTCATTGCTTGAAAACTTGGATACTTTGCAACGTCATCTTCTAAACTAGTAATCTCTAGATCTGCCTTACCACCTGCATTTATAATATCTGCTTCTGTGCTATCAATACCAGCACCGCCACGTGGATTGTCTTTTGGATCACGTGTTCTCCAAGTAATGCCTTTGGCATTTGCTACTGCTTGTGCAAGTTCGTCAGCCCAATTGCCCTGGAACCTACCAACGTATCTCATTCTATCTGCTTGTGATGTAAACCCAAATGGATCAAAATGATAATTTGATCTCGCTTTGCAGTTTTCCCAATTACTATCTGCCATTATCTTTCCTCTGATTTAACATAATGAACATTACCTACACGTTTTATGTAGTGATGCTGATGAGCTTTAGGATTTTCTAATTTTATTCTATCCATGAACTTTATAGCTTCTGCTTCAGTCCCAAACTTCGCCACCACTACTTCGTCTTCTATTTTAGGTATGTAGATTATGTGGTACATGTTTGGCTCCTCATATAAAGTTATTTACCTTGGTCGGAGTGGTAGGATTCGAACCTACGATCTCCTGGTCCCAAACCAGGCGCTTTAGCCAGACTAAGCTACACTCCGTGAATTGGCCCGCTCTACAGGATTCGAACCTGTGACCTACTGCTTAGAAGGCAGTTGCTCTATCCAGCTGAGCTAAGAGCGGAAAGTTGTCTTTCCAATTCTTGCTTTCTGCTTTCCATCCAACTAATACTAGTATGGATGTGACCTGTTGCAGTTGGTTGTATGCAACTCTTAGCATAAGCAATCTCGTCTTCAATTACTCCTATAACAAATGTTAATTCAATTTCACTGTCATACAAATTATACTGCCGTTTCTTCTAAACGTCTTCCTAGGTTATCGAAACCAAAACTAGCAACAACGTAAACGTTTTCATCGCCATCCATTGTTAACACGTCACCTACACTAACACTATGCATTGGTGCATGACGCTTTATTTTATCTTCAGGACCAATATTGCCCATTTCAAATGCTTCATCAAGTGTATCACACTCTAATTCAGCTACCAATTGGTATTCTCCACTTTTCATACATTCTAGTACTGTAGTACCGTTGAACTTATCCATACCATACATCATTGATGATGTTTTGTGCTTCTCATAGTAAGCCTTTGAATCTTTTAATTGGTATAATAAAATAGACATATTGTTCTCCTAATTTCTAACTATATATAGAGTATATAGTAAGATGCCTTACTTGTCAACCTTTTTCTGCAATTTATTTGCAGTTTCTTTCCAGAATTTTTTAGCCCAGTCACTAATGTCTGGTTGCAGACTAGCCGCAATACATGAACAGATAGCTCGCTCTAACTTTTCGTTAGCCATTGCTTGTTTCTTTAAATACTCTGTTGAACTCTTGCTCGGCACGAACACGAGATTCTTTGGCTTTCCGCTTCTGATCTTCTTCATCATCCATAAAATCCTTAAACATTTTACCCATTTCAATGTCTTCCAACACTTCAATACGTTTAATAAGTTTCTTAAAAGCAACAATAACATCTGGGTTATCGTTCATTACGATCTCATCTTCAATTACTTCTACAATTTGTCTACTAGATATCATGTTGTTTCTCCATTAAGTTATATATAGAGTATACACTATTACACCATCTTGTCAAGCACTAAATACAGTATGAACCACAATAAAATGAGGCATAGTTTTGACTTCGCTCTAACAACATATTGTCAAGCAAGATGTCGTAGTTGTGCAAGAACTAATGAACACACCGGTGAACAAGCTGACTGGTTAGAGCTCAAACATATGGACTTGGATATATTTAAACAAAGACTATCAGGTGCTAGTAATTTGGATATTCATGAAATTACATTCTGTGGTGAATTTGGTGATCCAATGATGCACCCACAAGTAGAAGACTTTATAATTGAAGCGGACAAACATGTTGAGACTACAATACATGTTAATACCAATGGAGGATTAAGAAGTCCAGACTGGTATGCAAAAATGGCTCGTGATTATAGTCCCAGACTAAAGATCAAATGGGGTATTGATGGAACTGATCATGATACAAATTGGTTATATCGTGAAGGTGTTAATTGGCAACGAGCAATGGATAATATGACTGCTTGGTTTACAAATGGTGGACAGGGTGCATGGGCATTCTTAATATTTGATTGGAATTGGCATCAGATTCCAGAAGCAGTTGATATGGCTAAGCAAATTGGCTGTGAAATAGAATTTAAAATTAATCACAGGAACTGGGGTAAAATTACTGAAGATAATAAAGTAATTGCTTGGAGTTTATTAGAGGAGCATTATGACCAACTGCATTAAATGTATGGTTGTTAAAGACGGCAAAAGAGAATGGGAGATAACATCCGAGGGCAGAGTATGGCCTTGTTGTTATTTTGCAAATGCTTGGGATAAACGTAAAGAACTTAACTCAGTTGAACATGCTAGACTTAAACAAGACAAGCCAATGTGGGAATTAATGCAAGAGGATTCCGAATGGAATAGCTTAAATACATATGGATTAGAAGACATAATCAAGCATGAAGTCTTCTGGAATCATATTTGGTATAAAGGATGGGAGAGCGATGATCCAAGTCCTATATGCTTAAACGAATGTAACGAAGGGAAAGCAGAACTTAACGTTAACAAATTAAAAAAATAAAATTACCATGGGGGGTATGGAATATGAATTGGAAACACGCCAAAATGTGTGCCGATGTAAGCAATTCGGTTTACAAAGAAGGAAAATTATGTTACACGGATATTGAATCTTATGTAGCAACAAAGACATCTTATAAGTTTATGGACAAAGATGGTGCTCAGGGTTGTATGTTTAAACTCAGCAAAACAGAATGGGTTGTAGCCTTTAGAGGAACACAACCAGAAGAATTAGGCGATGTACTCGCAGACCTAAAAGCCTGGAGAAATACAAGTGAAACAAAGGGCAAAGTACATGCAGGTTTTAAAACAGAACTTGACAAAATATATGATGACGTGTTATCATACGTTAAGACTAAAAAAGTAAAGAAGACTGATAAGGTTATTGTAACAGGACACAGTCTAGGAGCCGCAATGGCAACGTTGTGTGCTAGTAGATTAGCAGAAGCGGGCTATGATGCTGTATTATATAACTTTGGTTCTCCACGTGTAGGTAACACAGATTGGGCAGAACAGTTTGATAATATAGAAGCACATCGTTTCGTTAACAATAATGATGTAGTAACTAAAGTACCACCATACGGTTTGTTCACACATATAGGTGAACTACACTACATTAACTTTTATGGAAACATTCGTAAAAATACATGGTGGCAGAGATTTAAAGATCAAATGAGAGGACGTTGGAGAGCAATGTGTAAGTTCCAATTTTTCGACGGAGCATTTGATCACAGTATGGGTTTATATGCAGACAAAGTTAACAAGCACAAAGACATTTGACGTTGAAGGGCACATTGCCAGTCGACACAATAGACATCAGAGTGCCAATATACATAGCAAAAACTTTCCAGGGTTAGCGACTATAGAGCTTAATATAACAGAGCTCTGTAACCGCACCTGTAGTTTTTGTCCCAGACATGATGAGAATATATATCCAAACCAAAAACTATTCATGGAACTTTCAACAGTAGAAAAACTTACTACAGAATTACTAGCAAGTGATTGGTATGGTGACATACATATTACAGGCTTTGGAGAACCTCATACCCATCCTAAACTAAAGGAAATAGTTACAATACTTAGTGAAGCAAATGTATTCATTGAGATAACAACAAATGGTGATAGACTAATTGATAGTGATGTAGCATATACTCAGGAACTTTTTAGAGAAGGTTTAGATATGCTAACTGTTGATTGTTATGATGGCGATCAACAGTATGCAAGTCGTGTACTTGCTATGCAATCGCTCAAAGGTAAACACAGACTGCGTAAACATTATGATACTGGTAATGCACAAGAACTAATAACTGAATATGGATTTAACAATCGGGGAGGTTTATTGGGTGGTGCAGGAATACAGAATCAATGCTATTTGCCATTCTATAAAACACTAATTGATTGGGATGGTGGAATGGTTCTATGTTGTAATGACTGGCATAGACAAGCAGGAACAATGGGTAACATTGTTACAGAAAGTTTAGAGCTGTGTTGGAATAGTGATAAGTTAAAACTTATTAGAGCAGAACTCGCTCAAGGACTACGTCGTGGCGTCTGTGCTGACTGTAGTATTGTTGGTACTAAGTTTGGTGCTGACAGTTTTCTTCTTCACATGCAGGACTAACTGATCATTAACAAAACCATTTTGCCAAGTACCATCTAAATTCTTAACAATAATATCAGATTTGATATCCTTTGCCGCCTTTCGTGCATTGCTCCAGGAAGTTACACTATTACATATTGCAATTTTATAGCAGGGCTTGGGAGTTTTTTCCTGTGCAATTAACCACATGTGTTCAAGTCCATTGAATCTCCAGTTATATCCCAATCTATTATCGGAACCCTTAACAAAACCATCATAACGTATTACGTCCCATATAACAAAACGTTTACCTTTTGATGTGTTCTTAAAACAACCATCAAATACTGTTGCTTGATTCTGTGCAAGATGAGAAAAGTCGGCTCCATATTCTTCAAACCCAGTTAGTATTTTACCCTGTTCATCTCTGAACTCCACAGTATTCATTCTAACAATAATGTTAATTCTAGTACCTTTATATCTTGGCTGACAAACTGCTGGAAAGGTTATTGACTTTTCAAGTTCACTAGTATATTCTGTTGCATATTGTACTGGATAAGTTGGAATGTATTCGGGCCATACATTATTAATTGTAGCAATATCAATATTAACCCCAATATCTTTTTTAATCATGCCCAAGAACAATTCAGCTTCCTGTTCATTAATATGAGTAAGTACTAGATTACAGGCAAATGTTGCTTCTTGATAATCCAGTTTATTCTGATATAGATCGTCTGCAACGTGCATAAACTTACTGATTCCCATACCACCATCAATACCAAACTTAGTTTTTTGTGGGTGGTATTCGTCCATTCCGAATACAATCATTGGATTATAGGTATAGTAGAGTATCCGTTTAAAAAGTGTATCATCACTATAACGTTGTAGTACTTCCTGCTTCTGTTCTTGTGTTTCCGCTTCAATTAACTTATCAGCTATAAAACGAATCATTGCAATCTTTGACATAATACTATACCTTTTGTTAATAGTATTTATGTTAGTAGTTAATACTCTGATAGCAGAATGGAGCCTTAGGGCTCCATTTCCATTCACATTATTTTAATTTTTTATGCTATGTAATGCATTGTATTAAGTATCATAACGCCTACTACTATGCCCATCATTGAAATCATAGCTAGTGTAGGTACTATTGCTTGTCTAATTTTTGTTATCATTATTGTCTCCTATCATTAAATATTTTGCTTCTTCGTGTCTACCCATTTGGGATAGCGCCGCTGCCGCTCTTGCTTTTCCAGCCGATTCAAATACTCCTAGAGTATATGAACCCATTTTGTATAAAACGTTTACGATCTTTTCACAAATATTACATGTTGTAATATACATTGTTTGTGCTGACATTAGTTATACCCTCTCACATGTGTTTTTATTTCTGCGTCATTTATTCTGTCTGAATAAAATGTTCCGTTTGCAATACTTGTGATATCACCACGGCAAATTCCTATATCATGTAGATCATGATTTGATAATCTGCTTAGTTCTCTCATTGTTCTTGCTTGTTCTCTACGCTCTTGAATTCTTAGTTTAAGATTTCTAAGATCGTCCATTATTGATTCTATTGCATCTGTTAGTAGGCTTGATGCTGCCATTATTGCCTGTGCCATTATTTAAATATTCCCATTTTAGGTGCTTTACCGTGATTATCCAACATATGCTGGTATGCGAAACGCCAATCGTTTCCGTATTCTGTCTTTGCCCAAGTAAGTAACTCATTCTCATAGCTAGTGCTACGGCGACCAAACATACTCACAAGGATATTACTCATAGTTTTACCCATTTTAATCTCCTGTTGTTTTTTATGATGCTTGAGGAAAGCAATACCCCCTGTCTTTTCAGGGCGTCAGTAGTCTGTTGCTACCGTCATCTACTTTTAAGCCGCGAGCCGGCCTAGTCTTTCCTAGTGCCACTCATTTTTACCGAGCTGAGGACGCTCTTCTTTAATACACTTTTATTTATCACCGAAGACCTCGAAAAAGGGCATTCTAGGCATGTTCTGTGGGCATTTCACTGTTGCCCATAGAGCATAGATAAAAGAATATTACAGACATTAATGCTGATTTGTAATAAAAGTAAATTACAGTGATCAGCATCAAAACTTTATATGTGTGCTATTTTGTAGCAGTTAGGAGGCATACACTCCATTGAATTGTTGTGTGCATTGTATAAACGTTGTACACTTACTGAGTTGTTTTAGTTTTAGAGCACCTGCGTATGTGCAAGTACTTCTAAGTC
>Ga0102814_10001329_pt1 | contig 17547 bp, 20 predicted proteins | sample ColrivemetaGS741_FD_79112 | JGI IMG/M metagenome (GOLD analysis project Ga0102814, IMG submission 79112) | Estuarine microbial communities from the Columbia River estuary - Flood tide ETM metaG S.741 | ecosystem: Environmental > Aquatic > Marine > Intertidal zone > Estuary | place: USA... | reverse complement strand
TTCTATGGACAAACTGACCTTAAAAGTGTTAAAATACGAATACAAATGTGACATAAGAAACCTTTACTACACATTTGTTGTTTTACCTTTGCACTATTAAAAGCAGGAAAAATATGAGCGGATTTTATGCAGTACTCGGATTAATTTTGGCAATAATGTCTATTGCTCTAATTGGTATGTCTATACGATTATTTTTGGTAAAAAACGGAGAGGTAAGAGGCGGTTGTGCGGGTAAAAACCCAATGATGCAAGAAGAAGGAGTGGCTTGCTCTGCTTGCGGTGCAATGCCAGCGGAGACTTGTAAAAAGGAGGATTAATTTTTCCTTATTTCATTTCAGTGTTTCTTATAAAAGTTTCCTCAGCAAAACGCAGCTGATACTATTGAAATTACTTTCCATAAATTAGCTAAAAAACGACCTTTTTTTTGCAAAAAAGTGTAAAAATAGCTACTTTTTAACCGTTGTAATTCATTGATTAGCAGTACATTACAGCACATAAATTACTGCCCCCACCTATCGGCGGGCAGGCTGTTTGGGATGTGCCCTAAAACCACTAATCTTCAATTTGGTAGCTTTAGCAATCCCGAAAGGAACGCTTCGGGGCTGATGGAAGAACGCTCTTACACCGCTACTACAATGGCTTCATTCCGGTAAATAGGTTTATCAAAAAATAGAGGGCAGAAATAAATTCACCAGCTCTGTTGCTATGGCTGCTGCAGATACTCCCGTCACCTGTCGCACAAAACTAATTTTCGGTTGCCTCACTATAAAAACAGCTAGTAAAACAGGCACAACTACCAAAGTTCTTTTATTCTCTAAACCCGCAAAGCTTAAAAACAAGAAATGTGTTGCCAATGAAACAACAATAGCTATTGCTACCAAAATAATGAGTTGTAAAGTTTTATTTTCCATCAACTAAAAATACATTTTTTACGCCTTCTCCTCATACACCTGCACCAATTCAATACACGTATTTATCGCAGCTTCCATGTCTTGAGCACTTACGTATTCTTTTTTGCTGTGTATGCCCATTTCTCCGGTAAATAAATTTGGACATGGTAAACCCATAAAACTCAATCTAGAACCGTCGGTTCCTCCACGCACTAAATCTTGTTTTGGTTCTACTCCTGCTCTTTTCATCGCTTCCACCGCATTGGTTTCAATAAACGGTTGTTTATCTAGCATCTCTCGCATATTTCGGTATTGTTCTTTTACCACATAGCTATATGAAGAACATGGATATGCTTCAACCGCTTTTTCTGCCAAATCAATAACTACTTGCTGGTGATTTTCTAATTTTTTGGTGTCAAAATCGCGGATAATAAAATCAACACTGGCCGTTGCCAATTCGCCTCTTACTCCTGTAGGATGCACAAAACCTTGGTCTCCATCTGTTACCTCAGGACATAAACTATCTTTAGGTAAGCTATCTATAAATTTAGACATTACCTTCATAGCATTTACCATTTTGCCTTTGGCATAACCCGGATGCACGCTTACCCCGTTAAACGTAACCGTCATCGAATTGGCCGAAAAAGTGTCGCCTTCTAATGAACCGCGTGCTCCACCATCTAGCGTATAGCCTATATCTGCTCCAAGTTTATCCATATCTAGTTTATCCACTCCACGTCCAACTTCTTCGTCTGGCGTAAATAAAACACGAATTTTACCATGAGGTATTGTAGGATTACCAATTAGCTCTTCTGCTATTTGCATTATTATAGCCACCCCCGCTTTATCATCAGCACCTAAAAGTGTTTTGCCACTAGCTGTTACAATATCATCTCCAATTCTCTCTTTTAAATAAGGGTGCTCTTTTGTGGTTATAACTACCGAATTATCATCGGGCAACACTATATCTTGTCCTTGGTAGTTTCTATGTAAGATAGGTTTTACATCCGCACCACTGCAATCTGGAGCAGTATCTACATGAGAACAAAAACATAATACTGGAATATCACTTTTTGCTGAAGTAGCCGGAATTGTTCCGAAAACATAGCCCCACTCATCCATATAAGCATCAGATATGCCTATCGACTTTAGTTCTTCAACAAGTATTTTACTAAGATTTTTCTGCTTTTCGGTACTGGGAAACGTTTCGCTAAATGGATCACTTTGTGTATCCACTTGCACATATCGCATAAATCTATCGGTTACTTTTTGGGCTAAATCAGTCATTTTACTCTTGCTTTTAATTATCCCAACAAAGTAAAAGAAATAAATGGCTCTAGTCTACACCTCTAAACACTTCTTTTAACTCAATTTTTAAATCTGGGAATAAGGAACTGCTTATTGGTTCCGCTTCATCAATAAAAGGCTTACTACCGACATATATTCCATTAACCAATGTATAAACAACTACCATACGCTCATTGGGAAAAACCACCCAATATTCCTTCACTCCTAATTCTTCATACAGACTAAACTTGGTAGCCAAATCGTGTTTTTGATTGTTTGGCGATAAAATTTCCACAATTAAGTCTGGTGCACCTATGCACCCCGCATCGTCCAACTTACTGTCATCACAAATCACACAAAAATCCGGTTGTACTACCGTGTTTGGTTTTTTCTTATTGGGGATGGGCAGTCTTACGTCAAAAGGGGCAAAATAGTAATTACACGGATGTTTTGAAAAAACAGTATCAAATGCAATATGTATATTGCTTAGTAAAGTTTGATGTCTGCGATTTGGAGCAGGCGACATTTTAAAAATTCGGCCTTTTATAAGCTCCACACGCTCTTCAAATTGCCATTTTAAGTAATCTAAGTAGGTGTACGATTTGTTAACGTCTAAGTTTCCGTATTCGCTTATCGGCTCTTCTACAATTAAGTTGTCATCTTCCATTTTGTCAAAAATAGTGGTTTTACTCTACATAAATACCTTTCAGTTCGTCATTTTCTTCGTAAATAAAGAATGCAGAAAGAGCTGTATCGGCTGCCACAAATTGTTTGGCACTATCCAAACCCATTACCATACAAGCAGTTGCATACGCATCGGCTACAGCACAATCGGTATGCAGTAAACTGGCACTTTTAAGATTGGACAAAATGGGCTTACCTGTTCTTGGGTCTATGGTATGACCAATCAATTTACCGTCAACCATATAAAAGTTCTGATAATTTCCACTGGTAGCCATCGAAACATTTTCAAGCTCCATCACTTTAAAAAAGTCATCGGCTTTAGCTTCTAGCAAGGGTACATTAACACCAATTTGCCACGACTTATTTTCTAAATTCTTGCCTTTTACCCTCACTTCTCCTCCAATTTCTACCATATATTGTGCAATACCTTTAGAATCTAGATACTCCGCTATTACATCAACCAAATAGCCTTTTGCTATCGCATTAAAATTTAGGGTTAATAATGTATCTTGTTTTATCGGAAATCCGTTGGGATCAAACAACAATTTGCTCATTCCTTGATGGCTCAATGCTTCTTGCACTTTTATTGAATCCATAAAAACGCCTTCTTTTTTCGCCGCATTATAAAGCTCAAAAACAGCCGCAGCACTTGGATCGAAAGCACCATTCGTTTTAGCAGCTATTTTTTGTGATAGACTAACCATTTCTACGAAGTGCTGCATGTCATTCATAAAATGGTCCGCATCAGCCGGATTATTCCATATTTCATTCGAATTGCTATTAAAAGAGGAGATTAACGAGTTTTTTTGGTACGTAGAAAGACCGTGATTTATGGCAAACACAATAGAGTCGACCTTGGTTGAAAAACTATCGATTTCCACACCGATATACGTAATGTGAAATGTTGTACCTAAGGCACTACCTTCGATTTTATGTTCTGACACCTTCTCGTTCTTACATCCTACAATTAGAATAAGTATGACGAAAACTGCTGTAAATTTTTGCATTTTTTTATTTTTAGTAGATACAAAAATAGCGATGAAGTAAAACCTCATCGCTATTCGCATTAATTTTATGTAAATATATTACCCTCCGAAATCGTCGAAAGAAACATTTTCTGGTGGAACACCCCAGTCGTCACACATTTTAAGAACTGCTTGATTCATCAATGGAGGTCCACAGAAATAAAACTCAATATCTTCGGGAGCTTCGTGTTTTGCTAAGTATTGGTTTATCACCGCATTGTGCACAAAACCAACAAAACCATCTCCTTCTCTATCATTTGTATCTGTTTTTACCGTCCAATTATCTTCTTCCATTGGTTCGGAAAGCACTACAAAGAATCTAAAATTAGGAAACTCTTTTTCTATTTTCTTAAAGTGATCTAAATAGAACAACTCTCGCTTACTTCTACCACCATACCAATAAGTAACTTTTCTGCCTGTTCTTAACGTATGGAACAAATGGAACAAATGCGAACGCATTGGAGCCATTCCTGCTCCACCGCCTATGTACAACATTTCAGAATCTGTTTCTTTAATAAAGAACTCTCCATAAGGACCAGAAACTGTTACTTTATCTCCTGGTTTACAACCAAATACATAAGAAGAACAAATACCCGGATTTACGTCCATCCATTTGTTGTTTTTTCTATCCCAAGGTGGAGTTGCTATACGGATGTTTAGCATTACAATATTTCCTTCTGCAGGGTGATTAGCCATAGAGTATGCTCTAAAGATAGGCTCATCGTTTTTCATAGTTAAATCCCACAAACCATATTTATCCCACTCCGATTTAAAATCCATTGGATCTCTACCGTCTGCTACCAATTCTGGATGAGCTGTGATATCAATATCTTTAAAATGAACCTCAATTGGTGGAACGTCAACTTGAATATAACCACCTGCTTCAAACTCTAAATGTTCTCCTTCTGGCAGTCTTACAACAAACTCTTTAATAAAAGACGCAACGTTGTAGTTTGAAACTACTTCACATTCCCACTTTTTGATACCAAAAACTTCTTCCGGCACCTGTACAACCATATTCTCTTTTACCTTTACTTGGCAAGCTAGTCTCCAATGATCTTTCTGGTCTTTACGTTTAATATGACCCGTTTCTGTAGGCAAAATATCACCTCCTCCAGAAAGAACCTGACACTTACACATTGCACAAGTACCCCCACCACCGCAAGCAGATGGTAAAAACAGATCCGCTTGTTGAAGAGCACCTAACAAAGTGCCTCCGGCTTCTACTTCTACCTCACGCTCACCATTAATGGTAAGTTTTACCGCTCCTGAATTTACTAGACGCTTTGCAGCTACTACAAGCATAGATACCAAAAGAATGATAACTAATGTAAAGACAACAGCAGCTAGTATTATTACTGTTTGATTTATTGCTAATATCATTTTTATATTCTTATTTAAAATGGAAGTTTAAATCCTGCAAAACTCATAAAACCAAATGCCATAAGTCCTACAATTATAAAAGTTATTCCTAATCCTCTAAGTGGTTTTGGCACATCGCTGTAAGCCATTTTCTCACGAATGGCAGCTAGTGAAACAACTGCTAAAAACCATCCAACACCTGATCCTATTCCAAATGTGGTTGCCTCAGCAAGATTGTACTCTCTAGTAGGTAAAAACAACGCCGCTCCAAGAATAGAACAGTTTACTGCAATAAGAGGTAAAAATATTCCAAGTGCATTATATAACGATGGCGAAAATTTCTCAATTACCATTTCGATAAGTTGAACAAAAGCTGCAACTATCGCTATAAATACAATAAACTTTAGAACCTCAAGGTCTATTCCTGCAAAGTCTGCACTTATCCAAGTTAGAGCTCCTTCTTTTAATAAGTAGTTGTAAGCTAACCAGTTAAGAGGTACAGTAATAGCTAATACAAAAATAACTGCAGCACCAAGACCAGCTGCAGTTTTATATTTTTTAGATACCGCCAAGTACGAACACATACCAAGGAAGTAAGCAAAAATCATATTGTCTATGAATATTGACTTTACGAATATGTTTAATAAATTTTCCATTTTTTTTAATTAATACTTAATAATTAACACTTTATAACTGACTAATCTTCTACGTATCCACTTCTAGCTCTTAGTACCCAAATAATAAGCCCTAAAATTATACAAGCCGCAGCAGGTGTCGCAAAAAAGCCATTCGCTACATACCAATCTTTAGACAATACTTGAAAACCCAGTAATTTACCTGCACCAAATAATTCTCTTACAAAAGCAATTGCAATAATTATCCAGCCATATCCAATAGCATTACCAAATCCATCAAGCATAGAATCCCAAGGTTTGTTACCCAAAGCAAATGCTTCTAATCTTCCCATTACAATACAATTTGTAATAATTAAACCAACAAAAACCGATAATGCTTTAGACTGCTCATAGGCAACCGCTCTTAGCACTTGATCTACGGTGGCAACCAACGTTGCAACTACAACTAATTGTACTATAATTCTTATTCTATTTGGTATAGTGTTTCGCAGTGTTGATATAACCACATTTGCCATTACAATAACAAACATTACTGCAAAAGCCATAATTAATGTTCCCTCTAAAGCAATAGTTACTGCTAAGGCAGAACAAATACCTAATACTTGAATAGTGATCGGATTATCGCTATCCATAGGATTGCTAACCAAAGACTTACGTTTTTTAGAAAAAAGGGCTTCGTTGTCCTTCTTTACTTCTACTTTTTCAATTACTTCTGTGCTCATTTTACTTCTTTTTACTTGTTAAATAAGGACGATACAAATTCATATATGCATCTAACATATCATTAACTCCAACACCTGTTATAGTTGCTCCGCTCATACCATCCACTTTTTGTGGTTGATCGTCATAATTATTTCCTTCTCCTTTTTGAAAATCCGGAGCATTAATAGACTCTGCTTTATAATCTAATTTTTTTCCAACAAATCTACCTTGTATTTCAGCATCGGTTATTCTAGCTCCCAAACCAGGTGTCTCTCCTTTGTGGTCAAAAACAATTCCTTCGATGGTTTCAACATCACCGTCAATAGCCACATATGCCCAAACATTATCCCACAGTCCGTTACCATATGTTGGCAATACGTAAGACTCCACTTCTGTTGGATTATCTTTTTTACCTACTACGTATACTGGTAATACTCTTTCTGCAGCAGGCTTTTTATATTCTTTAAAAATAGACAATTTAGCCTCATCTGCCTCAACGCTTTCGCCAGCAGAATTAACTGTTTCTACTTTTACCACTTTATCGTAAAGTTCTGAAATTTGTGGTCCCGTTAAACCATCTAAGCTTGAAGCACCTAAACCAGCTTTAAGTATAAATTTTTGTTTCTCCACAAGAATAGCAGCTTTCTGCTTATCCTTTAATCCTTCTGACACGAATGCTAGTAAAGTTCCGCATACCAACGTCAAAATTATTGCATATCCGAAGATATATCCGTTTGAATTTCTATTAAGCTTTGACACGTTTTAATCTCATTTTTATGTTAGACTGAACTACAAAGTAGTCGATAAGTGGAGCGAATACATTCATTAATAGTATCGCCATCATAATACCTTCTGGGTAACCAGGGTTATAAACTCTAATAAGTACTGTAAGTAAACCTATGAAAAAGCCATAAATCCATTTACCTCTATCTGTTTGGGCTGCAGATACAGGATCTGTAGTCATAAATACTGTTCCAAACATAAATCCACCGATTATTAAGTGGTACCAAGCTGGCATATCGTACCAAGCATTTCCACCCACCATATTTAATATACCACCCATAAATAAAGCACCTAAAACAGTGCTTAACATTATTTTCCAGCTTCCAACGCCCGTAGCAATTAAGAAAGCTGCTCCTAATAATATTGCTATTACTGAAGTTTCTCCAATAGACCCTGGGATAGTACCAATTATACTTTCCAGCATACTCGTTTTCCAAGAAAATAATGATTCGCTCCATTCTGTACCACCTGCTGCGGCTACGCCAACATTACCTAAAGTGGTAGCTCCAGAATAACCATCCACAGTATTTATACCGTCTGCAATTGGCACCCAACATTTTTCACCACTCATTTCAGGAGTATAACCAATGTATAAGAACATTCTTGCCGTAAGTGCAGGATTAAGTAAATTCATTCCTGTACCTCCAAACACTTCTTTACCAATTACTACGGCAAATGCAGTTGCTAAACCAACCATCCATAATGGAACGTCAGCAGGCATTACCATTGGAATAAGTAAACCCGAAACAAGGAAACCTTCGTTTACAGGATGCCCTTTAAACTGAGCAAAGGCCATTTCTATACCTAAACCTACACCGTATGAAACAATGATTAATGGTAGCGTTTGCAAAAATCCAAACCAAAAGTTTTCGAATAAACTTGCTTCTACTCCTGTTGCTTTATGAAACTGAAAGCCTAAATTCCACATTCCGAAAAGTAAAGCAGGAATAAGTGCAATTACTACAATGAACATGGTTCGTTTTAAATCTATACCATCTCTAATATGTGCACCACTTTTGGTTGGGTGGTTTGGCACAAAAAGAAAAGTTTCAATTGCATCAAATGTAGAATGCAAGAAACTTAACTTACCACCTTCCGAAAAGGTAGGCTTGACATTATCAACTAAATCTCTTAAAAATTTCATATTAACTTTCTTCTGACATTAATTCTAAACCTTCAGAAAGCACTCGTTGAACATCAATTTTAGATGTACATACAAATTCACAAAGTGCCATATCTTCTTCTATTACCTCGTATATACCTAGATTTTCCATTAACTCTAAATCTTTAGCCATTACAGCTTTAATAAGTTGTTGTGGCATAATATCCATAGGCATTACTTTTTCGTATTCGCCCGTTACCACAAATGCTCTAGGTTCTCCATGCGGATTTGTATTAACCTTAAATTTTTTCTTTAAAAATTTAGAAATAGGAAATGTGCTGCTAATCGTTGGTCTAGGATACGAAGGGAATAACCAGCCAAGCAATTCATATTCGTTACCCTCTGGTATTACCGTAATTTGATTATCGAAAAACCCTAAATATCCATCTGCAGACAATTTACTGCCTGTAAGAACATTACCGCTAATAACCCGAACATTATCTTTAATATTACCATTTAACAAAGCACTTAAATTTACTCCTAAACATGTTGAATAATAAGCTGGTTTTTTAACTTCTGACCCTGCTAATACAACTTTTTGCTCTAGGTTTAAATTTCCAGAAAGGAAAAACTTACCAATAAAGGCAACATGTTGCGGTTTTACAGTCCAAACCACATCTCCTTTATTAATTGGATCTATTTTATTAATCTGAACACCAACCAAACCACTAGGATGTGGACCAGAAAACGTATTTAATTCAACTCCTTCTACAGCAGAATAAATAGATTTATCTTTACTGCTGTGAACGTTAAGATGAACTTTACCATCTGTTAGCTTCTTAAGAACATCGAATCCAGCCTTTAAGCTTGCTTCTTCCCCCTTTAATGTAATGCCTAAATCAGCAGCTAAAGGAGCAGAATCAAAACCAGAAACATGTATTGCTTTCGGAACGATATCTGTATCAGCTATAAGTCCAAACGGACGTTGAACTATAAACGGCCAAAGACCAGCTTCTAGCATTAAACTCTTAACCTCGTCTCTAGTTTTAGATTCAAAACCAATTGTAGAGAAAGACTTATAAGAAGTGTTTGAATCTGCAAGAATTTTAATTTCTTGAATTGCTCGTCTGTCTCCTCTTACAATTTCTGCAATTTCACCACTAACTGGAGATGTAAAACAGATTGAACTGTTTCTCTTGTCTGTAAATAAGCAGTCACCTGCCTTTACTTCGTCTCCCTCCTTTACAGCCAACTTTGGAATAAGACCCTTAAAGTCGGTTGGTTTAATTGCAAATGTGGACGGAGATGCGACGCTGACAATCTCATTTGACGCTTCGCCAACTAAAGAAATATCCTTACCGCGTGTTATCTTTATTACTTTTCCCATTAAAAGAGCTCTTAAAAATTGCTGCAAATGTATTAATTTGAGGTAACTTTAGTTACCCTATTATTGAGATTTAATAACAGCGGTAGTGTAAAAGTGTTTGTAACTCGAAAATGCTTAATTCTAATAGCTTAAACACCTATTTTTATTCAATACAAATTGAATATAGCTACGATTGCATTTTAAAACGCTTGGTGTATGTTATAAGATAAAGTAAAGCTACGCCATTTAAAATAGCCACTGCACCAAATACATAAACAAAATTTGCAGCATTATTTTGGTAAATGGCTGCCGAGCTGAAAGCCCCAATGCTAATACCTATTTCTAAAGCAATAAACAAAGTAGCCAGTGCCCTGCCTGCTCTTACACCATCCGCTACATCTACAGCCCATGCAAACAAGGCAGGAGAGTTAATACCGGATGCTATTCCGCACGTAATACCTGCTACGTAAAACAGAGGTAAATTATTAAATGCAAGCAAAATACCGCTAATTATCCAAAAGGAAGTACCAAATGCACAAGTTATAGCTCTTCCTATCTTGTCAGACATTTTACCCGTAGTTAATCGAGTTAAAATGGTAGAAACCGTCATAATAGATAAAAATAATCCTTTATTTAAAATGCCCAAATGCGTAGAATAATCTGGAATAAGTGTTAAAAGACTTCCAAACATAGTGGTGGTTAAAAGCATTACAATGGCAGGACTCATTGCTCGTTTATCCCAAACATCTTGTCTATTAATAATTAAATGCTTTAGTTTAAATTTTTGCTTTTCTACTAGTGTCTCCTTCATTCTAAACACTATTGCTATAGATATAAATGCCAAAAAACCTGAAAAATAAAAGAGGTTATTTATTCCTAAAGCATTGGTAAAAACACTACTAAGAGCATTACCTGCCATAAAACCAATATTATTCATTACACCTAAAAGACCAAGAGCCTCTCCCCTTCTTTCTTTCGGAATAATATCGGCCAAATATGCCGTAGTTCCTGTGGGTGTAAACCCAGTAGACATTCCATGAAAAAACCGAAGTGCTAAAAACGCAAACACTGTCGTAAACAACGGGTAAAGGATAGACATTACCACACACACCAAACCGCCAAATATCATAACAGGAAGCCTACCAATTATATCTGCAAGCTTGCCACTAATTGGTCGAGACAATGCTGCCGCTATTGTAAACACTCCTATAATATACCCTTTGTAATCCTCACCGCCCAAAGAAGTAATATAATCAGGCATCTCGGGAATTATTATATTAAAACTTATAAAAAATAAGAGTGTGCTTAGGCAAAGCAGCCAAAACTGTGTAGTATATTTACTTTTCACAACAAAAAAAGGAGTGTTAAAACACTCCTTTTTGTAAAATTATTTTAGATGATTGCACTTATTTTCTGCTCTTGATAAATTCTTCCAGTTCTGGAACTTTATCATAATCTTTTCCATTCCAATAACCTAATAATTCAACCATCTGAGGGCTTCTAGAAATTAATTGCTTAACCTCTGCTATTGTATCTTTACTGATTAACACGTTAGTTATAGAATAATTCATTGAATTATTTACCTTAACATTTACGTAATATGCAGGACGTTTTGTAACCGGCTTAGTAGGCGGCCTGCCCATCTTTTTTTTATCTTCTGGCTTTTCTTTCTTTTTTCTTCCCATCCCTATCTCTTGTTGATAACGCTGCAAACATATCAAAGTTTGCGAAAAATCAAATTTTAATTCTAACGAATGTGATTACAATGTAGATTAATCGACTAATCGTTATGATATTTCTCTCCGTTTAAAATTGTAAACCCCCTGTATAATTGTTCTAAAAATATTGTCCTAACCAAATGATGAGGAAATGTAAGTTTAGATAAACTCCATTTTTCATTTGCCCTAGTATGTATTGTGTCTGAAAAGCCAAAGGCTCCGCCGATTGCCAATACTAAGTTAGGCTGATTTACTAATATACTGTTTAAATTATCAGCAAATTTTCTTGATGTGAATTGTTGCCCAGCTTCATCTAATAACACCAAGTAGTCAGTCTCGCTAACCTGTTTTAGAAAGCCTTCTTCCTCCATTTTTAAACAGATTTCTCTATTCTCTGACTTTTTAGATGCTGGCAATTTAATATACTGTAATTTACAATACTTACCCAGCCTCTTCAGATACTCCTGTTCACTTTGCTGGTAAAACTTTTCTTTTGTAGGACCAACAACTAAAAATTTAATTGCCATTAAGGCTTGTCTAAATCTATTATTTCTCCTTCTTTATCTAGAAAGTCATAGTCAATCATTCCGTATTGCATGTCTGCCTTCACATTCACCCATTTTTTATACTTAATAAACCATTTCACGCGTAATGACGGAAACCCTTTTTCTACAAAGGCAGCAATATAAGGATTGGTAACTAATTGAATTTGAGCATGTTTTGCCGCAACTAATAGATAATCAAGATGTTTTTCAATATCATCTATAATTAAAGCACTGGTAGTAACAGTCCCTGTACCATTGCAAGTCGGACACTTTTCCGCAGTAGTAATAGTCATTTCTGGCCTTACTCGCTGACGCGTAATTTGTATAAGTCCAAACTTACTCATTGGTAAAATAGTATGTTTAGCCTTATCATCATCCATTGCAATTTGCAATGTATTAAACAACTGTTTTTTGAAGTTTACAGATCTTAAATCAATAAAGTCAATTACAATTATACCTCCCATATCTCTCAACCTTAGTTGGCGAGCGATTTCATGAGCGGCATCCAAATTTGTTGCTAACGCGTTTTCTTCTTGATTGGCAGATCTGTTTTGCTTACTTCCACTATTTACATCAATAGAATGTAACGCCTCAGTATGCTCAATAATTAGATACGCTCCGCCTTGGCAAGATACAGTTTTGCCAAATGAGGACTTAATTTGTTTATCTATACCGAACTGAGAAAAAATAGACTCCTTACCCGAATACAATTTCAATATCTTGGGTAATTGATCATCAATAGAACCTAAATGTATTCTAAGGTTCTCAAATAGCAACTTTTGATTTACAGTTATAGAAGAGAATTCATAACTTAGCAAATCTCTTATAATGGCAAAGCTTTTTTGAGCCTCACCTAGTACTCTATCTCGAGGTTGCGAAGTAGGAAGCAAATTAAAAATATCGCTCCAACGTTTTTGTATTTCAAGAATGTCTTTATGTAAATCCTGACCGCCTTTTTGTTCTGCTGCAGTCCTGCAAATCAGGCCAAGTTTAGGCGTTTTTAAGCTGGTCGCAAGATTTTTGAGTCGCTTACGTTCATCATTTGTGCTCACCTTTTTAGATACGGTAACCGTGTCGAAAAAAGGAACTAATATAAAATATCTGCCCGCAAGCGATATTTCTGTTGTAAGACGAGGACCCTTTGATGATATGGGCTCTTTTGCTATTTGAACAAGAATTTGTTGATTACGTTTTAGTATATCACCTATTTTCCCTGTTTTTAGGGTTTCTGGTTCTAATTCAAAATGTGTTAAATCACCATCCTTTCTTTTGCCAGAAAGGGTTTCTTCTGTGATTTTTAACCAGGACCTAATATTAGGCCCCAAATCGTGATAGTGTAAAAACGCATCCTTTTCATGTCCCACATCCACAAAAGCGGCGTTAAGACCAGGCATTATCTTTTTTACCTTACCTAAGTAAATTTCTCCAACGAGGAAATTATTATCGTTTTTTTCCTCGTGGAGTTCTACTAATTTCTTGTCTTTGAGCAGAGCTATACGTTCTCCATCGGTTCCTACGTCTATTATCATGTCGTAGGCCATTGCTCTTCAGATTATATTATTTTTTCTTTTTGTGTCTGTTTTTTCTCAGACGTTTTTTTCTCTTGTGAGTAGCAATCTTATGTCTTTTTCTTTTTTTACCGCTTGGCATAACTATATTTTTAAAATGTGTTTATTTTATTGTTGTTGTCTTAAATCAGAAAGCATTTTAGTATATACCTGATTTTCGGGCTGCAAAAGTATCAATTTTTCTATTCTTTTTTCAGCTTTTTCTAACTGTCCTGATTGTATTGCAAAAAGTGCTAAATAATAATTTGCTCTTACATTGTTAGAATCCTTTCGAGATACGGCTAAAAGCTCCATAATGCCAGCTGGCATTCCACCTGTCTCTTGACTTTTTGACAATGCAGCCATAGCCGCATCTATCTCCCCATCGTATTCCGAAGGAGGGAAATTCATTTCAACCTCAGACACAGAGTCAGCTAGTGCAGGCTCTGTATGGCTGTGATCATCATCATTAGGTTGTACATTGTCTATGCTATCAACCTCTTTTGAGTTTGAATTGCAACCAAACTTGGTTAACAATAGTATACCCAAAACACCGACAAGCAATATGCCAGCGTTAATAATAGTTCGATTACTCAAAAAAACTAACTATTAAATAATTTACCCTTTTTTGACCTTTTCAACAAAAGATTTTGCCGGTTTAAATTTAGGGATATTATGTGCGGGGATAGTTATTTGAGTGTTCTTAGAAATGTTTCTTGCAATTTTTTGAGCTCTTCTTTGAACTATAAAACTACCAAAACCTCTAAAATACACATTATCTCCTTTTACGATAGAGCCTTTTACTACCTTAAAGAAATTTTCTACCGTTTCTTGAACAACAGCCTTTTCTATTCCGGTGCGTTCTGCTATTTCGTTAACTACTTCAGCTTTAGTCATTTGCAATCAGGTTTTTTATAGTGAAAGGCAAAAGTAATTTTTTTTTGACAATTTACAGATAAAGAGAACTTTTTTTGTGCAATTCTTTTGCAGCTCAGTTCACACTTAATTAATTGGTACAAAGAAAATAAGAGAGATTTGCCTTGGCGAAACACTACAGATCCCTATGCAATATGGTTATCTGAGATCATACTTCAGCAAACCCGTGTAAATCAAGGCCTACCATATTATTACACGTTTTTGCAGGCTTACCCAACCGTTTTTGATTTGGCAAATGCAAGTGAGCAGGAAGTATTAACCCATTGGCAAGGATTGGGTTATTACTCCAGAGCAAGAAATTTACATGCTACAGCCAAATACATTGCTAATGAGCTAAATGGTGTTTTCCCAACTGAGCATAAAGAAATTTTAAAACTAAAGGGTGTCGGAGAATATACAGCCGCAGCAATTGCCAGTTTTGCTTACAACTTACCTTACCCAGTAATAGATGGCAACGTAAACAGGGTAATTGCAAGATTATTTGATATTAGAAAGCCCGTAGATAAACCAAGCGGGCAGGAAGAAATTAAACTTGCTTTGAATTCCATTTTTGATGACTCTAATCCTGCCGTTTTTAACCAAGCTATTATGGAGTTTGGGGCAACCTTGTGCACACCAAAAAAACCACTTTGCCAGCAATGCCCCCTAAGTGATAATTGCCTAGCCCTAGAACAAAACCAAGTAGAATTTCTGCCAATAAAAGAAGGTAAAACAAAGGTTTTATCTATAGATTTTACGTATTTAATTTTTACATTTAACAACAAAACCTACATAGAAAAAAGAACAGCAGGCATTTGGACAAACCTATACCAGTTTCCGCTAATTGAAGAAAGCCTAAAGAGCAGCGAGCTTCTGGAAAAAATCGCTAGTGTTGTACAAAACATGCCTAATGATTCTGAAATAAATTTTAGTTTTGAGAAGTCTCATATTCTTTCTCACCGAAAAATTAATGCACATTTTTACACAATTAAATGCTTACAACCTCCCATTTTTTTAAAAAGCAATATATTTGAAATAGAATTGAGCCAATTGGGTACTGAATACCCCACTCCTGTGCTCATTCAACATTTTTTAAAACACTATAAATCAAATGATTAACAAAGTTATTTTAGTTGGCCACCTAGGTAAAGATCCTGAAGTTCGATATCTAGATCAAAATCGTGTTGTAGCTAATGTTACAATAGCAACAAACGAACGATATACTGACCGAAGCGGCAACAAAGTAGAAACCACCGAATGGCATAATTTAGAAATGTGGGATGGATTAGCAAAAATAGCAGAACAGTATCTTAAGAAAGGATCTCTTATATATCTTGAAGGTAAGTTAAAAACCGAAGAGTGGGAAAAAGATGGTGTAAAACGCTATACAACTCGAATAAGAGTTACTACTATGAATATGCTAGATAGAGCAAGCGGTAACACAAACAATGCAGAAAGCAATACATCTACTGAAACAAATAGTGCTAAAAAAGTAGAGGAGCACAACGAGCAAGTTGTAGATAAGCTAATGGATGATGACAGCGAAAGTGATTTGCCATTTTAATTAAATAATATACCATTGAACCCAGACTCTGAACCCTTTCAGCTAAGCCTTAATTTCTTAACTACTATTATTCTCCAAGATCTTGGATCTAATATAGCTTTTGGACTTATAAGTCTTGCCATAATTCTTATTTGCCTTGTACTTTCTGGACTATTTTCAAGCTCTGAGAACGCTTATTTTAGCCTTAGCCCAAGTGATTTAATAGTGCTTAATGAGGAAAACTCTACACAAAGTAGAATAGCATTAGATCTTATTAATGAACCTACAAGAAAAACGGCCACTCGTCGTTTGTTGGCTACCATTTTATTAATGAATAACCTGGTAAATATATTTCTTGTTATTTATTCCTCTTATGTATTTGCTAAACTGTTCTCATTTCAATCTTTTGAATGGCTTAACATTACAATCGACCCTAATTTTCTTATTCAAGTTATTCTAATTACTTTTTTGCTTGTGTTAATTGGGGAAATTATCCCGAAAATATATGCTACACAAAACACATTAAAAATAGTGCGTTTTATGGCAAGGCCGTTGCAAATTTGCTATATTGTATTTAAGCCATTTGTTCGTTTATTGGCAGCAAGTTCCTCCATTTTCGATAAATACCTCAAAAACAGAATGCATAATATTTCGATGGAAGAAATTAGTCAAGCCATTGATATTGCAGATGAAGTAAAGGAAATAGAAGAAAAGCACATTCTAAAGGGAATTATAAGCTTTGGCAATACAAGTGTAAAGCAAATAATGAAACCTCGAACTGAGGTATATTGTATAGATATAAAAACGGATGCTCAACAGCTGCTAAAAACTATAATGGGTTGGAGCTACAGCAGAATTCCTGTTTACGAAGATGGTTTTGACCAAGTACGAGGAATACTATACATAAAGGATCTTTTACCACATATACATAAGAAAACAAATTTTAATTGGCAAGAGCTAATAAAACCTTCCTTTTACGTCCCTGAACATAAAAAAATTGATGATCTGTTAGAAGAATTTCAAGAAAAAAGAGTGCATATGGCCATAGTTGTAGATGAGTATGGTGGCACTAGCGGCATAGTAACAATGGAAGACATTCTTGAAGAAGTATTTGGTGAAATTAAAGATGAATTTGACGAAGATGAATTGACCTATTCTCAACTTGATGAAAACACTTTTTTGTTTGAAGGCAAAACTGCTTTAAATGACATAACTAAAATATTGGACCTAAATCTTGATCATTTTTATAAAGTACGTGGCGATGCCGACACACTTGGAGGACTGCTAATGGAAATAGTTGGGGGAATACCTGTAAAAGGTGAAACAATAGAATTAGACGATATTACGTTTACTATAGAATCTGCAGACAACAGAAGATTAAAAAGAATAAAGGTACAGCTCGCATCCACAGAAAATGGCCCAAATGAAACTGAATAACTGGTT